>Ga0299912_10000209_pt1 | contig 60428 bp, 54 predicted proteins | sample RVTome_2_FD_207667 | JGI IMG/M metagenome (GOLD analysis project Ga0299912, IMG submission 207667) | Soil microbial communities from uranium-contaminated site in the Upper Colorado River Basin, Wyoming, United States - RVT95D214 (version 2) ... | reverse complement strand
ATGCTGAAAGCGCCTTCTCTTTGTCTCAGCGACCTGAGGCACTTGCCTCCCGCGCACAGGCGATAGCGATCGCAAATTATGATACCGATTTTTATTATATTGCTCATTTTTTCCTCCCCAGTCGGGTCTTTTCCCAATCGTCAGCTAATCACCATTGATTATAATATAATTTTAATGATTTTCGCAATCAGTGTGGCCATGAGCCTTAAATCCGGGTTCGTCGCAATAATTATTGCCGGTCTCCAGTTCGTTGCTCAAGTAAGCCGTAACCAGGCTCTCCGGCTTGAGGGATGGCGCACCACAGACGACATGGACTTCGTTTTGCTGGAATAACGCTATCGCCCGACCGCCCATGCCGCCGGCAATGATATGGGTACAGCCCAGCTCATGAAGCCAGGCCGGCAATACTCCTATATCGTGAGGCGGTGGATTTAGCTCATTGACACTTTTGATTTTCTTCGATTCCGGATCAACATCTATAATAGTAAAAAGCTGACAATGACCGAAATGCGCGCATAACACGCCGTTCTCAGTTGGAATGGCAATTTTCATTTAGTGAACTCCTTATTTTTGTTATTAACCTGGTTAAACAGCTTTTTTATTTAACCGTTCATCTCTAATAGCATTTAATTCCCTTTTGACGCTTACCCATATATTTTCAATTACTCCGGCTTTTTCTTTATTGGCAATAGCAATGTAAGGTTTTCCCTTAAGCTGAGCCTCGGTAAACAAAGGCTCAAAAGGTATTCTGCCATGAGTTTGGATATTATCGGCCAGAGCGAATTTTTCAATTTTGGCGGAGAGTTCCGGGTTTATATCGTATTTATTGATACATATCCCAGTTCTAATTCTAAAATGTTTGGCCAGATCGACCAGCCGGGTCATATCGTGAATAGCCGAAAGCGATGGTTCAGTGACTATCAGCAAATAAGACACGCCGGTTATGGAGGCTATCACCGGGCAGCCGATACCCGGAGGGCCGTCGATTATGACAAAATCATAAGCTTTATTTTCGGCCATCTCGCGAGCCTTTTGCCTTAGAAGCGAGACCAGCTTGCCCGAATTGGACTCGGCAATTCCCAAACGCGCGTGCAGAAACGGTCCATAGTCTGATTCGGATTTGTACCATTCGCCGCTGATCACGCTTGCAAAAGCTATGGCATCCTCCGGGCATACCCTTTTGCATAATCCGCATCCCTCACAAGCGAGAGGATCGATCTGATATTGAACTGCCGCTGAATTATTCTGATAATTAATGGCTTCAAAACGGCATTTTTCGGCGCATATACCGCAGGCGGTACATTTATCAGCAATTATTGAGGCCCGTTTGCTGGAAGAGAAATCGTGCTTTTCCAGAATTTTATGATTAATAATTAGATGCAAATTGGCGGCGTCAACATCACAATCAACCAAAACCGCTTTTCCTGCCAAAGCCGCCAGGGAACCGACTAAACTAGTCTTACCGGTTCCCCCTTTGCCGCTGGCAATCGCCAATTCAACCATTACTTGCCTTTTTCATTATCTTATTAAATAAATCTCTCATTTCCTCGTTAAATTCACTGCCGATATCACATATAAGCTTGCCCCTGGAATAGGCCTCGGCGATTTCCTTTTTAAATGGCAATCGCAGCAAGATTTCGATGCCGTTATCTTCGCAGAAATTCTCGACCCGATCATCGCCTATGTCACAGCGGTTTATAACCACTCCAAAAGGCAAGTTTAATTTTTTTAGCATTTCATAAGCCAATATAAAATCGTTTAAACCAAACGGGGTTGGTTCGGTAACAAGCACCACAAAATCGCTGTCTTTAACCGCCTCAATGACCGGGCAAGAGGTACCAGGTGGTGCGTCAATGATGACAATTTCCTTGTAAGGCAGCGATTTTTTGAGCGCGCGGGTAACCGGAGGTGCCATAGCCTCGCCGACATTTAAGCGGCCGGAAATGACCTCTAATTTACGGAAAGAGCCGGTTTCGATCCTGCCTATAGTACGCGGGATTTCGGTTATAGCGTTTTCCGGGCATAGCTCGAAACAGGCTCCGCAATTATGGCATAGCGAGGGAAACACCAGCGGCTCGGGACCCAGAATAGCAATCGCGTTGAACTCACAGACATCAGCGCATATGCCGCAGAGATTGCATTTTTCTTTATCGATTGATGGTATCTTGACTTCTACGTCAATTTCTTCTTTCGACGCTGAGGGCAAGAATATATGACCATTCGGCTCTTCAACATCGCAATCGACATAAACACACTCACGAGCATCAGCCGATAATGATGCCGCCATATTTGTTGCTATGGTCGTTTTACCCGTTCCGCCCTTGCCGCTGGCAAACGCTATGCGCATAGACGAATTCTTTCTGCTCTACTGACGGTTCATAACCGAACCGCAATTAGGACATTTCACCTCGTAACAGGGAACACCGCGTTTGTGCGGCGCAGTCGCGCCGCATTTAGGGCATACACAATCGCCGCCCGGGCCGGAACCCGCACCGCCCTGTCTGCCCATTCCGCGCCCCTGACCACCGCCACTGCCGGAGCCCATACCGCCACCTTGACGGCCCATTCCGCGTCCCTGACCACCGCCGCTACCTGAACCACTACCTGACTGTCTGGCCATAACTTTCAAACACCTTTCTTGGTTGCCTGAATTTCATCAAGGCGCCGGTTGATATTTTCAAGCTCAGTTTTCAAATATTCAGCTTCTTCCATCAAGGCCGCTTTTTCATCCACGCGCGCGGTCCTGGAAGCGTATCCGGGCTGATAACCATAGTCTTGAATAGGCCAAGCCCGACGGCCTATGCCAAATCCAGGCATACCCGTCGCATAAAAGCGGTTACGCCAACCGCGGCCGAAACTTCCGCCGCCAAAGCCCATCCCGAAACCATAACTACCACCTCTGCCAAACCCGCGTCCACCAATCGGGTTGGCATATCCGGGCATACCGAAACCGGCGCAATAGCCAGCGGCTCTCCCGGTTCTTGGGCCGATCCCCATCGGTCCCGTTCTATCTCCTCCTGGCATAATTTATCTCCTTTCGCTTAATGTTAATTAATCAGCCATAGACATTTATATGCTTTATTGCCAATGTCCTTGTACATTGGATCCACTTATTTCTTTAAGTTTGCCGTCTTTGACAAGCCTAACAGCTTCCTTCACCGTGCCATCACTCCAGGAGGCTATTTTCATGCCCGCGGCCTTAAGAGCCATAAAGGCCTTGGGTCCCATATTGCCCGATATAACCCAATCGACTTTCTTATTAGCAACCGTTTGAGCGGCCTGAACACCGGCGCCCTGAGATGCCCCGGCATTAGCTTCATTTGATACCGCCTCAAACGAATCAGCCTCAGTGTCATAAATAATGAAGTAGGCCGCCCGTCCAAATCTCGGATCGACTTGGCTGGTCAGTTCTTGTCCTGATGCCGATATGGCAATTTTCATGATTCCTCCTGATTGGCATTGTTTATATCTTGAATGTTTATATGACTAAATTGATTTTGTCTGCCTCGACACCTTCGCCCTCGATGGTTACAGCCCGGCAAGGCGAATCTGGTGTCGGCCAGACTATTGTCTATATAGGCATTCAGCACTTCCTGAACCTCGCCGGTAAGCCAGGGGAAAACCTTTATTCCTGATTGGGCTAACATTTGGTGAAAAGGGCGGGAAAGCGCGCCGCATAACATAGTGTTTACATGTAATTCTCTTATATATTTGGTCCGTTGAAAAATATGAGAAACCGGCAGATTATAAGTTTCATGGCCTCTCTCGGTTTTACCATTTAATTCAACAACCAATAAGCGGTTGGCCGTATCCAGTACCGGCGAGACGCGGTTTTCCCATATCGGAATTGCAACCTTATTCATAGCGAATTATATATGCATTTTTCGTGCCCGCAAACGAATATTTTGAAAAATTATTATAATATGTTATAATACAATGAGTTATGATAATGTAATTATTTGATTCTAAATAAGCATACTAATAATACCTGCAATTATGCAACCTTCTGATAGTTTCTAATTGCAATTATGCAATATTAATTATTGTGATGATTGCAGACCATAGCGTTTCATTTTACGCCATAAAGTGGTCTTATGCATGCCCAGTTCGGCGGCTGTGGTGGAGCGATTCCAGTTATGTTTGCGCAGTATCGAAAGAATCATCTTCGCCTCCAAATCTTTCAGGGATGGTGTTTCGATTTCTTTATCCTTGTCGGCCGGCCGGAGATAATCTGGCAAGTCATTTACTTCAATGATCGCTTTCCGGCATAGTACAAATGCGTGTTCGATAACGTTTTTTAATTCCCTTACATTTCCCGGATAATCATGGTTTAACAAAATTGCCAATGATCTGGGCGATATATCGGTCACTCGGTTATTCTTGATCGAATTTAGCTCGTTTATGAAATAATTTATCAGAAGCGGAATATCTTCCTTGCGTTCTTTTAATGGCGGCAGGGTTAGTTTGATTACATTAACGCGATAGTAAAGATCCTCGCGAAATTTCCCCGATTTCACCAGCCCATCCAGGTTTTTATTCGAGGCCGCGATTACGCGGACATCAGCGCCGACCGTTTGCGTCGCGCCAAGCGGCTCATAGGTTTTTTCTTGCAGGACGCGGAGCAACCGCACCTGGAGCGCCGGCGATATATCAGATATTTCATCGAGGAATATTGTACCGCCGTCTGCCAGGGCGAACCTTCCCGGTTTATCTCTCTGGGCGCCCGTGAAAGCGCCGGCTTTATAGCCAAACAGCTCGGCTTCCAGCAAGCTATCCGGCAGAGCGCCGCAGTTGATAGTGATAATCGGTTTATCTTTCCGCGCTGACAGATCATGAATAGCCCGGGCAATAAGCTCTTTACCGGTGCCGCTTTCGCCCTCGATAAGCACAGTGCTTTCACTTTCCGCTATTGTGGGTAATATATCGAATATCTCCAGCATTCTGGAGTTTTTGCTGATTATATCCTGGAATGAATACTTTTTTTCAAGTTCGCGGCGGAGATGTTCAATTGGGGTGAGGTCCCGGAAAGATTCAACGCCGCCGATTACCTGTCCGTCTTTATCTTTTAAAATGGCGGTGGAAATACTGACCGGTATTCTTTCTCCATCGCTGTCTATGAGATAAATAACCTGGTTTATTATTGGCAGGCCGGTTTCCAGGGTTTTGCGCAAGGCACAGGATGTTTCGCAGATAGAGGCTTTGAATATATCACAGCAGCGTTGACCGATTGCTTCTTCGCGCGGGATACCGATTATATCTTCGGCGGCTTTGTTAAAGGAGGTGATACGCCAATTGCCGTCAACCGTGAATACGCCGTCGGCAATGCTATCCAGAATCGTATCTTGAGCTTTTATATAATCCGGATCACTTTTCATGATGGTACAATATATTGATTAATTAGCGGCTGTTAAAGAAGAAAATCTCAATATTTGCTTTGATAAGTAAGTTAGAAATTTGCAGTTAACAGCGCGATCATATATCCAGATTGCTTCGTTCCGCCTTCAGCGGAACTCGCAATGACGTGTTTTTTGGGCTTATCGGTACTCCTTTAACCGGGGAGATTATCTTTATCAACCGGGAAAATAAACAGCCTTCCCTCGAACTCTTCCTGGCGAAGCAATCCCTGGCTTACAAGTTTTTTTATTTCGCCATCTTGCCCGAATGATCGTTCGATGGCTATTGCCTGTCCGATATTTAACGGATGCCGTATTGATAATTGTTCGACCGCTTCCATGACAGATTGGAAATTCGCCAGACCAATTGATCCCTGTTCGCTTGTCGTCATGACATCCGTGCCTCCCATTATCTTTTGAGCGAAAAAGATTCTTTCAAGCGATGGGGGTTTGGCCCATTTTTCAGTCGGGGGGCGAATTGGAATCGAAATATCTACTACATCAGGTTTGACGATATCTACGATTTTTTTCAATTCCAGTATATGCTCTTCGGAATCATTGATATTTTCAACCAGCATTATTTCCAGACGTATTTTGCCGGCGTACTCCTGCCTGAAAGCGATCAGGCCGTCGATTATTTTATCTAAATGCAAATCCGGGTGAGGGCGATTGATTTTCTGAAACACCGTTTCGTTGGCGGCATCAAGGGATGGCAGGACAACATCAGCTTGTAACAGGTTGCGCCTGACTTGAGGATCATAAAACAGTGAACCATTGGTGATAACGGCGACAGGGATTGGCCAGCGGTTTTTGCAAACATCAATCAGCCGGCCCAAATCGCTGGACAGGGTCGGTTCGCCATGACCGACAAATGACAAATAATCCGGCTGACCGCTATTAAGGCGTACTCCTATTTCTTTTAAAATCGATTCTGGTGGGAAAAAGCTTTCCAGTTGAATTTGACATTTTTTTGTTCTGCCTAATTGGCAATAAACACAGGAATACGAACAGGTCTTGCGCGGGATGATATCCACGCCCAAGGAGTGTCCTAATCTTCGCGAGGGCACAGGGCCATAAACAAACATAAATTACCTCAGAGGGAATTAATTACTTTGGGACATGGAATTCAAGAAGATTTTCTCGATATTGACTATTTCCAGGGTAATCGATAAAAAAGAATCAATTGTATTTTGCCGGAATTATTTTGAATTTACCTGGAATCGGTAGCCGGTTGAATCTTTAAAGCTTCTTCGTACTCAGCAATTAATTTGGCGAATAATTCCTTAACGGAAATAATTTCGTTTACCTTGTAGACATTGGCGCCGGCAAAAGCAAATCCGTTGTTAAGATGACCTTTCTGGGCGCTGATAAGGGCATTGGCAATGCAATATGGGGAATTCTTATAGTCGCAGGTAATAATGCAATGATAGGGGCAATTAATCGGCATTTTCACGCCGGAATTGACAGCATCGATAAACTTATTGCGGATCGCCCGGCCGGGCATCCCGACAGGGCTATTGATAATGACAATATCCTCTGGCCCGGCGTTGATATACATCTGCTTGAATTGAATATCAGCGTCGCATTCATGAGTGGCAACAAAACGTGTTCCCATCTGTACCCCATCGGCCCCCATATCCAGGAAAGTTTTAATATCGCCGCCGGTGAATATTCCTCCCGCGGCGATTACCGGTATTTTTTTCCCATAATGATTTGAATAGAAACCGATTTCTTCAAGTACAGCCGGAATAATTTTCTCCAGAGCGTAAGCCGGGTCGAATATCTGATCGATTTTAAAACCGAGGTGACCCCCGGCCTTCGGACCTTCCACTACAACGGCGTCCGGCAAGTAATCATATTTGCTAAGCCATCTTTTACATATCAAACTTGCCGCTCTTCTCGATGAGACGATAGGCGCTATTTTTGTCCTGGAATTTTTATTTAGAAATTGCGGCAGAACCAGCGGCAGGCCGGCCCCGCAAAATATTATATCTATTTCTTCTTCCAGGGCGGTGATAACAAGATCGGCGTAGTTGGTAAACGCGACCATAATATTCAAGCCAATAATACCCTTGGAAAGCGATCTGGCCTTGCGGATTTCCTGCCGCAAAGCGCGGATATTAGATTGCGGATAGTCCAAATAAAAATCATGCTCTTTCATGCCGATACCCGCGCTCGCGATAACTCCTATTCCGCCTTCGTTAGCTACGGCGGAGGCTAATCCGGATAGCGAAACACAGACACCCATTCCCCCCTGGATTATCGGGATTGGCGCATTCAAATCACCAATAATAAGTGGCTTTAATTTTAATGATGACAAGGAAATTTTTTTCTCTTCCCAAGTTGTAGGCTTAAGAAGTAATTATTATGGTTTTGCGGCACTCTCAAATTTACCCGGTGTGCGTGTCTTTTGGCCAATGCGAACATTCTATTCCTAAGCGTAATAAATACTTATCGCGATTGCAAGGATTTTTTGCTTTTATTAACACGACTTGCAATAAAAATACATAAAAATCGAGCCTTCCGGCAATGAGGTTCAAATTTTGATTTTATTTCATTATTGCCCGCCCTTTTTATGGGGAGTGTTGAAAAACCTATTTCTGGGATATATCGTTAATTCAAGCAGTAAATTATATTTGTCATTCCCGCGCAGGCGGGAATCCAGAACGTTATTTACAGCATAATGTTAGAAATTCTGGATACCCGTTTTCACGGGTATGACATCATTTAAATCTGTTTGTGATAGTTATGTTTAGTACCTTTTTCAACAAGCCCAATGCAAGGGGTAAGGAAACCTCCTATAACAAAGTGTAAACAAATGTACTGGGAGATTACGACACTAAGGCAGGCAACATAACTGATTTTTCGATTTGAATTATGGCAAAAGGAATTGCGGTGATGATATGGCGAGTTCTGAAATATATTACCTACCCGACCTGGCTATTCTATCTCCTTAAGCTTGCGCCAGAGTGTTGCCGGACCTATACCAAGTATCCTGGCCGCCCGCGTGCGGTTGCCGCCGGTTGATCTAAGCACGATTTTTATGTAGTCCGTCTCCATTTCTTTGAGCGTTTTCGGCGAGGACATATCGAATTCTTTAAAATTGATTCCTTGCTTTAGCATCTGGGGCGGCAGGTTTTCTATTTTAATAATACCCTTATCGCCAAGAATCGCGGCTCTTTCGATAGCATTCTGCATCTCCCTGACATTACCGGGCCATGAATAGGATTGAAAGTAATCGCGGCACTTATTATCGATTCGCAGATTTGGCATATTCAGGCTTTGCGCAAGCTTTTGGACGCAGTTTTCAGCGAGTGACAAAATATCTTCGGGGCGTTCGCGCAGGGGCGGTACTTTAATTTCGATTACTCTCAGCCGGTACAGTAAGTCTTCACGGAATTTTCTGTCTGCCACGGCTTGTTCAAGATCGCGATTGGTGGCGGCAATGATTCTGGTATCGACTTTGCGGGGGATATTTTCGCCAATACGCAATATTTCCCTTTCCTGAAGCACTCTTAGAAGCTTTACCTGCGTGGCCAAACTAATATCGCCTATTTCATCGAGAAGAATAGTCCCTCTGGCCGCCTGTTCAAACAGGCCCGCGCGATCTCTGAGAGCGCCGGTAAATGAGCCTGCTTTGTGACCGAATAGTTCGCTTTCCAGTAATGTTTCAGGCAGGGCACCGCAGTTGACTGTTAACATGGCATTTTTCGCGCGCGGTGAAGCGGCATGAATATAACGGGCAACAACCTCTTTGCCAACTCCGGTCTCACCTCTAATTAAAACCGATGAATCGTATGCCGCTACGCGCCTGGCAATGTCTAATACATCCCGAAAAGCCCGGCTGTGAACAGCGGCTAAATCAGGCGTCGAATCTTGAAAAATATTTTTAAATTCTTCATCCCGCATTTGATCTAAATCCAAGAACCGGAATATCAACCTCCGTCTTAAAACCATTTCATTTTGAAGTCACACCATTTCATTATAGTAGATATTAAAATAATGTCAAGTGATATATTTATTCTTAAAACGTTGTAATACAATAGTTTAATAATCAGCTCGCTGTCCGGCACGAACATTGCCAATATCTAAGACGGGAAATTTGATAATTTAAAGGTTAAGTTGAACTTTGCGGAATTAAGGATAATTAATAAAATGTCTACCAAAACAACGACTTATCAAAACACACTCCGTTGGCGAATAGTTATTGTTTTATTAGCTGTTTCATTCCTTCCGCTAATTGTTGCCGGTATCGGTGGCTGGATTGTATTTGGCAATCTTCTGGAACAAAAAGAATTGGACCAGATGCGCACAATTGTTCAAGGGCACGCCAAAGCGATTGAAAATACTCTAACCTATCGCACGCATCTTATGCAATTGTTGGTTGAAACAAATACTCTGAATGTCGCTGAAAATCCCAAACAATTACAAACCTTTTTAGCTGATCTCAATCGGTCCAGCGATGGCGGCTTTATTGATCTGGGTGTGATCGACATTAACGGCAATCATCTGGCTTATGTCGGCCCTTATGAACTTCTGGATAAGAATTATCGTGAGGCGGATTGGTTCAAGGAAGTCATGCGGACGGGCGCCTATGTCAGCGATGTATTCCTCGGATTTCGGGGGGTGCCGCATTGTGTCATAGCCGTTAAAAGCGGTAAAGAACAAAACCCCTGGATTTTACGCGCTACGATCAATGGGCAGCAATTTGACGAATTGGTTAAAACCGGCGTATCAAGTAAGATCGATGACGCTTTTATTATCAATCGAGCCGGTGTTTTTCAAACAACGCCCAATAGAGGCCGACTTCTGGATAAAACACAATTACCGATTCTCGATTATCACCCCGGAGTCAAAGATCAACGGCTAAGCCTGGATGATGGTGTTAAGATAATTGTTACATCCTGGGTGAATGATAATCGCTGGCTTCTGGTAGTCGAACAGGATCTGGCGGTTGTTTTGGAACCGGTGAACCAGGCGATCACCCGGGTCGCCGGGATTGTCATTATCGCGGTAATACTGTTAGTGATTACGACTTTCTTTGCCACCTGGCACTTGACTAATCTGATTGATAAAGCCAATGCCGAGAGGGAGGAGATGTCGCGAGCCTTCGTTCGGTCGACCAAACTGGCCTCAATAGGCGAACTGGCCACCGGCCTGGCTCATGAGATCAATAATCCACTGGCAATTATCAGCGCCGAACAAACTAATATCTCGGATATCGTATCGGATATTAAAGGCGACTCGGATGATTTGAAAACAGTACTTGATTCGGTCAAGCGAAGCAAAACGCAAATCCAGCGCTGCGCGAATATTACACAGAAGATGCTTCAGTTCGGCAGAAAGCAGGAATCGAAACTGGAACCGACTAATCTCGCGCCAAGATTGCAGGAAATCCTGAACCTGTTAGAACGTAGAGCCAATGTAAGAAAAATCAAAATGGAATCTGAAATCGAAGATCAGTTGCCGCTGGTCATAGTCGATCCGATTGAGTTCGAACAAGTGTTGATTAATCTGATAAATAACTCTATCGATGCCATGCCCAAGGGCGGCAATATTATCGTAAAAGCTTACACTAAAAAAGATCATCTTCGTCTGAAAGTTACGGACAATGGCGTTGGTATCGAACCCGACGACCTGGAGCGCATATTCGAGCCATTTTTTACTACCAAACCGGCAGGCAAAGGAACCGGTCTTGGATTATCGATGTGTTATGGTATCGTACATTCATGGGGCGGAAGTATAAAAGCGGAAAGCCAAATAGGAAAAGGAACAACAATGGAAATCAAACTTCCGCTTCTTAAGAAAAATAAAAACGCTGATTAGAGCGGAGTAAACAATGGATAAACAGGCAAAAATTAAACTTTTGATGGTGGATGATGAAGAGGAATTCCTGGTTTCATCATCGCGCGCCCTCAGCAGGCGAGGTTTTGATGTGGAAATGGCGCTCAACGGCGTCACCGCTTTAGAGCTTATCGATAAACAAAAATTCGATATTGTTGTCTTGGATGTCAAGATGCCGGACATTGACGGCCTTGAAGTGTACCGTCAGATACATGCTAAACTGCCCGATATGCCGGTTATCCTGCTAACCGGTCATAGTTCTGTCGATGACGCGTTTCAGACATCCAAAGATGGCATAGCCGACTATCTGACCAAACCGATAGATATCGATAAGCTCGCCGAAGCAATAAATCAAGCAGTAGCCAATGTTAAAACCAGCAAAAAAGCAAAAAACGGAGTTTCGGGTCTTCCAGCCACGGATGAAATAATCAAAATAATGCTTGTTGATGACGAAAAGGATTTCCTGGAATCCATGAAGAAAGTGCTTCAACGTCGGAAAATGGAAGTGGTCACGGCTGAGAGCGGTCCGGAGGCTTTAGCTCTTCTGAAAGAAAACCTGGTTGATGTTGCCGTGGTGGATATAAAAATGCAGGGTATGGATGGACTGGAAGTCCTCAAACGAATTAAACGAAATTTCCCCAGCGTTGAAGTAATTCTTCTGACAGGCCATCCTACGGTAGAGACGGCGATGGAGGGAATCAAGCTAGGGGCTAATGAGTATCTGAAAAAACCGCCGGATGTGGATGAACTGTCCGCGACTATTCGCAAATTATATCAAAGCAGGCAGGAAACCTTGCTTCGACAACAAAAAATACTTATCGAGGAAATACGTCGGCGTTATCCAGAATAACAGTCAAGCAGTGGAAAGGTGTGTTGAAAGTCGTGTTAACGCGGAATAAAAATAAAACGATTTTGGATCGCCGTCGTTTAATTTTACGCAGTCCCGCCATTATCTTTGCCAGAAAGTATACCGGGCGCGGCCGACAAATAACGATTGCGGAAAAGATTTTTTGAAGCATAAAGGATAAGTGATGGTGCGAATAAGATTTGGTGAGATGATATTACTAATTACTTTGATATTAGTCTTTTATGACGCGAACTTGCTGGAAGCGGATCAAACTCCATATAATAATTACACCGCGCTTTACGAAATAAAAGAAACCTCAACACCTTCAATGTTTGGACCGTTCGAATTGTCCGGTAGCGACGGTAATAGCAAAATCAAATTTCAGTTCGCCGGTCAGCTATGGCTGTATTACGAAAGCAGAGACAACGGATCGGCTAATGATAGAACCAACGGGCTGTATATGAAAGCTCGTAGAATTCGGCTTTCCCTGCAGGGTGATCTCCTAAATCCGAATCTTTCCTTCAAATTGCATTTAAGCACTGCGCCAAAGTCACTTGAGTTGATGGATTTTTATTTTAACTATAAAATAGAAAGCCGTTTTCAATTCCGCTTTGGGCAATACAAGGTCCCGTACACGCGTTATCGCATACAGTCTTTTCAGCAATTGGTATTTGTCGATTGGGCGATTACCACTCAATATTTCGGCGCTGAAAGACAGATAGGCTTCGCTTTGCATAACGGCTATGAGAAGCCACCGGCCTGGGGCTATATAATCGGTATTTTCACCGGCGTTAACGCGCGGGCGTCGCATGCTATCGGCTTAGCGAAGGTGTTTTGCGAGGATGCGCTAAATCCTTCCGACCTGGTCGATCCCGCGCCAACGGCCGAATTTCATCCGGAGTTATTTTTGCACATTTCGCGTAACGCGAATAATATCCAGGTGCAATCAAACACGGATATGGAAAAAACGGGCTTGCGTTATAGCGCCGGCTTTAGCGCGGCTTGGGATATCGACCCGACGGAGTTTCAGGATTTTCGTTACCGCTTCGCCCCGGAATTTCTAATCAAATATCATGGTATTTCAATAATGGCCACGGGTTACGCCGGCTACTCGGATTTGAATGAACCATCGCAAACCAAATTAACGATGCTGGGCGGGCTTGTTCAAACATCTTACCGCATTAACAAAGCATATGAAGTATGCCTTCGCTACGCGATCGTCGATTTCCAGGATGTCCTTACGGATTACGCCGAGTCAAGGGCGCAACAGCTAATCGACGATTCGGGTGATGATCCTGACGTAATCAAGCAATATCAAAACGCGGGAAAGGTGAACAAGGAAGAGGAAATAACTCTGGGATTCAGCAAATATATCATTGAACATCTTTTAAAATGGCAGACTGATTTCGGCCGGCTCAGGCATTCACGTTTTGCGGAAACCAGAAATGACTATTTGGTGAGATCTCAATTTCAGTTGACTTTTTAAACAAGCGGAAGGAATAGCGGGAATTTAGAGCGGATTTGAAGTTCGGAATTATAAAAGGTGTAAAGCAAAAGGCTGATGCCTGTTAGATGGCAAAATATATAGCAATATTAGTTAGGTCAGCCCGAGGCGGAGTTGTGTTCTCATCGCCTCGTTTAGTCATTTATCGATTGATTAAGTAGGCTCGGGATTGTCTGCCGACCCTGGCGATATCCTGAGACAATAAGGAGGAAATAAATGGAAGAGTGGCGAGGATGGCGAAAGATACGTTATGAATCAGAGCTTGATCCGGCGTTTGCCAGTGAAATCGCGTCAATTCCTCAAGGCGAGAAGCTGTTTAGCTGTATTCAATGCGGCACTTGCAGCGGTATGTGCCCAATCAGCCCATACATGGATTATACCCCCCGACAAATTATCGCGATGATCCGGGCCGGGTTCAAAGGCGATGTTCTCGGCAGTTACACGACCTGGCTGTGTGCCTCGTGTTATTCCTGTGCTGTCGAGTGCCCCAAGGATATCAAGCTGACCGATATCATGTACGCCGCCAAGAGACTGGCAATCAGGGAAGGAATATATCCCAAACGCTTTCCAATTCCCGTACTGGCAAATGAATTTTACAAAAATGTCGAAGGGTCGGGACGCAACAGCGAGGGCCGATTGATATTGCGCCTGTTTTTAAAGACTAATCCATTTAAGCTTTTTAAACAAACCAGTCTGGGATTGAAACTTCTAATGCGCGGACGATTCAGCTTAAAGCGGGAATCTATCAAGCGCACCGACGAATTGCATCGCATGCTGAAAGTTCTGGAAAAAGTGCACATGGTAAAAAGCAAAGATGAATTGGCTCGCATGAAAGAGGTGGCCTCATGAATTACGCTTACTACCCCGGATGCTCATTGAAAAGCACCGGCAGGGCTTACGAGGAATCAATGCTATCCGTTTTCGAGGCCCTGGAAATCCCTATAGAGGAACTTTCCGACTGGAATTGCTGTGGGGCGACGGCTTACATGTCGATCAGCGAATTGAAAGCGTTCGCTCTATCTGCCCGCAATTTCGCTCTGGCGGAACAGCAATTTAAAGGCTCAAACGATGTCAACCTTGTGGTCCCATGCGCCGCCTGCTATCTGGGCTTAAATAAAGCGCGGCGCTATTTGGCTGAACATCTTGAAATTAAGGAAACGGTTGACGGGGCTTTAAAGCAAGCGGGCTTGCATTATTCCGGACATGTCCATATAAGGCATCCCCTTGATGTCTTGCTAAACGATATCGGTCTGGAAAAGATTACAGCCGCCGTGAAAAAGCCCTTGACCGGATTGCGGGTAGCCTGCTATTACGGCTGCCAAATCGTTCGTCCTTACGCCGAATTCGATAATCAGCATGAGCCGCAATCTATGGATAAAATTTTAACTGCGCTGGGCGCTGAGGTTATCGAATGGCCGCTTAAAACCCGTTGTTGCGGAGGATCACTTACCGGTACGGTTCAGGAAGTTGGCTTGAGGCTAAGCTACATCCTGCTAAAAGAAGCCAAAAAGCGCGGTTGCGACGTTGTCGCCACCGCTTGCCCTCTATGCCAATTCAATCTCGAATGCTACCAGTCGGAGATGCTGAAAAGTTATGGTGAAGTTATCAATGTGCCTGTCGCCTATTTCACTCAACTAATTGGCGTTGGCCTCGGGTTATCCTCAAAAAACCTGGGTTTGAATCGTCTGTTTACGCCGCTAAAGATGCCGCATCCTGTCAAGGCGGTTCAGGGAGGTCAACGTGTCCACAGTTAAAGGTTCATCAAACGGCGCGCCTAAAATAGGTGTCTATATTTGCCATTGCGGAATAAATATTTCGAGCAAAGTGGATGTTTTTAAGACTGTCGAATTTGCCAAGAATCTGCCTAATGTCACGGTCTCCCGCGAATATAAGTTCATGTGTTCCGATCCCGGCCAGGAGCTGATTCAAAAGGATTTACGCGCTGGCTTGATTGACCGCGTAGTTGTCGCCTCTTGTTCCCCGCTTATGCACGAGGCGACTTTTCGCCGGGCGGTTGCCGGCGCTGATCACAATCCGTTTCTCTTTCAGATGGCCAATATTCGCGAACATGTAAGCTGGGTTACTTTCGATAAAGAAGCCGGCACAGAGAAGGCGATGGCTTTGGTGGCCGCGGCCGTAAAACGCATATCTCTGCATATTCCACTAGAAAGGACAAGAGTTTCGGTTCATCCGGATGTCTTGATTGTCGGCGGCGGAATTTCCGGCATTCACGCCGCGTTGACCCTAGCCGATTCCGGCAAGAAGGTCTACCTGGTCGAGCAAGAACCGACAATCGGCGGACACATGGCCAAGTTCGATAAAACTTTTCCCACGCTGGATTGCGCCGCCTGTATCCTTACGCCCAAGATGTCGGCAGTCAGGGCCAATCCCAATATTACGTTATGGACATACTCCGAAGTTGTTGGGGTCGAAGGTTTCGTTGGGAATTTCAAAATCAAAGTGAAGCGCAAACCACGCTATATCGATGAAAGCCTGTGCGTCGGCTGTTACGATTGTATCGATGCCTGCATTTTCAAAAAGGGCAATGTCAATGATGAATTCAATGTCGGTTTAAGCAAACGCAAACCGATATATATTCCTTTCCCGCAAGCGACGCCATTAGTGGCGGTTATTGATGATAAATCCTGCCTGGAGTTTAAAACCAAAAAATGCAAAAAATTCTGCGTGGATGCTTGCGAACGGAAAGCCATTAACTTGAATCAAACCGAAGAAATAAAGGAAATCGAAGTCGGCGCCATAATTCTGGCTACGGGCTTTAAAACATTCGATGCCCATTGTGTGCCGCGCTATGGGTACGGGAAGTATCCCAATATTTACACCAGCCTCGAAGTTGAACGTATGGTTAACGCCTCCGGGCCATCAGGCGGCGAAGTCGTTCTGAAAAACGGCGAACCGCCAAAGACCGTTGGGATCGTTCATTGCGTGGGCAGTCGCGATAACCACACGAATAAATACTGCTCGCGGGTTTGCTGTATGTATTCCCTGAAACTGGCTCATCTGATAAGAGAACGCACGCACGCGGAAGTTTACAATTTCTATATTGATATGCGTACTCCCGGCAAAGGTTACGAAGAGTTTTACGAAAAACTCCTGAACGAAAACGTGCATTTTATCCGGGGCCGAGTAGCGGAAATCAGTGACTGGACCTTGACACCGGAGGAGGAAGGCAAGCTAGTTATAAGGGCGGAAGATACCCTAATCGGCACCGTTCGCCGAATTCCGGTGGATATGGTCGTTTTGTCGGTTGGCATGGAGGCACGTTCTGATGCCGATGATGTTCGGCGCTTGTTCAATATCAGTTGCAGCAAGGAAGGCTGGTTCCTGGAACGTCATCCCAAACTCGCGCCTGTTTCAACATTTACTGACGGCGTTTATCTGGCCGGAGCCTGCCAGGGGCCGAAAGACATTCCTGATTGCGTGGCTCAGGCCGGCGCCGCAGCCGCTGAAGCTATGGCGCTTATCGATAGGGGTTATGTCGAGTTGGAGCCGAATACCGCGTTTATCAATGATGAATTATGTTCCGGCTGTAAAACCTGTATTGGGCTTTGTCCTTTCAGCGCTATAAGCTTTGATAATATCAAAAAAATAGCGGCTATCAATGGCGCGTTGTGTAAGGGCTGCGGGACCTGCGTGGCGGCCTGCCCATCGGGAGCGTTACAGCAAAATCTGTTTACCGACGAACAGATATTCAGCGAAATCAAAGGAGTAATGAGCTATGTCTGATAATAAAAGCGAAGAAAAGCGATTCGAACCCAAAATCGTCGCCTTTTTCTGTAACTGGTGCACCTATACCGCCGCCGATCTGGCCGGTACCGCTCGGATGACTTACTCTCCCAATGTTCGCGTAGTGAGAATAATGTGTTCCGGGCGGCTCGATCCTCAGTTTGTTCTGGCGGCTTTAAGGGATGGCGCGGATGGCGTTTTAATCGGCGGTTGTCATCCGGGAGACTGTCATTATCAGGAGGGCAATTATAAAGCTATACGCCGCTTCAGGCTGTTAAAGAAGCTTTTAAAATCGATGGGAATAGATGATGCCAGAGTCCGACTCGAATGGATCGCGGCTTCAGAGGGTGATAAAGTCCAAAAAGTTATCAACGAAATGACCGAGACCGTAAGAAAACTCGGTCCATTAGATCTTGAACCTAAGGCCTGGAAATTGATTCGAAAAACTCAAATTGAACTGCCTAAGGCTCCTCAAATAGCATTGGGAGGTGTTTCATGAGTAAACCAAAAGTCGGTTTCTACTGGTGCGCCTCATGCGGCGGCTGTGAGGAAGCCGTGGTCGATCTGGCCGAGAAAATTTTGGATGTTGTTGCCGCCGTCGATATAGCGTTCTGGCCCGTCGCTCTGGATTTTAAACGTTCCGATGTCGAAGCTATGCCCGATGATAACATGGCCGTATGCTTTATCAATGGCGCGATTCGCAGTTCCGAACAGCAGGAAATGGTTGAACTTCTACGCGAAAAATCCCAGCTCGTCGTCGCTTTCGGGAGTTGCGCTCAGCTTGGTGGCATTCCGGGTCTGGCTAATATGTTCCGCCGACAGGATATGTTCAATGAAGTTTATATAAATACTGCCAGCACAGTTAATGATGGCAAAGTTTTCCCCGCAGTAAGCACCAATGTGGATGAGGGCACGCTGACACTTCCATTATTGTGGGATACCGTCAAGACTCTCGATCAGGTGGTAGATGTTGACTACTATCTGCCCGGCTGTCCGCCGCCGGTGAATCTGATAACCGACGCGGTCGGCGCGATACTTGCGGGAAAATTGCCGGCTAAGGGATCGATACTGGCGCCGGACATAGCCTTATGCGAGGAATGTATCAGGCGCGATACCAAACCGGACAAACTATCGCTTAAGGAATTTAAGCGTCCGTTTGAAATAAAGATTGATCCCGAATTATGTCTGCTGGCGCAAGGGCTTTTATGCCTGGGGGCGGTTACTCGTAAGGGCTGCGGCGCGGCTTGTGTGAAGGCCAACATGCCATGCACCGGCTGCATGGGGCCAACCGATCAGGTGACCGATTATGGAGCCAAAGCGATTTCGGCTATCGCCTCACTGATCGATTCGAATGATGAAAAAGAAATCGAGAAAATTTTAACGAATATAGTTGATCCAGCCGGCACATTTTATCGCTACAGTTTACCCGCATCGCTCTTGCACAGGCATTATGAAACTTCATATGAAGGAGGGCGGAAATAATGAATCACAAGATTACGATCGACCCGATCACTCGTCTGGAAGGCCATGGCAAGATAGATATATTCTTGAATGACTCAGGCAATGTGGAAAAAGCCTATCTTCAAGTGCCCGAACTGCGCGGTTTCGAACGTTTCGCGCAAGGCCGTCCCGCTGAGGATATGCCGCAGATCACTTCGAGAATATGTGGGGTTTGCCCGACCGCGCATCACATGGCCTCAGCCAAGACGCTGGATGATCTTTACAAAGTCAATCCGCCGATAGCCGCGAAAAAGATCAGGGAATTGATTTATAATATCTTTTTCATAGAAGATCACGCCTTGCATTTCTTCTACCTGGCCGGGCCTGATTTCGTAGTCGGACCCAAGGCGCCCAAAGCCGAACGCAATATATTAGGCGTGTTGGGCAAAGTCGGTATCGAAACCGGCAAAGAAGTTATCGCCATGCGGAGACAATTGCGCGAACTCATGGCGCTGGTTGCGGGCAAGGCTATTCATCCCGTATTTGGATTACCCGGAGGAATTTCTAAAGGTATCGCCAAAGAAGATCAACAGAAGTTTATCGATGTTTCAAATCGGGCGGTTGAATTCGGCCAATTTTCGTTGAAACTGTTTAACGATGTGGTACTGAAAAATCCTCAATATGTCGATTACATTACTTCCGACATCTACACCCATCGGACCTATTACATGGGCCTGGTCGATGCTAACAATAAGTCAAATTACTACGAAGGTAAATTAAGGATCGTCAAACCGGATGGTTCGGAATTTCTGAAAATCACCGGCGCCGAGTACCTGGCTCATATAGGTGAACATGTCGAATCGTGGAGTTATATCAAGTTCCCGTTTTTAAAAGATATCGGCTGGAAGGGCTTTGTCGATGGCCCGGACAGCGGTATTTTCGCGGTGGCTCCGCTGGCTCGCTTAAATGCCTCGGAGGGTATGGCTACGCCGTTGGCTCAGGAAGCTTATGAGCAGTTCTATCAAGTCTTAGGCAAGAAGCCGGTTCATTTCACTCTGGCCAATAGCTGGGCGAGGCTGGTTGAGCTATTATACTCCGCCGAGCGCATGCGCGAACTGGCCAGCGATCCCGATATCGTAAGCCCGGATATTCACACTATTCCCACAAAAATTCCGATTGAAGGAATCGGCGTAGTCGAAGCTCCACGCGGAACGTTGATTCATCATTATAAAACCGATGAACGAGGGATTATTACCAGCGCCAACTTGATAGTGGCTACGCAAAATAACGCGGCCCGTATCGCTTTATCTATAGATAAAGCCGCCAAAGGCCTGATTTCTAAAGGTAATGTAGATGACGGCATTTTAAACATGATCGAAATGGCTTTCCGGGCATACGACCCCTGTCATGGCTGCGCCACTCATGCCTTGCCCGGTCAGATGCCGCTGGTTGTTTCGGTTTATGATTATCAGCGAAATCTGGTAAAAGAAATTAAGCGGGAATAGCGATGAAAACTTTGGTTTTAGGTCTGGGAAATGAACTGCTGGGCGATGATGCCCTCGGCATTTTGGCCGCCAGAAGCATTCAAAATGAGGCCGGCGAACTGGCCGATGTTTGCGAATGCAATCTCGTCGGTATGGCGCTTCTGGATATTTTGGCAGGCTATAAATACGCGATAATCGTCGACGCTATTTGCACCGGAAAAAATGAAGTAGGTGCCATTCTTCAAATGAAACCCGAAGACCTGAAATCATTTCCGTGCGTTTCGCCGCATTACGCGGGTTTGCCGGATGTTATCACTATTGCCCGGTATTTGGGCTTTAAGTTTCCCGATCAAATATTGATTTTAGCTGTCGAAATAGAAAAGCCTCTTGATATCGGTAAGGGATTGAGCGAGCCTGTCGCGAAGTCATTGGACTCGCTTAAGCTCTTTATAAAAAAGCAATTGTATCAATGGTCGCGGGAACCGTCTTGTGCTTGACCACCGGAATTTTATGATAACCGGTTTAGGAATGCCAGGGGATGCTTAAAATGCATGAGCTAAGTATCGCGCAGGAAATTATTTTAGCGGTTGAGCAGGAAGCCTTAAAACGGCATTTGACAACAGTCGCCGAAATAAAGCTAAAGATCGGAGCGCTGGCCGGGGTAGACCCGGAATCGCTGAACTTTGGTTTTGAGGCTTCCACATTAGGCACACCCTTGGAAAAGACAAAATTGAATATCGAATGGATTAACGTTAAAGGCAAATGCAGAACATGTGGAAGAAGCATCAGTATTGACGACTTAATATTTTTATGCCCGAATTGTGATTCAGCGGATATCGAGATTTTGCAGGGAGAAGAACTTGATATTGAGTATTTGATAGCCGGTTAGGCACAGTGCGCTGATAATGCTCAAGAAAAACTTGTAAAATAGAAGGCATGACAGGCGGGAATGCCATGAATCAGAAAATAGCTATAGAGAAAAAAGTACTTTCGGAAAATGATCGATTGGCCAAACAAATCCGCGTTCGGTTAATGGAACATAATGTAATCGCGCTCAATCTGGTCAGTTCACCGGGATCCGGCAAAACAAGCCTTCTGGAAAAAACTCTTGGCGCGTTGAATGAACGGCTTGACATTGCCCTCATCGCCGGTGATGTTCAAACCGAAAACGACGCCAATCGTCTGGTTAATGCCGGGGGCAAAATAGTCAGGCCGATTGTCACCGGAGGCGCCTGCCATCTGGACGCGAAGATGGTGGGGCGTGCTTTAGAGGAAATCGATCTTGCCGCGGTTAAAATCCTGTTCATTGAAAACGTAGGCAATCTGGTATGTCCCTCAAGCTACGACTTGGGCGAAAACATGAAAGTCGTGCTGATAAGCGCTACTGAGGGCGATGACAAACCGCTGAAATACCCGGCCATGTTTCGGCGGTCGTCGGTAATGGTGGTCAATAAAATAGATCTGATTGGTTTATCGGATTTCGATCTTAAGCGAGTGCGTGAAAACGCCTTGTCCATCAATCCTGAACTTAAAATTTTTGAAATATCCTGTCGCACCGGCGAGGGTCTTGAAAGCTGGTTCGACTGGCTGTTAAATTTGAGCGAACATTTATCCAAAACCTGAGGAATCCCTTTGGCAAAGATGGAAAAGATGGGAAAGTTTATCTATAAGGGTACGGCATATAGTTTGGATGAAGGAGGGTTTCTGTCGGATTTCAATTCCTGGGATGAAAATTTTGCCGAGGGCATGGCGCCGGAATATAAAATTCTCGACGGATTAACTAAAGACCATTGGGACGTAATTTATTTTATCCGCGGCTATATTAATGAAAATGGCAGATGTCCCCTGGTTTATAAAACATGCAAAGAAAATAAATTAAGCTACAAAAATCTAAAAGAGCTTTTTCAAACCGGCTATTTAAGAGGCGCTTGCCGCTTGGCGGGGGTATCTTATAATGAGGAATATCTGGGTGTGGCGTTGCCGACATTGGATAAAATAACAGCCCAAGAAGTGATATATGATAAAAAGTATGTGATGGATGTTCACGGCTTTTTGGTTTACGCGGACGACTGGGATGAGAATTTTGCTATTCACAAAGCCTACGAAATTAAAATGCCGGGTAGCGGTCTGGATGAAAGGCATTGGCAAATTGTCAGTTATTTGCGCCGGCATTATCAGCGATACAAGACAGTACCAACTATTTACGATGCCTGCGAGGCCAATGAAATCGATCTCGATGAACTGGAAGAACTATTTCCTGACGGTTATCAACGCGGCGCCGTAAAAATCGCGGGGCTGAGGGCGATGTGATCAGTAAGATAACAAAATAATATTTTGTGTTAAATGAAGGAATCATCATAGTTGAGGAGGTGAAATCATGGTAAACTTTTCTTTCAAGGATAAAACCTACGAAGTGGACGAATATAACTTTTTGTTGGATTTTCACAGCTGGGATGAAGATTTTGCCCAAGGAATTGCCACGCGACTCAAGATGACGGAAAGGCTTACTAAAGAGCATTGGGACGTGATTAATTCTATTAGAAATACTTTTAAAGAGACCGGCCGATGCCCGATTGTCTATGAAGTGTGCAGAATGAATGGGCTTAATCGATGGGAACTTAAGGCGCTTTTTCCTACCGGATACCTGCGCGGCGCCTGCAAAATCGCGGGTATTACCTATAAGGAAGGTTATCTGGGGCAAACTTATTTGCCGGTTTCCGCGGACGACGTTAATATCGTCACGGCTAATAAATCTTATCAGGTGGATGTTCGCGGGTTTTTGGTAAATCCCGATGATTGGGATGAGTATTATGCCGCCCATAGAGCTTACGACATGAAAATACCCGGCGGGAAATTAACCGGAAAGCATTGGCAGATAATCAAATTTCTGCGTGACTCATACGCCCGGAACAAGACTATCCCTACTATTTATGAAACCTGCGACCAAAATTCTATCGATCTTGATGAACTCGAAAAATTATTTCCGGACGGCTACCATCGTGGAGCGGTTAAGATTGCAGGTTTGCGCGCTAGGTAGCGAGAGGTTGCGCTAAAAGTCAATTATAAATATGAAATCGGCTTCATGATTGATTAATTCATTTGCCCGGCTTTGGAACTATCGTAAATTATCTCCGTATTAATTTGGGAAATAAGGAGGTTTTTGTGAGGTTCTGTAATATGAAGCCGGCTATCGCGTCAACCCTGACAGCTATTATAATAACGGCAATTATAGCGCAAATTTCGGCAGGAGAAAATGATACAGACCTTACCTGCAATCTCTATTTGTCGTCAAAGCCCAATATCGAAAAATTAGGCGATGGAGTCGCCTTAAGTGACCCCAGTAATTTGTTTATTGTCGATTATAAACCGTATACCGCTGATACGAATAACGATATCAGCCTATCTGACCCGATAAAAGATGAGTTGCCGGCACTGGATATAAAGAGCCCGGTCAATAAAGATTCGGCTGATTCGGATTTTCAGTTTTTAGGCGAAATAAAAAAATATCCGCTTTTCGAAATATCATCAAAAAGCAAAACACTGGAATTATCAATTAAACTTCCAGCGGGCATGAAATTCAACAACCTGGCGCCCTTTAATATAGCAATGTCATCGAACAATCCCGAAGTTATCAAGCCGGGGAAATTCAATATCACCAAAGGCACCGGCAAATTAATACTACCGGTCGCTATCAGCCCGGGTGAGGCTGTTTTAACAATCGATTTAAATTTCAGCTATTGCGAAACCACCAATGCCGAGTTATGCCATTTTAAGAACGCTCGGCTGGAAATTCCGGTTAAAGCTGTGAAAAACAGCGGCGGCAATATTTTTTCTGTTAAATATGAGGTGTTCGATTAGTTGATATTGTAAGGACTTGTCATTGCCTTAATCATCGAAAGTGCAATTAAGTTCAGTTATTACGCCAACGATTTCATTAAAAAAAATATCTTGACCCAAAGGCGAATAATGAGTGTCGCTGGGAAAGTATAACAGCTTCGAATCATCATTTGATCTATAGGTCATGTATTCAGTGTATATATTGATCACTTTAACGCCCTTTTCGATCAGCCGATTGTTTATATCGGGAATAAAATTGTCATAAACGTAATCCGGTTCGACGAAATCGCTGTAGATGGAATATTTGTTGGGCAGGATTACATAGATTAGTACGATATTATATTCGCGTTCAAGCTGATCGGAGAGGAATTTGATATTTCGCGCCATCATATCCAAATCCTCGGCCGCCTTTGGCGTTTTATTGAATTCCACCGCCTGAAAATAAAACAGCATGTTGGGATTTTCCGAATACAAGGCTATTCTCGTATCGATATCCTTAAAATAGTGAAACTTCGTATTGTTGATAAATCTGAGTAAGGGGTGACTGATAATGTTATCGGTAAAGAAATAAGCGATATGGTCATTGATAAAAATATACTTGATGGCTTGTTGAAAGATTTTTAAATCAAAATATTTCTGATAATCGGCGCAGCGCAAACCGCGATCAAGCGAAGATCGCTCGACCGTTTCCAGAATCAGGAATTTTTTTCCACCCTTCTGATATTTCACCCTTGCCAGGCATTCCAGCGGATTTTCACCGGCGGCGGCTATACCATCCGCGCTGGCATTATAAGCCTTAAGCGTATCAACGCCACCGCCTTTATCGATAAATATTTTCAACCCTCTAACACCGGCTAAAAACGAGTCGCCGAACATAAGTATGTCCGAACCTTCTAAATCTTTCGGTGCATCGCTATAACTTTGCCTCTGCTCATAAATTTGAAAGCGGGGCCGACTTGATAATTCCTCGTTTTTATCCGGGCGGCATTTTTCATAATCGGTCTCTGTTTGCTTGAATTCGTCGATTTTGCACATCGCGTACAACCCGCCGGGATATACTTCCTCATCTTTATATTCATAGATAAACATCCGACCGAAAGGGATTATTTTCCCGCCCAGTAGAATAAATACCGAGTACAAGAAAAGCAATGCCCAGGTTGTAAAAAACAATATTTTCATCATTATCCTAAAATTGAAAATAAATAAATTGGTTGGCCGAAAACTTGCCCAGCATAATAATGCAAACAATCAAGCCAACATATACGGCCAGCCTTAAAGCGGCCGGTTTTTTTTCCAGTATCTCCTTAATACTTCGCCGTTGCTGAACTAACTGAATTGTTTCCATCAGACAGATCGCGGCTAAGGCGATTAGAAATCCCCTGACACCGAAACCTAACCCGGAAAATACAAAAGCCAGCGTCTCCTGGCTAAGTATGCCCGTGAAAAGATGGGTTATAACGTAGAAAGCTTCGGTCAGGCTATTGGCCCGGAAAAATATCCAGGCGAAACAAACAAGCGCAAAAGTAATGAGCGCTTTGATAATTGTGCGCAAATCCGGCAATTTGTCAAGATGAAAAAAGCGCGCGATCTTTTCCCTGAGACCGGCGGTCCAGATCGAAAACAACAAATAGAATCCATTTAGCGCGCCCCAGATAATGAATGTCCAGTTGGCCCCGTGCCAGAAACCGCTTATAACAAATACGATCATGATATTGTAATACCAGCGCCATTTAACAACCCGGTTGCCGCCCAGAGAAATGTATAGATAATCCTTAAACCAGCTGGTCAGCGATATATGCCATCTTTTCCAAAACTCGGAAATACTTTTGGCATAATAGGGCGTCCGGAAATTGGTCATCAAGTCGAATCCCATAATCCTGGCCGCGCCGATAGCGATATCGGAATAGCCCGAGAAATCGCAATAGATTTGAAACGCGAACAATAACGTGGCGATAATGAGGGTTAATCCCTGGTATTCGTAAACATTATTATAAACCTGATCGACCATAGCCGCCACCCGGTCGGCAATCACTACTTTTTTGAAAAATCCCCATAGCATAAGCAATAAGCCATCGGTGGTTCTTTCGTAGTTGAATTTAATCTTGTTATAAAATTGGGGCAGAAGCCGGGTCGATCTCTCTATCGGCCCGGCTACAAGTTGTGGAAAAAACGAGACGTATAACGCGAATATGCCGAAATGTCTTTCGGGTTTTTTCTCCCCCCGATAGACATCGAGCGCGTAGCTCATTGTTTGAAAGGTATAAAATGAGATGCCCACGGGCAGTAAAACCTGTAAAGCGCCGATATTATAGGTTATATTTAAAGTACCCAGTAAGACTTTAAAAGCGCCATTGAAGAAATTGAAATATTTGAAGGCGAACAGAAGTCCCAGATTGGAGCATAAACTGATGATTAAATACTTTCGTCTCCTTTTTTTTTCGCCGGTTTTGGCCATCATTAAGCCGGCGAAATAGTCTATGAGCGTTGATATCAGAAGCAAAACAATATAGACAGGATTCCAGCACATGTAGAAATAGTAGCTGGCTAATAGCAGAAACAGCCACCTGAACCTGTGCGGAATAAAAAAATATAAGGTCACCGCAATAACGAAAAAAACAAGGAACTCTATTGAATTAAACAGCATACATTTGCTTCTTTGTTGTATGATTAGCCGATATAATTGCCCGCTTAAACAATTGGCAGTTTAATATATCACTTTTAAATCTGATCATGAAGAACGTATGAATATCCGTCTTTAATTCGCGTTTTCTCGTTAAGATACCCGGCGATATATTGGCCGCAATTACTGCCGATTTGATTTTCCTCGAGTTCACCGATACTTAAAATGACATCGTAACCGCGATCACGCAATCTCTGGATGAGTTTATTATTATCGCTATGGTTGTTTGAATCGATCAGGGAAACGAACCCGTTTTTGAAAGCGCTATAAGTTGGATTGATCGGAGTTATTTTTATCAAGAATACTTCCGGGTCGAAATAGCGGCTGAGCGTATCCGGATCAAGCGGTGATTTTCGCGCTAAAGCGAAGTTGAGCGCGATTTTTCGGCCACCGGTATCAAAAAACCGTTCTCCATACGCGGCAATTTGAGTGAAATTCCATTTGCTTGCGGGGATCAGACGATCCCTTAAACGCTCCTCTGTAGTGTGAATCGAAAATTGCAGCTGAAACCTGTTCCTATATAAATTCTTCTTGATATCGATTAATCTGCTAAAAAAAATCGCGGCTGAAGCGGGGGCGATTGTCGAAATACAAGGCATTAAACCTGGCGCGTTATACCTCGATGGCAGCTCCTCGATAACCTCAAGAACCGCCGGGTTGAAAGCCGGTTCGCCCAGCCTGGCAAACTGGATTTTAAATTTATCGACAACAATTTTGCTATCGGGAAAACGCTTCTTTACCAGGAAATCTATTTGGGCGAAAATTTCATCTTTGGTGAGTTTGCCCTGATAAAAACTGCCGGCATCGCAAATCGGACATCTGACCGGGCAGCCAAACAGAGTCGATACGATAATGACCCATTTTTTTTCACGGGGCATCGGCGGCTGAACCGATTCGACGAATTCAATTTGTTTGCCGGTATCAGTTTGAGCGATATAGACCATGGCGATATCATCATTGCCGGCGCAAGCTGTAACTTTCATTTTATTCACCTTTTAAAAACCAGCTGATTTTCATGGCAGCCATTATTCCCTGGCCAACCGCGATAGCCGATTGACGATATAGCCCGCTATTCGCATCGCCAATTATATAAAGTGCTCCCCGTTTCTCAAGTTCCTTGACCCTTAACTCTAATTCCTTTGACATAAAATCAAGCTGCGGCGCCCGGCCAATCGCGAATATGACATAATCGGCTTTTAACAGCAAGGTTTCTTTAATCGAATTACATACCAATTCCAACAAACCCCCGCTATCACCGCTTATTTTGGTAATACTGGTTTCGCTATAGTAATTAATCCGACTCGTTTTTTCAGCCCTCTGTTTAAGCAAAGGCAGGCATTTAATCCGCTTGCCGCGATTAAGAATCATGACATCATTATTTTTAGCCAGATTCAAGGCGTAATCGAACGCGGCATCACCGGCGCCGACAACAACTATTTTTTTGCCTTTTTCGTTCAAAACGGGGTAGACTTCATACAATATTCGGTCACGGATGTGATCCGGCATGGCGATATCGGAAATCTCTCGGGGCTTGGTGCCTGAAGCGATAATCACAGTCTCCGAATGCTTTTGGCCGTTTGATGTATTCAAAACGAACGCCTCATCAAGGAAATCCAGATTGAAAACTTCTTCAAAAAGAATCTCGATCGACAACCCGGCTAAATGTTTTTTAAATAAATTTGCCAAATCAGGACCCGAAATGCCATCAGGGAATCCGGGATAATTTTCCACGAGATTAGCATTATTTAGCATTCCTCCAATCCTTTGCTTTTCATAAACAACAGGAGCTATGCCTTGCCGTTTCAGCTGTATAGCTGCCGCGATACCGGCCGGCCCGGCCCCGATTATAACAACATCTTTATTCTTGTCTTTGATCATGCCACTACAATCCCTAATAGTTGACAGGAATCTAAATATTCGCCGCTTATTGTCAAGCGGTGTTCCGCCAAATATTAATAATTTCTAACGATTAGATATAATAAATGAGATGATGGAATTGGCTTATTTTAAAAATACCAGTTTCTTTGCCGCTAAGCCGGATAAGCGTTTTAGTTTCGTGAAATAAATTCCGGAGTCAATATCTTTATCGCTGTCATTGGCGGCGTTCCAGCGGATATTATTAATACCCGGCACGACCTGAAAGCTTGTAATCTCCCGGCCCAGAATATCATAAATCATAAGTTCATCATCGTTAGGGCAATTCACTCGAATAATAATATCGCTGTTAAATGGATTAGGATAAGCGGTTATCGATATCTCGGCCGGCAACTGCCCGGACTCATCATGATCGATACCGGTCGGATCGATATTAATTTCGCTATTGACCAGCACCGGTTCAAAAAACGCGAGATTCGCGAAACCGGTGTAGAAATTATAATCCGGGCAACCGGTAAACACCGCGTAAGTAGTCATCTGTTCTTCGATATCATCAGCTACATTCAACTGTAAATCGCCGATATGATAATAACCGGGCAAGAGCAAAATCGATTCACTTGGACCTGAGGCATTAAAAGTATAGACATGAATATTGTCTAAACCCAACGCGAAATTTAAATTTATTTCCAGATCGATTTCAAAATCAGTTATTTCCAGATATTCAGGATCGACCGAAATATAAAACTGAAAAGCCGTTAATGTATCGATAGTATTTAGATATAAGGGCAACGACAACTGGGCGCCCGGCGATGTTAAAATCGATGCAAGGCTGAGCGTGTCAGCATCGGGATTTCGGGTAAAATCAGGAATTGAATCTGGATAGTTAGGATCGATCAGCGTATTTACCAATAAAATCATATCGGCTACTGTCAATGGCAAACCATCATCGTCGGGGTCGCAGTCATTATTGCAAATATCGAAATTTATCTCAGGGCTATTTAGCTCATTAAGCAAAAAAATGACATCGGCAATAGAAAAGTAATTTCCATCATCATTTAAATCACAATCGGCTTGTCCCCAAGCCGGGATTGCTAATAGTAAAACCAGCATGATTAAATATGTTTTCATTATCAGGCCTCCCGCTTTCGGCCAGAAGATATTATGCTCAATGGAAATATAATAATGCCTAAATTAATGACTGTCAAGCAAATTCGTAAATAGATAACTTAAAAACATGCAAGGGAGAGATATAAAACAATTTAGGCTCAAATCAATTAATTTTATAGAAGTTAAACTTGTTTTACAATATCAAATATATGAAGCACCTGGTTTTTGGCGCTGACAAACAATCTTTTCCCATCCGGCGAAAATATTACCCCCAAAGCCTCTGAATCCAGTTCATATTCACTTTTTTGATTGCCGTAACGATCGAAAAGCTTGACTGTTTTATCAAATGAAGTGGATGCCAGTAGACTGTCATCAGGCGAAAATGTGACATCAATAACACGTTTCTGATGACCTTGTATTGTTTTAGTTTCGGCTTCGACGATATTAAAAAAACGCAAGTTACCGTCTTCGCAACCGCTGACAAGCCGGCCATTGGTTTTCGCAAAACTTACGCCATAAACCGGCCCCGGATGAATGTAAATGGTTTTCATCTGTATTTTTATATTGAAAAGGTACATCTTGCTATCGCAGCAAGCCGCCGCCAGATAGCTGTTATCGACCGACCAGTCGATACTGAATATTCTGCCCTTAGGGCTGTGAAGTGTAGCTATATAATTGGCCCCGATATCGAACATGACGATGTAACCATCGATTTGTCCTCCCGCCAGGATCGGCAGCGAAGGGGCATAGCTGACCGTTTCGACCCCGTTATCGAAACGGTCGAACAAAGCCAATAAATCGCCGGTCGGCGACCAAATACGGACTGTTTTGTCGGCTGAAGCTGAGGCGAGGGTCCGGCCATCACGCGCAAACGCGACTGAATTTATCAGGTCACGATGCCCCTCCAATTGCTTAAATACCTTTCCGTTAAGGTCGCATAATTGGACGACATCGGGCCGGGAGGCCAAAACCAACGCCAGGTATTTCCCGTCCGGGCTGATACCCAATTGCCAACACCGTTCGCTGACATCTTCAATTGTTTTATAAGGTTTAAGTAAAATCAAAAAAATGTCTCCATAACTATATATATTTTCGGTTTTATCGGGAAATGGCTTTAAGGTATTTGAAAAAAGGATTTGGCAATGTTGCAAAGAGAATAATTACCTGGCCAGATATTTAAAAACAGCGTCTCTTCCGCCCTCTTTCTCAATATTTAACATCATTTTTAAACCCCGGCTATAGGCCGTCTCACCTCCTAATAAAGTCAGGCTGAAAGCAGTGAAATTGAAATGTCTGAGCGTATAATAGGCTACCCATTGAGCGAAACCCTCGGCCTCTTCAATAGTTAGGTTAAGGCGGCAATTTTCCGAGGCCCAGGCATGGGCGATTTCATGCGAAATTACTTGATATAGGTCTTTTAATCTAAGTCCATATAAAACATAAATCTCGAATTTGTCATTTTGACGGTAAAACAAGCCGGTTAAATCCCCGGAAATTCCCTCCGACTTGTTTTTAATAAAATCCTCTCCTTGGAGAGTATAAGTGATTTTATGTTTGATGCTCATATCTAATTTTGATTCAAGGTAATTGAGGATGTTGTCTTTTATCACCTTGACTTGTTGGGCATCAAAATAACCTGCTCGGTAACAATCTTGACATAATATCCGGCCATCAGCCAGTTTCTGACTGAATTTGCCAGCCGGAGCGCCGCAACTGGCGCAATGGGGATATTTTTTCACGCAATTTTGGCAGTATTTATTCGTGCTGTCGCCGTCGAACCACATAAATTCGCCGTCAATTGGCGAACCGCACGTGTAACATATAGGACTTTTATTAAAACATGAGCGGCAGACATGCTTATCTCCGGCCCGAATGAGGTTTTTATCGGGTCTGCCGCATAACTCACATCGCGGCACTGTCTTTGAACATTTATCGCAGAGTATCAATCCCAATTCCGGAAAAGTATAATAGCCTCCGGCTACCGGGCGATTACAAAAACTGCATCTTTTCAGACCGATCAGGCATTTTCTGCAAATATGTTTTTCATCTACAAGAACAGTCGAATTAGATGGTTTGCCGCAGATTGAGCACCTGGTTTTATTATTCATGCAATCCTGACAATAAACCGATCCGTCATCAAACTTGTAATATTGGCCGGTTATAGTTTTGCCGCAAAGAGTACATTTATAAGCGGCCGCGGTTTGAATGGCCAATGTCAGAATGAGCAGCAAGATTATAAATGATAGTTTGCGCATAATTATTGCCGCTTAATAGTTAGCGATTCGAGATATTTAAGCGAAGTCTGCAAGTCTTTGTCCGAGAGGACTTCTATGATCATCTGGATATTTAATTTACCGATTATATCAACAAAGGAGGCGATATCGAGGATACCGGTTCCCAGCGCCAGATGACCCCTTTTGCCGGATATGTCATGGAGATGAGCCAGTTTAATATGCGCCAATCTGGCCGAAAAAAATTCGCCTGTACTATTGTCGTTTGACTGGTTTTGGGATGATATTTTATTTTGCTGAACCATATGGCCGATATCCCAAACCAGGCCGGTGGACGGCGATTCCAGGAATTTATCGATTACCTTGATGACCGGGTCGGTAAAACTATAAGTATTTTCCAGTAATAGTTCTATTCGGCCTTCAGCATAATCAACTATCCGAAGCGCCGAATCGAGAAATCTTTTGTAGTACTCTTCCGGTATATTCTTATGCGCCATTACCAGCTTATCGGTGCTTATTTTATAGAAAGCGAATCTGCCCGGATGAAAAATAAACGACCGCGCACCCAAATCAATAGCCAGAGCGATGAATTCTTTTAATCTGTCGATACCGCCATATCTTATAGCCTGATGACGGCTTGCCATCGGTATATCGCCCGGCGCGTGGAAATGAAGGGTGATATTATTTGACCTGTTAAAATTGGCGACCGCCTGGCAATCGTCTTTATTGACATTCTCGGGAAAATTAATCGAATAATCTCCCGATATCTGGAAAGCGGCCAAGCCATATTGACTGCATTTAGCGGCCACCTCGCTAACTTTCAGAGCAGGCGAATATTCGCTGAAGCCCAATTTTTGTTTTAGGTCATTATTGGCTGGAATATTTAGTGAATGGCTCAAGTTTTTCTTTCCCTTTTTTTTGCCGCCGGAAACAGGACATTGTTCAAGATCAACCGATAGCCGGGTGAATGTTTATGCAAGCTGACATCCGTTGGCGGATCGCCGATAAGATGCTGATAGTCCTCCGGGTCGTGGCCCGACAGGTAAGTGAATGTGCCTCGCCCGAAATTGCCGTGTATATATTTGGCCTCGTTGATACCCTCGGTTTCGGCCAGGATAATCACATGCTTTTTTACCAGATCTTTTCTGAACCCACTGCATTGCCCCCAAAAGCCGTTGACAATCGGCACATGGTCCTGCACCAGCATTGTCGGCACCGGATCATACTTGGCCGAAAAATCGAACAGGGTAAAATAATCGGCTTCCGCCGTAAAACCTCGCCGACCACGCGTCGGCGATGTATCGATATCGGAATGTTCATAGATAATGGGGTTCAATTCTACCGTGAAGTTTTCAAACGCGAAACACTGGTCATAATCGAGCTTGCTTTGACAATCGGCATCAACCGGATCGGCATCGTATTCGCTGGGCACGATATCGGTGTTGTAAGCGGCCAGACTGATATCGTAAGTATCAGTCGCCGAACACATGGCGAACATAAAACCGCCATTGCGCACGTATTCCCTGATCGCCTGGGCGACCGCCAATTTAAGCTGCGATACTTTCTTGAACCCCAGTTCGCGGGCGGTGGTCTCGGATAAGGCCTTGCTTTGTTTGTACCAATTGGTATTACGATAGGCAGTGAAAAATTTGCCAAACTGGCCGGTAAAATCCTCATGGTGAAGGTGAAGCCAATCATAGTCAGCCAGGCGGCCTTGAAGGACTTCGATATCCCAGACTATATCAAAGGGAATTTCTGCGTATACCAAAGCCAAATTAACGGCATCATCCCAAGGTTCATCCTTTGAAAAAGGCGGCGCATAGATTGCGACTTTGGGCGCTTTTTCCAGAAGGACTGTTTCCATATTATTTTCTTCGATAATTGCCTTTATCTGGGCTTCCTGCCCGCCGTCGATAATTTCATATTTGACGCCGCGGAGTTTGCATAGCTGTTCAATCTGGGCCAAATCATGGGTCAAAAACGAGCCGCCGCGGTAGTTTAAAAGCCATTCGACATTTTGGCCAAAACTCAGGCACCAGTAGGCCACGCCATAAGCCTTAAGGTGGTCAGTTTGCTCCAAGTCCATGGGAATCAATAGTTTTTGCGCCGAAACCGTCCTTGAGGCGATTAAGAAAAATGTTAATATTAATAGAATAGTTAATTTAGTCATCTAATACTCCTGTAATTAATATCGTCATCAGTATCATCCTTATTAAAATAAAGAAAAATGCCGACCAGCCCTAATCATTTAATCATTAGCTCATTATATTTATACTTCAATCAAGGGGCAAGGGTTTTAAAAATGTAAAGCTTGTATTAAATAAATGAAAGAATTTTCGAATCAGTCTGCTCTCTTAACGCCGCGATCTCGAATGGCTGATAAACTATAATAACCATATCCTCTGGTTCTATTATGGACAAATCATAATCGCCTATAAATCGCCATTCATTCTCCTCCCGCCAGTCGCCGCCATCCACACCCTCGCTTTGAAAATAAGGCTTATCGCTATCGACCAGCATTTTATATAGCTCAGGTTTGCCATAAATGACCGGCCGTATCCCGGTTTTAGCGGCGGCTTTTCGACTGATCGCGATTCCATACGGCTCGAAATTCCATCTTACATAGCGTTTGCGCCAGCGCATGAGCGGTAGTATATCTTCCGGGTGAAGGCTCGAAAAAGCGACCGCGGCTATACCCTCGCGAAAATTGTTTGATGAGGCGCGCATCTTTTTCTCTTTTATAATATGCTTTAAAGTCGCCGGACCGTCATGATGATATTTATCCGCTGAACCGATAAGACACTCAAAAAAAGACGCCGAGCTTTCTTTTGGCCAGGGACCATGGCAGGTTCGTGTCCAATGAGTAACATAGTCCCAATTTTTACGTGGAACAGAAACTTTGATATTGTCCAGTTTTATATTTTCATGATGATTTGACTCTTTATATTTTACCCGGAAATCCTCTATTATCCGGCTATTTTTGGAGGAATTCACCAACTCCTCAAGATTTCCTCCCGGCCGCAAACTGATCGGTAAAATTGTTTTGGCAAACTGAATGGCCAACCTGTCACGGACCGGCCAGTCGATCTTAGGTGTTCTGGCCTTTTCCGTGGCTTCGAAAAACAGCCAGCCGGTTCGGGCGGGGTCAAGGTTGAAATCGTGGCTAAAATCTGTAACAATTTGATCAATCTTGTCATTTTCCAGTATCGGATAAATAACGATCTGACTGCCGCCATAAATGCCGCCAGCCCAGCAAGCTAATTCCCAGGTGTTCATACCGGTACTGGTAAGTAATGTCAGGTTCTGACTGATTGCCCGCTGAATTGCCTTTAAAGTGCCGGCAACCCAGGGATCATTACCGCAAGGAGTCTTTGTTTGACGGGAATTAAGCACGACGGCCAACTGGCATAAATCGATATCGAAATCGCCATAGAATACCGCTTTAATCGGCGCGGCAAATTCTTTTTTATATTTAAATTCCTGCATAATATAATATCATATCCCAAAACCTGGATTATTATAATGATATTACACCATAATCGCAATGAAAAATTAACGCCAGGTCAACAACGCGATGATTTAACATTGACTTATTCCCCATCCTGGCTATATTGAACAAAAGCCGGAAAATATGGCATGATATGTTAAACTATAGGTCTTCCGGGACGTATAAATAAATAATGAAAAAGTTTTTGTTAATAATCGCGATTTTGCCGCTGTTATTTACAGGCAGTGACGCGCAATTCAGGGAATCCAGAACGGATCCCGCCGCCTTAACCGTGGCACGCTTGCGTTATAGCGGCGGTGGTGATTGGTACTGGGGGCGGTCGGCTTTGCCTAATCTTCATAAGTTTCTGTCCGAAAACACCAACATCGCCGTAGTCGACAAAGAAGTAAACATTCAGGCGACTGATCCGGAATTGTACAACTATCCCTTTCTGTTTTTAACAGGGCATGGCAATATCAAGTTCACGGATCAGGAAGTGACGGCATTAAGAGAGTATCTAACCTCCGGCGGTTTTCTTTTTGCCAATGACAGCTATGGGCTGATAACCGCCTTCCGCCGCGAGCTGAAAAGGATTTTTCCGGAAAAAGAATTAGTCGAAATACCGTTTGACCATGAAATCTATCACGTACCCTATAAATTTCCCAACGGACTTCCGAAAATCCACGAGCATGATAAAAAACCGCCTCAGGGTTTCGGGTTGTTCTGGGAGGATAAACTGGTGGTTTTCTTCGTGTTTGAAAGCGACATAGGCGATGGTTGGGAGGATTTCGAAGTTCACAAGGATCCCCCTGAAAAACGTCAAGCGGCCTTGAAAATGGGCGCCAATATTATTACTTATGCCATGAACCATTAACGCGGTATGACTGAAAAATATTACAAATCGATCGTATCAAGGCTTCTTGAAACCCGCGATGCCGTAGGCAGAAGGCGGGCATATGAAGGTATGCTTGATTGGCTGGCCATACTGGGCGGTTTTATTTTTATCCTGTGGCTGGTTACCGGCATTTTCTGGCCGGGGCCGGCTTTTAGAGTCTTATTGCTGGGTGTGGGGATTATCGGTCTGGGTTTGGCCGCGGGCATAATAATAATTAGACCTTTAACCAACAAACGGCCGTTAACGCAAATTGCCCTTAAATTAGAAAAATATTATGGCAAATTACAATCTCGGCTAATAGCCTCACTTCAACTTTATGACAAGTTAACTATAAACAGGGAAAACTATTCGATTGAATTGATTGAGAAGACTATTGAAGATGCCGGCAGCGAGATCAAAGACCTCGATTTCAAAGTCATAGTCTTGAAGAACAAGCAGCCCTATTATCGTTTGGTGCTGGCGGTGGTTACCATAATCTTTGCCCTTGCGTTTTCCAGCCAAAACTTCAGGCAAGCCGGCCAATTATTTCTTCACCCTTTCGCCGATATCAACAAACCCACGAATTTGACTTTATCGATTGACCCAATCTCCCATCAGGCTCTTAAAAACGATGATGTCACTTTAAAAGTGGTCGCCTCGGGCGAAAGGGTCAAGCAAATTGATTTGAATTTCAGGTTCGCCGATGGCGAATGGATTACGGTCCCAACGGAAAAATCGGAGGACGAAGATGATAGAAACAGCGAGGTGTATAAATATACTTTCCGCAAAGTTAAACGCGATATAGAATTTTACGCCGAAGCCAAAGCCGTAAAATCGGCTGTCGGCAAAATCATCATAATCGACCCGCCGCGTTTGGATGAGCTATCAGTCACGCTTGATTTTCCGACTTATACTGGTTTGGAATCACAGGTTATGCCGCCCAATGCCGGGTCAGTCACAGCGATTAAAGGCACGAGTGTAGATTTCGCGGGACGCCTCAATAAGCCATCCGAGAAGGCGTATTTCGTGTTTGCTGATAGTACCCGGAAACCGATGGCCATTGACGGCGTTCAGATCACCGGCCGGTTTGTCTTAAGCAGAAACGTCAGCTATCATATTGAAATCACCGATTCAGCCGGTTTGAGAAATCCCAGCCCAATTGAATACGATTTGGTCAGCCTGGATGACTATCCGCCTCAAGTTCAGATTACCTTCCCGGCTGTCGATATCGACCTTGATGACAGAATGCTGATACCGCTGGCGGCAGACGTATATGATGATTTCGGCTTCTCGAAACTTGATCTGGTGTATTGGACTTATTCGGAAGGCAGGGAATCAAACAAACAGCACCAGACCATTAAAACCGATTTCGGCAAAGCCAGCGAAAGCCAGGTATCCTATGATTGGTATGTTGAACAGTTGCATATGATGCCGGGAGAACTCGTGTATTACTACCTGGAGATATACGATAACGATGCCGTTTCCGGCGCGAAATCAGGGGTTAGCAAAACATTCAGCGCCCGCCTGCCCAGCCTGGATGAGATCATGGCCGATATTACCGGCACTCAGGATGAAATGTTCAAGGATTTTGAGGAGGCTGTCGCCGGCCAGAAAGAACTTCGCGACGAACTGGAGAATATTTCCCGCGAGATGATGAAATCCAGCGAGATGGATTGGGACAAGAAACAGCAAATTCAACAAACTCTCGATAGGCAACAGGAAATCGCCAAGAAACTTGAAGATATCACCCGGCAATTGGACGAGGCTATCGAAAAATTCGATAAGAACCAGATGGCGACCAGAGAAATGATGGAAAAAATGCAGGAACTTCGTGAGCTGCTGGAAGAAGTGGCCCCGCCGGAATTGAAAGAGGCCATGAAAAAACTTCAAGAGGCCTTGGCGCAGATGGATCCGAAGAAACTTCAGGAAGCCATGAAAAATTTCCAGCTCTCCGTGGAACAGGTCAATGAAAATTTGGACCGTATGCTGGCGCTTCTGCAAAAATATCAGCTGGAACAAAAACTCGATACGCTGGCTAAAATGGCGGAAAAATTGGCTGAGCAGCAGCAGGAAATTAATGATAAGCTTGGTCAATGCCAGGGCAAAAAAGATTTTTCGGATCTGGAAAAACCGCAAAAGAATCAGGAACAGGGATTGGGAAGTATGCGCGAGCAGTTCGACGAGGCCAAGAAACTTAACGATCAGCTGAAGATGCTTGCCGAAGAGCAGATCAAGAAAGCCAACGATGAACTTAATTCTAAAGAACTTGATGAGATGATGGCTCAGATGTCGCTATGCATGGGTTCATGCAATAAAAAAGACGGCTCCAAGTCAGGCCAAAAAATCCAACAGAGTTTCGAAAATATGGCGCAGATGTTTCAGCAAATGCTTCAGCAAATGCAATCAGAACAACTGGAAAAAATTACGGCTATGCTTAAAAAAGCCATCGCCGATATATTATATTTATCGCACAGGCAGGAAGAAATCATCGATTCCACGGATGTTTCCACCCGGCGGCTTGATAGCTCCCGCGAATTAGCCAAAGAGCAGTTCGATCTCCAATCGGCTTGCAGCAGGGTCGCAACCAGCGTATCCGATTTGACGAAAGAGACGCTGTTCGTCAACTCGGCGATTATGGAGAGATTGGGAGTGGCCTTAGCCAATATGCAAAAAGCAATCGAACAGCTTAATGGAAGATCTCCCAGCCGTTCGACCAGGAATCAAACTGAGGCGATGGCGGCTCTAAATCAATCCGTACAAATGCTTTTGAATTCGTTGGATCAGGCCAGTCAATGTCAATCATCCGGGACCGGTATGCAGTCGCTGATGCAAAAGCTCAGCGAGATGGCTCAACAGCAGCAACAATGCAATCAGGGATCCCAGATGATGCCGATGCCCATGCCGGGGCAAATGATGAGTCTGGCGCAACAGCAGGCTATGCAAAGACTCGCCGATCAGCAGGAACAAATACGCAAAAGCCTTCAGGAATTAACCGATGAATACGGCAATCCCGATAACGTGCTGGGACGGCTGGATCAAATAGAGCAAGACATGAAAAAGGTCGTGGAACAGCTTCGCGGCAACAACTTCGACAGGAATACGGCTGAAAGACAGGAAAGGATTCTCTCCCGGCTTTTAGATGCCGAGAAGTCAGTCCACCAACGTGACTATTCGAGACAAAGGCAGGCTCGCACCACCGATGATATAATCAGGCGCGGCCCTTCTATGCTCGATTTTGGCGCGAGTCAGGATGAGCGGCTGGCCGAGGATATAAAGAAAGCCTTGGCGGAGAAATATCCTCGCCGCTACGAAAATCAGATTAAAGAGTATTTCAAAGCTTTGGCTGAGGATCAAGCCAGTGAATAGGAAAACATCATATTTCGCTGTTTTATTATTCTTCCTGGTTTTTGGAAATAATGATAGGCTAATAGCCCAAATCCATATTGAGCCGGAAAACGAGATAAATTCGCCGCAAGCCGACGATAAAATCAGGCGGGGCTTACGAACGATCAGCGAACTGGTCAATAGCGCCAACTATCAAAGGGCGCTTGATATGGTCGAATCATTGGAAAGCGCTTACGGTAAAATTCCGGAATTGGTCAGCGCGAGAAAATTTATTTATCGGGGCAATAAAGATTATACCGCTTTAATGGAGCTGGTCTTGACGGAAAACCGGGCTGATCCGAGAAATTTTTCGATATTATGCCAGTTAGGAGAAGCCTATTTCCTGAATGACAGTTTGGATCAGGCTGTATCAACCTGGGAGAAGGCTTTTCAGGCCGCTGGTTCATCTGGAATGAATTATCTGACTCTGGCGAATTATTACCAGGGTTTCGGATTTTACGATGAAGCGGCTTCGGTGTACAAAAGGGCCAGAGTAATATTAAAACAACCCGATATGTTTTCCGATGAGCTTTCCGATATTTTCATCGCTCAACGTAATTACGCTCAAGCGGCGTCAGAATATTTAAAGCTTTTGAATAAAGATTTCAGCTCCAGCGACATTTTTCGCTTATCGCATCAGGTGGTTCAGATTTTCCAGGAATCGGATAAGCCCGAACTTATTGAACAAGTAGTTTATCAAGCTATTAAGGACGATCCAGGCAATCCCCATTTTTATGTTATTTTAGGTGATATCCAGGTAATCGCTGAAAATCTGGAATCGGCTTTTGAAAATTATAAAAAGGCCGACAGTTTATCGGATTCGCAGGGCATGTTTTTGGAGGGTTTTGTCTCGCTCTGTTATGATCAGGGTGAATACGCGATGGTCGTTAAGGCCGCCGATTATTACGCCGCTAAGGTTAAGAGCCATCCCTCCGATAAAGTCGGCATCCTGAAAGCCAAAAGCCTGGCCAGGATGGGCTTATACAGTCCTGCTTTCGAATTACTGAAAGCGATTGAGAATAGCGCGATTGAATCTGATAGTAAGGCTGAAGCCATATTGACAGCCGCCGATATCTACGTTAATGATTTGCAGAACTACGATTCGGCCTCCGTGATATTTACTCGCTTGGTCGAAATGAAACGCTCCAGCTTCGCCCCGCTGGGCTTGTTGCGGATGGCGGAAATCGATTTATTGAGAGGAAAATTCGACGAAGCCAGGGCCAAGTTGAATGACCCCTTAATCAATCGCGGCGATAAGGAACTATCCGAAAGGGCCGCTTACCTGAAAGCGGAAATAGCGTTCATGGCTTATGATTTCGATAAAGCCAGGCAGGATTATAATTTGCTGGCGGCGCAGAATCCATCCGGAATTTATGTCAATGATTGTCTGGACAGATTATCATTGTTGGCTGATGCTCCGAAAGATACGGTTTTGTACTCTCTGGCGGACGCGGCTCGCCATCGCTACGGCGGAAATTCTGTTCTCGCCATAGATGATTTAAAAAAGGCTGCCCAATTCAGTGATTCAAAAGCGTATCAATATGTGTTATTTAGTCTGGCGGAAAATTATTCGCGGGCGCGTATGTGGGATCAGGCCGCCGGGTCTTATGAGCATTACCAAACGGCTTTCCCTGATGGCTTATTTGCCGATCGCGTACTGTTTAATCTGGCTGAAATTTATTACAAAGAAATAAGTCGGCCTGATAAAGCCGACTTACTTTTAAATCAATTGATGACTGAATACCCGGCCTCTCCGTTAATCGAGAAAGCCCGTGTATATCTCAACCTGATCAAATCAAGTTAGGCCACCGGCTGCTTTTTATTGCTTTTTTCCCACTCTGTTTGCGGCGCTTTGGTTCCAGTAATAGTTTCGAGTTCAGCGAGTTTCGTCTGAAGGTTTTCGATGTAGCGAAGTTTGATTTTCATGCTGGTCCTGACCAACAATCCCAGCGATACCAGCAAAAACAGAACAGAATTAATCCGTCTGAAAATCTCGCCGTAATTAAACATGGAATCTAAAAATGCCACTATCCCCAGACAGAACATTAGGGCGCACCAGGCTAACATATTTCCTCCTTTATAATTAATTAACTATTTTCTTATCGGTACATATCAAGGAAAATTAACAATAGGCGTTATTTTTATGAGTATTGGACCAAAGAGGCTACGAATATCCGTATCCTTCAAAAGCAAGCGTTCCGGCGATTATTGGTTTCAAAATGCAATAATATTTTAACGATCCGAAAACGATTGATTTATGAGTGCTTTACCGCTATTCCCAGACCATCGCGGATAGGGATTATGGAAGAAAATATAGCCTTTGATTCGAACAGCTTGCGGTTAAATTCAAGGATGCCTTTAGTCGCCTCATTCGGCTTGGCATCGAAAATCCTGCCCGACCAGAGCACATTATCTGTGATAAAAATCCCGCCCTTTTTTAAGCGCGGTATGGCCACGTCAAAAGCCTCAGGATATTGTTCCTTATCGATATCGTTTAAAATAATATCAAACGGGCCGGGGTAATTCTTGATTATTTCCAGCGCATCGCCCACTTGAAATTCCACCCGATCACTAACACCTGCTCGCTTAAGATATCCCATCGCCATATCTTTATTTTCCAGCGATCCTTCTGTACAAATAATTTTACCGCCTTCGGCCATACCGCCGGCAAACCAAATGGCTGAATAGCCAAAGCCCGAACCCATCTCAAATATATTTTTCGCGCTGGATATGATCGCCAGTTGTCTTAAAAACCGGCCGACCAACGGGCCGATTATCGGAAAATGATGCCGTTTGGCATAAGCTTCCATATCGCGCAAAACCTGATCGGACTCCACTAATTGCGCCTCGAGTGATAAATTAAGTATATAGCGGTCGATCCCGGGATCGGTAATATTCATCGTTTCTTCCTGTAGTGATTGATTTTTTTGCTGAATTTAGCCCGGCTGTAATCTTAACGCTATCAGGCAACAGCCAATTCGGCTGAAAGATCGGTGATATTAGCTACGGTTTTCATTTCATAGCCAAAGTAATCGGCGAAATTTTCCGAAAGCAGTTTGCTTACTTTGTCGAAATCAACTTGTTTGCCTAATATGGATGATATCGAACCGACCGGAAAGCGCGTAATGCCGCAGGGGTTGATATGCTTGAAATAGTCAAGATCGGTGTTTACATTCAATGCCAGCCCATGATAACTGATCCATCTGGAAACCGCCACGCCTATCGCGGCCAGTTTGTGGTTTTGTACCCAAACGCCGGTTAAGCCTTTCTTGGTAGTCGCCGCGATATTTAATTCCTCCAGAGTATCGATTACCACCTGTTCCAGGTCCCGAAGGTATTTATGAAGGTCGCGGCCCCGGCTGGATAAGTCTATAATTGGATAAACCACAAGCTGCCCCGGTCCATGAAATGTTATATCTCCACCGCGCTCGATTTTAATAAGCTCGATATTGTGCTTCATAAGCTCTTCCGGTGTGGACAACAAATTATCATGCGAGTTCACCCGCCCCATCGTAAGCACCGGTTCGTGTTCGGTCATTATCAGGCAATCGGGCAGTTTGCCGTTGGCCCGAAGGGTCACCAGTTTTTTTTGCAGATCCCAGGTACTTTTATATTCGGTCCGTCCTAATTCGATTCTATAGAGAGATTTCAATACGCGCTCGCTCATAGCTTGCCTTTCCGTTTAGCCTGATAAGAGGTCTTATCTATAGTTCAGTTGATATCTTTATATAATATAAACGTATTCAAAGGTCAAGTTGTTTCGCGGAAATTATATTTTTAATATTGATAATGTGATTCAAAGCCGACGCGGTTTACAGTAATCTTGACTGAAAATAGCGAAACATTCGCGGCCATAAGAGGATTAAAATAACAGACTGATTAAGCGATGGATTTTAAATATATGCAAATATGACTTTGGAGGAACAATGGTTGAGATAGGCAAGAAAGCTCCCGACTTTACACTAACTGACCAAACCGGCCAAAAACGCAAACTCAGCGGCTATCGAGGTAAACCGGTGGTTTTATATTTTTATCCCAAAGACGATACTCCGGGCTGCACCCAAGAAGCTTGTTCCTTTAGGGATAGCTTCACCGAATACAAAAAAGCCGGGATCGAAGTTTTGGGCATTTCAGTCGATTCAGAGGAATCGCACCGGAAATTCATCGGTAAATACGACTTGCCGTTTACCCTGCTGGCCGATAAAGATAAGAAAGTTGTCGAAAAATATGGGGTCTGGGTCGAAAAAAACATGTACGGCAAAAAATACTTCGGAACCGCGCGCCAGACTTTTTTGTTGGATAAGGCGGGGATTGTTAGACATATTTTTAATAAAGTAAAGCCGGAAGATCACGCCAAAGAAGTACTGACAAAATTGTCGGAGTAGCATCTTGGAAACATCAATAATATTTCCGACTTTAAAGGTCCGACTCGTTCGGGCCTTTATATTTAGGATTTCAATTGCCTCCTATTGCCTTAAATTAGTGCTTTAGCGCGCTATTCGCTTTCCTCATATATAGTTTTTAAAGGTAGACTACGTAAATAGAATAGCTTGAAAAAGCAGTAGAAACATAATTTGTCTCCACAGGCACGCCAAGAAAGTTTGGATATTGAAAAAATTAATTTTCAGGCAAAATATTTGAAATTTGGGCTATCTATAGATAAATTAATCCTTTATCAATATGCCGGAAAATATATTACCAGTTATTAGTCGAGTATCTGCCAATAATATTTTAAAAAATAAACATCGCCCATACTGGACATAAATCGAGTTGTAACTATATATAGGTCTTTGAATTTTGATAAATTTCTTCTTTTATTATATTCTTTATTCTTGACATATTCATCGCCAAATCATATTAATATGGGCGGAAGATGGGAAAATATAATCTATTTAATAATTAATTTAAAGGAGCGCATGGTATGATGTTATCTACCAGTGAGGATATTGCCCTCAAAGCCATGATTTATATCTCGGCGGCGGCTGGAAAAAGCCGATGCAGCATAAATGAGATTTCAAAAAACGAATTAGTGCCCAGGGAGTATCTGGCTAAAATCCTCAAAAAGCTCGTTCAGCAAGGTCTGTTAACAAGCAAAAGGGGCGTGCACGGCGGTTATCGTTTGACTAAAAGCCGCGCCGAGGTTTCATTTCTGGATATTATTGAAGCGGTTGATGGTCTTTTTAGTGGAGTGATAAAACACGATAATCCCCAGGATGTGCCCATTGAAAAGCATCCGGCTACGGAATTTTGGGCTGATACTCATAAAAAGCTTGTCGAAAAGCTGTCCAAGATGACTCTCAGCAAGATTAACTACAAGAAATTCTACGCTGATTTCGCTTAAAATCGGAGAATTTTATTTGATAATACAAACGGGTTGCCTTTCGACAGCCCGTTTTTATTTCAGAAGTATCATCTTCTTTATTTCGGAGAAATCCTCCGTTTGCAATCGATATAAATATACCCCGCTTGATAATTCCGAAGCGTCAGAACTAATGTCGCGTAGACCGGCTTGTTGCTTTTTGTTTACTGTATTGGCCGAATCAAGCGCGACTCATTATGCGCGAAAAAAGGGGCTTGGGTAAAGTTCTTCAATTTGACATTACCGAAAGCTGCAGTTATTGCTTCAGTATTACGCGCGCGACATTTTCTGCAACAATTCTGGCTCCTTCGTTTGTGTAATGAACACCATCGGAAAAATGGTCAGGGTCGTGAGGCGGGCTAAAGCGGCTATCCACGAATCCTAATTGCTTTTCTTCAGCAATCACTTTCATTACAGAATCAATTTTGGTTGAAATATCGATTGCGCCATTAAGAGAATACTCCACCAGCCAAAAGCGCTGGGATGCATGTATATGGGGATAAAGATTTATGTTGTTTTTGTCAAGCAAAGCCGGATACGATAAAATAATCACCGATATTCCCTTTTCAGAGATTTGAGTGATTAGCCTTTCCACATCTTCTCTATATTTATTTAAAACGGTTTCGGAGATATAATCTTTTGGTTTTTTCCCTTTAAGTACTTTTTCTTCAGCCTGTTTCAATTCGCTCACTGATTTTTTCAATTGATATGAATGCAGTATCGAAGGCGGTAATAACTTTTTGATAGACTGCTTCATTTTTGGAAATACCCTGACATTATCAATGATATCGCTGAGCTTCAAGGATGAGCGGACAATTTTATTTTTCCCGGCTCCCGCAGGTCCTGGATTTCGCTCTGATGACCGCTCATACACGGCTGCATAGCCATACGGATTAATACAGAGTATTATAACATCAGGATTGAACTTGAACACATATTTATCCAAATACGCATAACATTTTTCAAGTCCCATACCGACAACAGATGCATTTATAACTTCAAATAAGCTACCGCTCAACATGCTGCTTAGCTGAGCTGGCCATTCCATATCAGGATTTTCATACAAACCGTATGATTCGGACTGACCCATACATACTATTCGTACTATATTATCTGGCTTTGCCTCCTCAATATCCGGACCTCGAAAGCCAAATCTGTTATTTTGCCATTTTTCAAAACGAATACTCGGTACGTTTACAGGAATTCCATCTGTGTCTATTGTTCTTAGTCGAAAAGAAGTATATTTGGATAGCAACGGTGCATTGTATGTTAGTAAATCATCTACTCTGGCACAAATTTCTATTGTCAGAACGAAGCAAAACATGTAAAAAAACATTTTTGTTATCTTAGCGAAATTTAGCTTTCTTTTGTTTATATTTGCCATTAGTAAATTCCTTAAAACTGAAAGTAAATAAAACTCTGTGCGCTTGCTCCGTAGAATGCGAGCAGATAAAAGATAATTGCATAAACACAGCTCTTTATCCAGATCGGAATCACTTCGATTTTTTGCAATTCATCATTCCCAAAAGCAGCTTGAATCAAATCAAAAAGCATCAGGGGGCCGGCAAATTGAAGCAGTGGTAAAATCAATGAATAATCAGCAGATCCTCGCCAAGTGAATATAGCTGTCAACATATCTACTACCTGATCGACCGATTGAGCCCGGAAAATTATCCAGCCTATGCAAACAAGTTGAAAAACAAAGACCATTTTAATAAGATGCCTTAGAGAATAAGGAATCATGCGTATTATTGAAATGCCATTTAAAAGTGGCTTCATAAGGCGGTGAGACAGCAGAAACGCACCTTGATAAGCCCCCCAGAGTATGAATATCCAGGAAGCTCCATGCCACATACCTCCTAACAGCATAGTTAGGAACAGATTAACATAAGTTCTGAAATTTCCCTTACGGTTGCCACCAAGAGGAACGTATAAGTAATCCCGCAACCATGTTGACAGACTGATATGCCACCGTCGCCAGAAGTCACTAGCGCTTATAGCTACATAAGGATGATTAAAGTTTAGCATCAGTTCAAAGCCCATACACTTGGCAACTCCCCGGGCAATATCTGAGTAACCAGAAAAATCACAATAAATCTGAAATGCAAAGGCGTATGTCCCAATCACCGCTTCCATCCCTGTTGGGTCGGACATTCCGAAGATTCGATTCACAATTGGAGCCAAATTGTCGGCTACGTATACTTTTTTAAATAATCCCCAGAAAATCAGATGGACGCCCTCAAAAAACTGAGTTCGATTAAACGTTCGCTTATTAAGAATGAGAGGCAATAGATTGCATGCGCGCTCGATTGGACCTGCCACTAATTGAGGGAAGAATGCAACATATAAAGCGAAATCGATAAATCTCCGGGTTGGCAACATCTTTTTGCGATAGATATCAATTGTGTAACTCATCGTTTGAAAAGTGTAAAATGAGATGCCAACCGGTAATATGATTTCTAAATATAACGAATTCGTTTCGACATTGAGGGTACCGAGTAAGCCAGCAAAAGTATCAATAAAAAAATTGAAATACTTGAAGAAGCCAAGGATAACGAGATTGCTGCAGATACTCCCAACCAACCAAATTTTTCGCAACTTTACGGATTTGTCGTTTGTATGACCTTCGTGTTTATATACCTGCAACCCGGCAACATAATCGACTACCGTCGATAATGCGATCAGAAAGAGAAACCGCCAGTCCCAATAGCCATAGAAAACATAGCTGGCAATCAACAACATTCTATTTTGCCATCGAAATGGTAAAAGCCAATATAATATTAAAACAATCGGTAGAAACAGAGCAAAAGCAAAAGAATTAAAAAGCATATTTCTTAAATAGACTTCAGTTTGAAGTCAGGATTTAGTGATTTCGTTGAATTAATCTTTTTTTCCCCGCCAGGATTATCAAATACCGGTCGAAAAATCCTAATTTGTAAGCGCATAGTGAACATACTAATGACAAAACTTGACCATAGTTATCGAAAATAGTCTGCCATTATGCCTACGACTCTCCTGCCCCGATTACTTAATCGTTTATTTAAATATGACAATAAGGTTATTTTGTCAAGTCGATTATTTGTTTGTAGTTTTCCGAGCGGTCATTTGGCAACCCAGCCTGCCGCGCTGCAATAATTACCCAAAATTGTAGTAAGCGAGCCCTAAAATTGTACTGCTAATAAAGAAAAACTAACCCAATATACTTGCTTGTCAAATGAACCAAGAATTCATTTGATGATTTTTCTTCTATAAATGGTTACTCGCCAAGCGGTAGACGTTGTTTTTAAGCGATGCCTCACGGTGCTTAACTCCAATTTTTGAATTTTTCAGATCAAATGTCCCAAAAGGCGTTGGTTAAATTTTCGTTTCATAGAATTATTGTCCATTTTTCAGGCTAACCAAAACCATCTCTTGATTCAAATACCTTTTTGGCACGGAAGGCTCTGACGGGCTGCACGTCTTAGCGAAAAGAAAACTTATATTCTACCGGATCACAATCACTTTGCCCGAAGTCGATCCGGCGGCGGTATTTATGCTGTACAGATAAATACCTGATGACAAATCATTGCCGCTTTCGTTTTTAACATCCCAGGCCCAATCATCCGGACCGATGTCGTCTTGTTTCAAAACAATGTTGCCTGAAATAGTCGAAACCGTCAGATCAGCGTTTTCCGGCAGATTAGTGAAAACGATCTGGGAATGGCCTTCGGCCGGCCGGAACGGATTGGGATAGGTATGGATATTCAATTCGACTGTAAAAGCTATTGCCGATGTCCAGGCGGAACCGTTGGAGCTTACCCGCCAGAAATATTGCTGGCCATGCTCCAGCGGATCCGGCGCCTGCCATGTGGTGGTCAAACCGGATGATTTCGGCACGGCGCCCGATTCGACCGATAAATCGAATTGGCTGTTATCCGAGAGCTGAAAATAGTACTGGCTGATGTCCGCCAAATTATTGACTTCTAAATAAGGCTGCCTGGATACGACAATATCACCCATTAATGGATAGACGCAATCGGTGGAAGCCAGCGTTTGTGTGACACCCGTTTGCAGGTTAAAAGTCGTTGATGACGACCAGGCGCTTGAATCGGAATTGTCGGCGGCTACCGCGCAGACGCGCCAATAATAGGTCACATCATCCGATAAATCCGAATACGTGGCGGTCGCGAATTCATCCGCCAACAAATCGAGGGTAATCATGGGATCGGGATAATTTTCCAAAGAATCCAGCATGAATTTATAGTATAACGCGGCATATGATTCCACGACAGAACTCGTCAATTCAACCGTATAGGCTTCACTGTCGATATCGGTAGCTAATTGGACCGGCACCGCGATACCGGCGGCGAAAGTGTCCGGCGAGTTTGATATATCCGATACGTTATCATAATCATCGTAAGTTTTTATGGCTATAAAATATGCCTCCCCTTCGGCTAAGCCGTCAATTGTAAACGTCTGAATCTGGCCGGGGGAGGCCGGCGTAGGGGGGCTTGGGCAGGAGTTGGCCGAACTCCAGTTCGATTCGAAAATCGCGCCGGTGGAATAACGGATATCGTAATGATCGGCGACACCGACATCGCCGTCATCGCCGGACGCGGTCCAGGTTAAGTTTATCTCGCCATGGTTCTCGCCGGGGATGGCGTTAAGATCGTAAATGGTTCCCGGCGGCGTAATATCCACATCACAATCGCCGGCTACATCATCGAATTGCAGAGTGGCCGAAGCGTGGGTTCTGTCAACCGCCAGCGTCGTTATCTCAGTTTCTCCGCTTTTAACGGCAGTGATCGTGAAATTGTTGAAATTAAGCGAATCCGAACCAGTCCTCGCCTCATAATAATATGTCACCGGTCCGGTTATTAAGCCATTGCTTGAGGTCAATCCGGACAGAACGGTATGGCCATAATTGTTGACTACAGTGACATTAGCATTGCCCACCGGGCAGTCGTTGTTGCCCATCACTAATATATTCAATGTTCTCTGAATCGCTATATCAGCCGCATAGCTGCCTGCAAAAACAATATTGGTATCGGTTGCCTCAATATAATGACAATCACGGGCTATGTTACCCGTACTTGCCAAATAATAGCCAACTTTAAACGTGTAGCGAGTCTCCCCATAATCATTTTCATCAAATTCAACGGTATCTTTATCAAACAACATAGTATAGCCCGGTCCGTCCATACCACTTAATTCATATATATTCCCGGCTGATTTGATATGATTATTCCGCCAGATATTACCGCCGCTTTCGAATGTCCAGCCAGAGGGACAATTATGGCCTATCGCCGCGTTTATAGCCCGCAAACTGGAGAAACCACTATCATCAGCCCTTGCTTCGATATAATTGTTTTCGATAATCAAAAAGCTATCAATTTCACCACCGCCAAATTCAGTAAAATTGCCCGTATAGGCTCCAACGAGAATATTATATGCTTCACAATTTGGGTGCCCTGTCCCGGAATAAGCGATAAAAGTATTATCGAAAATGTGAAGATGGTTATTGCCATATCTTGTCTTAAGAGCTTTGGCGTTCATATAACCGTAGTGAGCATCAAGTCCGGCTCTTACCTCAACATAATTGGAACAAACAACAACCGGATTTGCCTCGGTTCCCTGTGACGCCTCTATCAGTATCCCCATATCCGTACCATCAATGTTCATTCTGGAAACCATGTAGTTATTCTTGATATAAGAACCTGCCGATAATCCAGAGGCCGTAAGATGCCCGTTATTAGTGGTTCCATGGCAAAAATCTTCCGTATAGTAAGTATAAAAATCATTCCGGTTGTCAACATAGGTTGAGCAATAATTAACGAATGCTTTATTACCGCAAAAATGAAGCGCGCCGCCATTCACGGTATCGAAAGCGCAACCATAAAAACTGAAGTGATGATAGCCGTCCTGATTGCCCTGTGTGCCGAAAGTGCCAGGGTTGGGATGAGAATATTGAACCGCCACACCGTCAAAATTGCATCTGCTGGTATAACCGGTCATTTTATTCTCGAATTTACAGTTATTATAATCGATATTGTACATTGATGCTACGCCGCCGACACAGTGAGAATTGTAGCCTCTCGAAATTACGAACTTCGTGCCTTCAAATGTTATATCATGGGCCGAACCGCTTCGAACGCATATCATCCGGGCAACGTTGGCGGCGGTTGGATCGGCCATTATAACGCCGCCAATAATCTTGATCTTATAGGTGCCCCCGGCAAAATTAAGCCCATATTTAAAACCGGCATTAATATTGGCCGATGTTCCTGAACTCGTCGCCGAATCTCCATGCGAAAACGAAACAGTATCATTAACCAGATATAAGACAATATCATGGTCGCCACTATTAAAATCAATCCCGTTGGTAGTCGATACCAACTTCGTCCCGGCAACAATTAGGGTTTCCGAATAGTTTGACCCGCTATAAGTAACGGAATACGGCAGAGAGGTGATAGTCCGGGTTGTCGCTGAGGTCAAAGACGTTATTAAAACCACAGCAAATAACGTCATAACGAATAGCTTTCCGGACTTGGCCGTATATTTTTTATTGTTTTTCGATAACATAACGCTCTCCCTTACTCTGTATTTAAGTTTGACTAAATATAAAACTCTGTCTAAAAACTTTATTGTCATGGTGATTTCCCTTAAGTCCCATCTCCGCCGTTTTGATTACATCAAACACTTCTCTTGTAGTCATATAATGTAATCGGTATTTGCCCTCATTATTATACTTCTTTTCAATAGCTGTTAACGTTTTGTTAATGTTTTGGCCAAGATAAGGTTCAGGCGCCAGAAATCTTGCTGGCGCGCTTTGAATCCGCAAGGAATCGGTCCCGTCACTAAACGGCTTCCGCAACGATTCCGGACTATCATCTTTTTCGTGAAAGTGAACTCTCTTAGCACCGTAATTTTCTCCGCGTAGCCTTACTGGGCCGTCAACCTCATAGCCACAAGTTTCAATGGGATAGTAAATAGTACGCCGAACCTTGATGCCGTCCGCGCAATATTTCGCAAACTTATTCATTAATTACCTCCCTGCTATTGTATCAATAAAACGACTAATTGTCAAAATTTATGCCATCGAGGCAAGTATTATTTTTAAGGCTAATATCAACTAAACAATAAACTTAACATAATGATAATTAGTTCTATATTTAACCAATAATGTTCAATTATTAATTAGTTGTTCAATTTCGGTTCATTTAAGATCATTTTTCATTTAATTTGAAGTAATTATCGCGGAATATTAGTTGTTATATTCAAATAAAATTGCTCATGATTTTTCACATAAGTTGCGGCATCGTACTTTTCCATTGCCGCCGCCCTTGCTTTTAATCCAAATTTCCTGGCAATCTCTTTATTATCAATGAGATAGCGCAGGTGGTTCGCAAGGCCATTGGGTTCATTTAAGGAATAGATCAAGCCGTTTTCTTTATGGCTAATTGCCTCCGCGTTGCCGCCAACATCCGAGGCGACTACCGGCAAGCCGGCTGCCATGTATTCGATCAACGAGTTTGAAAAACCTTCAGCCCGGGAACATAGTACGGCTATATCGAAGGCGGCCAGACACGGCATAATATCGCTATAACGTCCTGTCAGCTTAAAACATTCCCCCAAATCGGCGCTGTTGATCCTTTTTTGGAGATCTTCGCGTTGCTGCCCCTCGCCAACCACCGCGAATTTTAAGTTGGGAAAGGTTTTAGTAAGCTGTTTTGCGGCATCTATAAGCGCCTCTATGTTTTTAACCGGTCTCAGGTTGGCGACAAGGCCAATTAATATGTCATTTTCGCCGATGCGCCATTCCGCGCGGCGATTGGCTCTGAGTTCAGTCGGTATCGACCTAAATTTATCAAGATATGCCCCATTATATATAACCGCTATTCGCTCCGGTTTTATCCCTTCCAGTTCAATTGCTTTCCAGGCGGCCGCCTCGGAATTGGCTAAGTATTTTGTGGTAAACATCTTTAGGAAGCGAAGCGTATTTAATTGAAAGTTTGTCAATGTGTCGCTCAAATTCCGTCTGCTGGCCAGAATAACTTTTACGCTTGCTATCTTTGCCGCTATCACCCCGGCGATATTGGCATCGGCGAAAAATGTTTGGACAATATCGAATTTCTCGATTTTATGAAGCCGATTAAACTGCCTGATAAAATCCACGAAGCTTAGGCTCAATATTTTTCGGATATTAAATGTATATACCGGGAAATTAAATGATTGCGATTTCAGCCATGGCGAATCTCTCAGGCAGATAAGATAGGGCGCGAATCGATTCCTGTCCAAATTATGCAAAAGCATAAGCAATTGCTGTTCGGTGCCGGCGGATGAACTTTCAATCGTATCAATGATATAAGCGATCTTAATCATTTTTCAAAACACTTCTATATACCGAATAAAGTTTCTCAGACTGTCGGTCAAATGAAAATTTTTGTATAATTGTGTCATAGCCGGCCTGGGCGAATTTATGGCGGAGCGTTTCATCCTCGGCCAGTTTCAATATCTTTTCGGTAAGATTGATGCTATTCTTTGGCGGCGCTAAAAATCCGTTTAGGCCATCCTCGATAAGCTCCGGCACGCCGCCCACCGCTGTTGCGACTACCGGAATTTTAAAGGCCATCGCCTCCAGAACGATATTAGGCAATCCTTCAGATAAAGAAGGATTAACCAAAATATCGCTTCCGCGAAGACAGCTTAAAAGATCTTTTTCGAAACCCGGGCAAATTGCTTTATTTTCAAGTCCTAAATTGTTTATCAGATTCCTGATCACTGGCAAATCGGGGCCGTCTCCGAAAAGCAAGAACCGTAAGCGCGGATTTTTTGTCAAGGCGATAGACGCCGCTTTTACTAAAACTTTCTGGCCTTTCTCGGCGCTAAAACGGCCGCCCGCCAGACAGATAATGGAATCCTGAGGCAGATTGAATTTCGCCCGCAGATCTGTCTTTTCTACCCGACTAAAAAAATTCGGATCGATAGCATTATGGGCTACGGCTATTTTTTTTGCGGGAATTAATAAGCTGACAAGTTTACGTTTTTGTTCTTCCGACACCGCGACAATACGATCCGCGAACCGGATAATTACCTTATCCAGAGTACAAAACGCCTTTATTTTCAAGTTTTCCGAGGTCCAGCCTCTGGAAAATGCTATCCATTTGGTTTTAGTTCCCAGGGTTGCCAAACAGCCGATCATATGAGTCCTGTAATCATGAGTGCACAGGATTTGAATATCATTGTCTTTTAAATACTTTTTCAAATTGCTAACAGCGCTAAAATCATAGGCGCTTTGCACTGAAAACGTGTGAGTTGGTATATTATCTTTTTCGATTACCTTGACAAACCCAGGAATTTCACGGTTTTCAGTGAACGAGCAAACGGTGATCCGGAAATCGGAGTTTTGGGCCAGACGGGCGTGAAAATGAAGCTGCCTTTCCGGGCCGCCATAGAAATTTGAGGCGCGAAGTTGAATTATACGGCAATCACTCATCGATTTTTCTTTCTGTTCGTTTCCAACCGATACGGCCAAGGTTTAACAGGGCCTTAAACTGAAGTAGCAGAAACCAGAATCCATAACGGGGAATATAGAGCAGAGATTTTAAAGCTGCTTTCTTATCGGAAATAAAAATTATTCCGGTTAATAAGTACAAGATAAGCAGGAGAATTAAAAATAGCCCCCATAACACGAAAATGTAATTTAAACCGCCTGGAGCGAAAATTCCGAAGATAATAGCCGTACCGGCGATATATATCAATAACGGCCGGCTTAAAAGCAGAAAGGAAAAAGCCAGTTCGACCAGGTCGAATCTCGCGTCTTTAAAACCTATTTTTAAAAGCGGCCACATCTTGTTTTTTATAAGTTCGAAAGTACCGGAAGCCCAGCGCGTTTTTTGGCTATATGCCTGGTCAAATGACGATGTTGCCTGCGCGAAGACCAGGCTGTTGGCATTAAAATCGATTCTGACCCCGTCAATAAGAAGATTGACTGCGTATTCGACATCCTCGGTAATCGAATGGGAATGCCAGGGATGGTTTTTCAATAAGCCGCTTTTAATTGCCATACCGGTACCGCGAAGAAGAATCGGTAATTTAAGTATAGCCCTGGATTTGTAAAAGAAAATATTTTCAACGATATTGGCCAATTTCTGTAAATTCGATAAAGCCGTATTTTGTACGACGGAGAAGCCATTGTATAGCTGGACCGCTTCCGCTCCGCTTTCAAACGATCTGGCCATTTCCCTTAGCATATTGGGCTCCGCCACCGTATCCGCGTCCACAAAGGCCACCGCGCTAAACCGGTCCAGATCAAATTGATTGATAGCCCATTCCAGGGCGTAACCCTTGCCTCGATTTATTTCATCGAACCTCTCCAGCACGGTAACACCATACTCTCTAGCAATAGCCGCCGTCGAATCGGTGCAGTTGTCGGCGATAACGGTAATGTCCACTCGCCCTGTTTTGTCTAATCTCAGTAAACTTTCCAGAGTTAGGCGGATGACATCTTCTTCATTATAGGCGGGCACTAAAATTAGAAAATCATAATCGGAAACAGATTCAGCATAGGTCTGGCTACCCAATAAACCGACAAAAAGCAGAAAATATAAATAAGCGACCGCTAATGACAGACACAGTAAGACAATAAACGCTATTATGCCAAAAATAACCATACCTTAATTCCCGATATCATCATCCTCTATTAAATCGTCAAAAAAAGGGAATAATAGAATGCCGGTATTCTAAATTCCACAAGGCTAATATAACTGATTGCAGGCAGAGTTAAAACATTTTCTTTCGGCAAATATTTATTCTTTATCACGCTGTTATAGCCCCATGCTGTCAATTCGTATTCGTCGCATTCATCGAGTGTTTAGAGAAAAAATACTAATATCATGGCGTCTGGTCCGGTTGTATAGCCGATAATTAGCCGGTTAACGTTTTTTACCGGGTATATTGCATATCGAGAATCTATATTTTCCTCGCGCCGTTTGAGCAATACTATCGACAAATTCGATTTCATATAACATGGAAGAACCAAAGCAGAGAGGGATTTTTTCGCCTAAAATTCTTAAAGATTCTTCGCTGAAATCATTCCCCTTTACGATTTTAAAATTCAGCTCATTCAGCTTGTTCTGGATTATCTGCACCTGCTTGACTCCCGGTACGTGAATAGTGAACGTATCCAGCACGGATATCCCCGAAATAGTCCGCCCGTCGGGGGTGTACAATAAATCGGCAGTCCGGCCATAGATTTTGCCCAACCTCGGCAGTCCGCGTCCACAAGCGCATTGTCCCGGTTTCAAAGTGGCCATATCGCCGATTTCATAACGGATAAAGGGCATACCCCGGTTCCATAAATCGGTTATAACCAGCTTACCCGGCTCGGTGTCATCCCCGCCGACTACTTCTACATATAGCCCTTCAGCGTTAATATGAAGGCCATCATGCCGGTCGCATTCCGAGGCGATAATGCTTAGTTCTTCGCAACCATAGCGATTGAATAATATTTTACCGAACACCGATTCTATTTTCGCCCGTTCGCGGTCGTACAGAATTTCGGCGGTAGATATTATCCCTCTGATCCTCAGATCAGCTATGTCGTGTTCTTCCACAAAACAGGCGAAGGTGTATAGAGAATGAGCGTGCCCCATCATAATTGAAGGTTTAAACTTGCGCAGCCTGGCGATAAAATCGAGGATATACTGTTCGTTCATTTTTAACGTGTCAAGGTAAATGGCGCGGCTGTTAAGCAGGTTATACAGTTTTTGACGGAAAGAGTATTTTTTGTCGGTATCCCCCCAGATCGCCGCCAGTTTATCGCCCCGGTCGTAGCCGGCCCAACGGTTATGACGGATGGTCGCGGCCAGCTTTCGATTAGCGGCGGCCAAATCGACATACAGCTTAAGCGGAACGCTGGTCGAACCGCCGGTACGTTTATAAATCATATCCATCACCGAGTATTCATTGGAAATGATATTGTCCTGATGTTCGCGGATATCGTCCTTGGTGAGAACTGGCAGATGCTTAATATCGGCCAGCGATCTAAAATCAGCCGGCTTAAAGCCGCAATCGGCAAACTTCCGCTGATAATACGTACAATGCCGGTCGGCATACGCTAATAAATCTTTTAGGCTTTTAAATTGCTGATGTTCTATCTGTTCAATCGAGTAATACTGCGATTTTTCAAGCTCATCGAGAACAGGCCCGACATTCTTGCTTTCTCTTTTGTCGTACAATGGAATTGTTAGATACTTGATTAAGTATTTAGCGATATCCATACTACTCCACCGGCTTTGTTTCTGTAGTACTTTCCTTATCCAGATCGGTTCCCGGCAAAGCATTCCGATCTTGGACAGGCAGGCCAAAACCGGAGATTCCCGGTTTCAGTAAAAGCACCAACACTGCCGAGATTATAAACCAATTATATCTGAATAAATTATGGCCGCCCAGCCCCATAAAAAACATCAGCAAGATATGAGTTTTCATCGCGATTGTCATATTTGACATAAAGGTATTGCCTGATAAGCGGAAATAATGCCGCAATTTCTTAATATTACTAAAAAGAAAAATCATCCACAAACTAAAAGCGATAACCCCAGTCAAACCCATTTCGCTTATAAGCTGTCCGGGCAGAGTATGAGCCTGGAGCCAGGCCCCCTGATAAACCATCCCCATGGCGGTGCCGAAATTGCCCAGGCCATAGCCAAACAACGGCCTATCCATGAACATGCCAAAAGCGTAACCCAAGAATTTGAGCCGGCTCTCCGCGGATGCGGCCGCACCGGTAACGTCATCCTCAGTGTTCAGATTAGTGATGCTTTCGAACCTTTGCTGATACTGACTCGGCATGACAGCCCAGATTACCAGTATAGCTAAAGCCATTAACAACAAATTCCTTAATTTATGCTTGCCCTCCCATAAAACCAGAATGAGGAATACCAACACTCCCGCCATGCCCGTACGTGAACCTGTCAATACGACGCACCAGAGCGATATAAGAGATATAACACTGAGAAATATTTTAATATAATTGGGGGCCTTCTTGTGGAAATAGTAATAGATCAGCGGCAAGGTATATACGATCGTAGCCGCCAGGGAGTTGGGATCGCTGAACGACGAGTCCATGGCAAACGCCCTTTCGATACCCATTTCCAGTTCACGAATACCTCTATAATAATTAATAACAGCGGTCGTTGCATGGAAAGCCGTGCCCAGAATCGTAAACATGATAAAGAATTTGAATTGCCTCTCGGTATCGATTAAATGCACAACACAGAAGAACACTATCAATAGTCGAATTAATTCAACCCATAATTTCCAGGACCCCGTTATCCAGAATGACATCGCAACGTTTATCAAAGCGATAAAAATAAATATAACGAGGCCAACATGAATATTGGTGATCTTAAACTGGAAATTATCGGTGAACTTGAGCTTTAATATGGTTAAAATCAGCATCGCGATACCGACGGCTTTTTCCAGGCCGACAACGCCGGTGAACCATATCTCTTGCGGTCTGATATAGAAGATGATTAAATAGAACACAAGTCCTATGAACGGGCGTTTTAAAATAATAATCCCGGCTATGACAGCCCCAATTATGGCAAAGGGCAGTATCCCGATATCTGTAACCAATAAGGCGGGCAGCACCAGGCAGACTGCTAATAACGCAAGCTGTAATAGCAGTTCCCTGGTGATGTATATTCTTGGCTGTCGGTTATTTTTTGCCATCAGGTAACCAGTATTTGCTTTGTTTTCTCAATTTAAGTCATCAACTTTATCCCGGCAATTCCAATATTTGCTTGTTTATGAGAGGTTTATCTGGACATGAATTGCCGTCAAAGTTCAACCCTTCTAATTTAAGTGTCGGAAAATAAGCCCATCTGTATATTGGAAATCCGCAATATTTAGTCAAGAAAATTATCAAATCCGCGAAGCGCAAGATTCGTAAACCTTTAATTTTGGACTCGAATTCGGTTTGGGAATCACTTATCCGAAAGAGGCATATCAGTAGCTGGCATGGAGTTTTTTGCCTGAATCGAAGTTTTTTATAACCGCTCAGGGAGAAATTAATATGGTTGTTCAAGCCTTGTTGACTGTGAACAAAAAAAATGCTAACCTTAATTTGGCGTCCATTAAAACGGAGAAAGCTCAAATCCTGCCTGCTAAAAATTACTAAAAAGTTTCTTTAATTTTTCAAAAATCGCTGTTTCCACTTTTTGATAATACTAATGAACTGATATGGATTGAATTAGAATGATTTTATCTGATTTTTTTGGAAAAGTTCTAAAAGCTTAATCTTTTTTGCTTTTTTCTTTATTTTGCGGTAAAAATTTTAGAAATTTGGTGACTATCCTGGTTTTATCATAAGATGTTAATATTTTCCACCAAAAGCCTATACCGGACGCGATGCCTACCGCTGATACTGCTGCCGCGAATCCCAGCCAGCCATCGAATAACAGATAATATTTTATCAACAAACCTATCGGGCACGTAAATATGACACTTGCGATTATCATTCTCAAGCTATTAAGATAGAATCGCGATAAGCTGGCTTTGGTAATCTTGTGATATAAGCGAGGATAGATGAATAAATAAATTATGGTTTGAGGAATAGCTGTTCCTATCGCTACGCCATAAATTCCCCAGAATTGAATCAAAATCAGGCTTAAGGTTATTTTGCTGGTCGCTTCGCCTATCAGAAGATACAACAGGGGGCGATGTTTGCCGATGCCCAGAAGAATTGAATTGGATGTGACTTGAGGCAGATAAATAGCGGCGGGAACTATTAGAATGTGCAAGATATTAACGGTCTTCTGGAAATCCGGTCCCATCCATAGATATATGAAATTAGAACCAAAAAGGATTATCCCGACACAGATCGTAGTAGAAAGGTAATACAGATAATTTGACAGTTTGATGAATAGATCATTAATTTCGTCGAGATTACTGGTGGCATCAAGATGGCTAACTGCTGGTACTAGCGGTACACCAATAGATGACATCAGCGTTCTCAGATAAGTAATTAGCGTTAGCGCGATACTGTAATAAGTTACATCGGTAGTAGTTTGGAATATACCGATTATTATATTGTCGCTGGAAAAAATCACTAACCAGGCGATCACGATAAAGAAACTTACCAGACCATACTCGAACAGCTCCCTGATAGTTTGTCTATCGATATATTTGATTTTATATTCCACTTCCGGAACGAGTCGCTTTTGATAAACCGATCTGATTATGAATTTAATCAGTGCGGTTGCTATTGTAATGATGGCCAGCGTGATAAGCTCATAGCCTTTGCCGATAAAATAGACAATAATCAACGCGTTGGCGATAGCGCTTAAAATATCGAT
>Ga0299912_10000208_pt1 | contig 60470 bp, 59 predicted proteins | sample RVTome_2_FD_207667 | JGI IMG/M metagenome (GOLD analysis project Ga0299912, IMG submission 207667) | Soil microbial communities from uranium-contaminated site in the Upper Colorado River Basin, Wyoming, United States - RVT95D214 (version 2) ... | reverse complement strand
GCAATGTGATGATCTATTTCAACATGGAGACCAAGGTCCAGGTAGTGCGGCGCATTCTTCCGCTCCTGCGGCCGGGCGGCTATTTCATCGTGAGCCATTCCGAGAGCCTGAATGGCGTGACCGACGAGCTGAAGATCGTCACGCCCTCCATTTACCGTAAACCCCATGCATAAGCCGGATCAGATCATCGAGATATTCCTCCAGCCGGGCGAGCTTTACTTCGGCAACCGGGCGACGCGCATGCGCACCGTGCTGGGCTCATGCGTATCGCTGGTGTTCTGGCATCCCCATCTGGTGATGGGGGGCATGTGCCATTTCATGCTGCCGGGGCGCGCGCGGGGAAAAACCGGCAGTCTCGACGGTCGCTACGCCGACGAGGCCATCGAGCTGGCGCTGGGGGAAATCCGCGGCAGCAACACCCACCCGCGCGAATACAAGGTGAAGATGTTCGGGGGCGGCAATATGTTTCCCGGCATCGCCCGGTTGCAAGCGGGCCACGTGGGGTCGAAGAACGTGGTGGCGGCGCGGGAGCTTGTGAGAAGGCACGGCTTCGACTGCGTGTCGGAGCATGTGGAAGGCGTGGGGCACCGCAACCTGGTTTTCGACGTATGGAGCGGTGTTGTTTCGGTCAAGCACCGTTCTCTCGCGCGGGGCGATGGGGATGCCAGGGTTGCCGGTTCCCCGGCTGCCGGGAAAAAAGAAGCTTCTCTCTTGCTTCCGCTGCAATTCTCCCAGGGCAGTGCCGCGGGGCGCGCGTCTCTTGAAACGCCCGGTTTCCCGGCCACGAATCGGGTGGAAACGCTCTCCCGGGGTGTTTTTTGATGTCGCGCGTGAAGGTCATGATCGTGGACGACTCCGCCGTGGTGCGGCAGGTGCTTTCGGCATCGCTGCAGGAGGCCGGGATCGAGGTGATCGGCGTGGCGGCCGATCCGGTATTCGCCATGGAAAAAATGGCCAAACAATGGCCGGACGTGATCGTGCTCGACGTGGAAATGCCGCGCATGGACGGGATTACTTTCCTCAAAAAAATCATGGCGGAGCGGCCGACGCCGGTGGTGATCTGCTCGACCCTCACGGAGAAAGGGGCGGAAACGACCGTGCAGGCCTTGGCCGCAGGCGCTGTGGGCATCGTGACCAAGCCGAAGATGGGCCTCAAGCATTATTTGCAGGATGCATCGGACGACTTGATCTCTGCCGTCAAGGCGGCCGCTCACGCCAATCCAAAACGGCTGGTTCCCGGCGCGGGGCCGCACGTAACGCCTCCGAAACTGTCGGCCGATGCCATCCTGACCGCGCCGACGGCCGCCATGGCGCAGACCACCGACATGGTCGTGGCGATCGGCACTTCCACCGGCGGCACCCAGGCTCTGGAAGCGGTGCTGACCGCTTTGCCCAGGGTGTGCCCGGGTATTGTCGTCGTCCAGCACATGCCGGAGAAGTTCACGGGGGAGTTCGCCAAGCGGCTGAACGGTTTGTGCCGGATGGAGGTGCGGGAGGCACAAAACGGTGACCGGGTACTCCCGGGGCGGGTGCTGATTGCGCCGGGCGGACGACACATGCTGTTGAAACGCAATGGCGCCCAGTATCACGTGGACGTGGTGGATGGGCCGGCTGTCAGCCGTCACCGTCCCTCGGTGGATGTGCTTTTCCGATCGGTGGCCAAATTCGCAGGCAAGAACGCCTTGGGGATCATCATGACCGGCATGGGGGACGACGGCGCAAAAGGGTTGAAGGAAATGCACGATGTGGGGGCACGCACGATCGCGCAGGACGAGGACACCTGCGTTGTCTACGGCATGCCGAAAGAGGCAGTCAAGCTGGGGGCGGTGGATCGCATATTGCCATTAGGGGCTATTCCGAATGCGATATTGGAGCGATCTCTCTAGACACCTAGAGAGAAAAACGACTATGGGTGACCAATTTACTGGCAATGATTACAGGAATCGGATTCGCGAACTGGAGCGCTTGCTCGCAGAGTCCGAAAGCCGGGCAGCGAAAGTTGACGGTATTTGCCCTAAGAGCGTGATGCCGGCGAGCGCATGCACCAAGGACTGTTTTGAACGCAACCTCATGGAGATCAGCCCGGACCCGATGCTGGCGCTTGACCCCAGGGGCCGGATCGTGGACCTCAACCTTGCAGTTGAGGAAGCTACCGGTTTTGCGCGCAACACGTTGCTGGGGAGTAATTTCGCGAGCTGCTTTGTCGACGAAAATCAAGCGGAGGAACTTGTCCGGCGCGTAATGGTGGAACAAAGGATACGCAATTTCTATCTGTCCATGCTTCACAGGGATGGAAGTGCGACGGAGATGATCTGCAACGCCAGTCTCTATCGAAACGAAAAGGCGGAGGTCGAAGGCATCTGCATAGCGGCACACGACGTAACCGAGATCAAGCTCTATGAAGCACAAATGCTGTTTCAGGCGCATTTTGACGCGCTGACCGCACTTCCCAACCGGCTGCTGTTTCGCGACCGGCTCGACACGGCGCTCGCCCACGCGCGGCGTAGCGGACGGGTGATGGGCGTGATGTTCATCGATCTGGACAATTTCAAGGACATCAACGATACCCTTGGCTACCTTTTTGGGGACGAGGTACTGAAAGAGGTGGCCAGCCGGCTTCGGAATGCGCTCAGGGAGAGCGACACCGTCGCCCGCCTGGGTGACGATGAGTTCGCCATTCTGGTAGAAGGCATCGCCGACATGCGCGATGTCGACAGGGTGGCGGCCAAACTGCTGAATGGCGTTGCGGCGCCATTGAAGATCCACGAACACGAGGTTGTGGTGAGTTGCAGCATCGGTATTACGCTGTATCCCATGGACAACAGCGACGCACATGGTTTGCTGCGCAACGCCGACACTGCCATGTGCCGGGCCAAGGAGGATGGTAAAAACAACTATCGCCATTTCACCTCTGAAATGGACTCCAGCATCCGCCGGCGGGTGGATATCGGCAATCGTCTGCGCCGTGCGATCAACGCGGAAGGAGCGGAATTCGCACTGCATTATCAGCCGCGGGTTGAGCTGGCCTCCGGTGAGATCACCGGTGTGGAGGCGCTTCTTCGGTGGAACGCCGCTGGCGTCGGGCCGATCTCACCAGCAGAGTTCATTCCCGTCGCGGAGAAAAACGGCACCATCGTGCAGATCGGCGAGTGGGTGCTCCAGAATGCCTGCCAGCAAGCGAAGCGATGGCAGGAAGAACTGGGCATGAGGGTGCCCGTCGCGGTCAATCTCTCCGCGCGTCAGTTTCGCGAGATCGATATTGCCCAAAACATCCTCCGCGTCCTGGACGAGACCGGGCTTCCGCCGGATTTGCTGGAGCTTGAACTGACGGAAAGCATGCTGATAAATGACAACAATCGGGTACTGCATACACTCGACGTTCTGAAGGATATCGGGGTCCGCCTGGCGGTGGACGATTTCGGGACCGGCTACTCCTCGCTCAGTTATCTGAAGGGTTTTCCCCTGGACTACCTGAAGGTGGACCGCTCCTTCGTCACCGATATTCCAGGCGACCAGAATGACAAGGCGCTCGTGAAGGCAATTATTGGCATCGCTCATAACCTCGGCCTGAAAGTCATCGCGGAAGGCATCGAAACCCGTGACCAGCTCGACTTCATGCTGACCCAGGATTGCGATGAGATACAGGGGTTTTATTTCAGCAAACCTCTGCCGGTGGACGGGATAACGGAGCTGCTCAAGGAAGGGCGGCGCCTGGATGCCGTTGCCTCCTTCCAGACATCACTCAAAGGAATGTGAGTCGCAATGGCGGGTAATGGCGCAAATAGGCAAACACCCCGGGTGAATCGAAAAACAAGCATGGCCCTCCCGTCTGGCAAAGACGACACTTCCGCGAATTAAGCGATATTTTTCCTAGCTCAGTCCAGCTGCTTGTAACCCCGATACCACTCCACCCACTTCCCAATCCCATACTCCAGCGTCGTCGCCGGCTTGAAGCCGGTGTCGCGGATGAGGTCGTCGACATCCGCATAGGTGGCCTGCACGTCGCCATCCTGCATCGGCAGGAAATTCTTTTTCGCGGTCTGGCCGAGCGCGGCCTCGATGGTGCCGATGAAGTCCATCAGCTGCACCGGGGTGTGGTTGCCGATGTTGTAGAGGCGGTAGGGCGCGTGGCTCGATGCCGGGTCGGGGTTGTTGTGGTCGAAGTCGGGGTTGGGCTGCGGGATGCGGTCGAGCACTTTGACGGTGCCGTCGGCGATGTCGTCGATGTAGGTGAAGTCGCGCATCATGTCGCCGTGGTTGAAGACGTCGATGGTGCGGTTTTCGAGAATCGCGCTGGTGAACAGCCACGGCGACATGTCGGGGCGGCCCCACGGGCCGTAAACGGTGAAGTAGCGTAGCCCCGTGGTGGGCAGGCCGTAGAGGTGCGAGTAGGTGTGCGCCATCAACTCGTTGGCCTTTTTGCTGGCGGCGTACAGGCTCACCGGGTGGTTGACCGGGTCGTGGGTGGAGAACGGAATCCTGGTGTTGGCGCCGTACACGCTGGACGAGCTGGCGTAGACGAAGTGCTTGATGCCGTGGTGGCGGCAGCCTTCGAGCAGGTTGGCGAAGCCGACGATGTTCGACTGCACGTAGGCGTGCGGATTCTTCAGCGAATAGCGCACGCCGGCCTGCGCAGCGAGGTTGATGACGGCGTCGAAGTGGCCCTTCTCGAACAGGTCCTCCATCACCATGCGGTCGGAGATGTCGTCCTTGAGGAAGCGGAAGTTGGGGTAGGGCTTCAGCTGTTCCAGCCGCGCGAGCTTTAACGCGGGGTCGTAGTAGTCGTTGAGGTTGTCGATGCCGACGACCTCGTCGCCGCGCTTCAACAGGATTTGCGCGACGTGCATGCCGATAAAACCGGCGGCGCCGGTGAGCAGGATTTTCATTGTCTGGCCTCCAAAGTCGCATCGATTCTAGCACCCGACGGCCTGCGGCTTGGGCACAGGCAGCGCCGCACTGAAGGAAGTCTGAACAAACCCGTTTTGTCATTCCGGCGTACGCCGGAATCCAGTTGATATTTTGCTGGACCCCGGCGTTCGCCGGGGTGACGACGTGAGTTGTGGTTTCCAGCGTGTGCATTCGTACGAAAGTGCCGAAGAACGCACTGACAGCGGCAGACTTTATCGCGGCTCCTTTACAATCTGCCGATGCCCAACCTGCGCCTGATACTTGACTGGAGCCTGTACCGGCTAGCCCTGCTGCTGGCCGCGCCGCTGATTCCGCTGCGGCTGCTGTGGCGCGGGCGGCGCGAGCGCGGCTACTGGCGGCACTGGGGCGAGCGGCTGGCGCTCGGCCCGGCGCCGGCAACCGGCGCGCTGTGGATCCATGCGGTGTCAGTCGGCGAGATGCGCGCGGCGCAGCCGCTGATCAATGCGCTGCGCGACGCGCACCCGGGCGCCCCCGTGCTGCTCACCTGCATGACGCCGACCGGGCGCGCCACCGCCGAATCCCTGTACGGCAGCTTTGCGCGCATCGTCTATCTGCCTTACGACTATGCCTGGCTGGTGCGGCGTTTCCTGCGCCGGCTCAGCCCGCGCGTCGGCATCCTGATGGAAACCGAGCTGTGGCCCAACCTGATCCACGCCGCCGCGCGCGCAGGGGTGCCGCTGGTGCTGGCGAACGCGCGCCTGTCGGCACGCTCGGCGCGTGGTTATGCGCGGCTGCGGGAGCTGACGCGGGCGTGCCTTGAGCGGGTGGCGCTGGTTGCCGCGCAGGCCGAAGCCGACGCGGCACGGCTGCGCAGCCTGGGCGCGATGACGGTTCACGTCACCGGCAATCTCAAGTTCGACATCGCGCCGCCGCCCGATCAGCTTGAACGCGGCGCGGCCTGGAAAGCGAAATGGGGCCCGCGCCCGGTGCTGCTGGCCGCGAGCACGCGCGAGGGCGAGGAGGCACCGCTGCTGCGGGCGTTTGCCGACGCCGCGCCGGCCGGGGTGCTGCTGGTGCTGGTGCCGCGCCATCCGCAGCGCTTCGATGCGGTGGCGGCGTTGATCGAAGCGGCGAGTTTGCCGTTTCAGCGCCGCAGTGCGCTGGACGGTACGAATTTGAATGCGGAAACGCGGGTTCTGCTCGGCGACAGCCTGGGCGAACTGTTTGCCTATTACGCGGCGTGCGACGTCGCCTTCGTCGGCGGCAGTTTGCAGCCGCTGGGCGGGCAGAACCTGATCGAGGCGGCGAGCGTGGGGCGGCCGGTGCTGGTGGGGCCGCATACCTTCAACTTCGAGGAAGCGACGCGGCTGGCGATCGAGGCGGGGGCGGCGCTGCGGGTGAGCGATGCCTTGGCCTTGCTGGAAAATGCGCTGAAGCTGCTGGACGATGCCGCGGCACGTGCGCGCATGGGCGAGGCCGGACTGGATTTTGCGGCGCGCCATCGCGGCGCGGCGGCGCGGATGGCAACGCTGATTTCGCCGTTGTTTTAACCGGAATTGTCCAATAGACAAAACTGCGTCATTCCGGCGAAGGCCGGAATCCAGCGGATCAAGAATCCTCCGCGCAAGCGGAACAACACCATGGTTTTGTCCGCTTCGCGGGGTGTTTTTTCGTGCTGGATTCCGGCCTTCGCCGGAATGACGGGCTAATGGATTATTTGGGTTTAAACCTTCAGTCGGTCGGCAGCAGAGGTTAATTGGCCGCTGCCGGCTTCAGGTGCTGGTCGATCTCGGCCAGGTCGGCCGGGCTGAGGGTGCCGACGGCGGCCTTGAGCGACAGGGTGGCCAGCAGGTAGGCATAGCGTGCGCCGGCCAGGTCGCGGCGGGCGGACAGCACCTGCTGCTCGGCGTCGAGCACGTCGAGGTTGGTGCGCACGCCGACGTCCAGACCGAGCTTGGTGGAAGCGAGTTGCGCCTGGGTGGAGATCAGCGCCTGCTCCAGCGCACGCACGCGGGCGACACCGCTGTTCACATTGAGCCAGGCCTGACGCGCCTGCAGGCCGGCTTCGCGGGTGGCGACCTCGACATCCTGACGCGCCTTTTCCTGGTTGGCGACGGCTTCGCGCACGCGCGAACTGGTCAGCCCGCCCTGGTAGATCGGCAGGTTGAGTTCGACGCCGATGCTGGCGGTGCGGGTGTCCACCTGCTGGGCGCCGAAATTCTGGTTGTTGTTGATGGTGTAGCCGGCGACGGCATCCAGCGTCGGATAGTGGCCGGCGCGGTTGCGCTGGACTTCCTGGTCGGCGATGGTCTTGGCGATGCGCTGGATTTCGGCCTGCAGGTTGCCGTCGGCGGCGCGCGCGGCCCACTCGTCGAGGCTGCCGGGTTCGGCCTTCAGCAGTTTGTTGTCAACCAGGCTGTCGAGCGTGCCGGCCGGCTTGCCGATGAGTTTTTCCAGTGCGCGCAGGCGGATGTTGAGGTTGTTCTCTTCGGCGATTTCCTGCGCGACGGCGAGGTCGTAGCGCGCCTGCGCTTCGTGGGTGTCGGTGATGGTGGCGGTGCCGACCTCGAAGTTGCGCTTGGCGGCGGCCAGCTGCTCGGTGATGGAGGCCTTCTGCGCGTTGATGAAAGCGATGTTGTCCTGCGACTGCAGCACGTCGAAATAGGCCTGCGCGACACGCAAAATCAGATCCTGCCCGGCCACCTTCAATTGCATTTCGGCGATCTTCACCTGGCTCTTGGACTGCTCGTACTGAACCCAATTTTGCTTGCGGAACAGCGGCTGCGTACCGGTCAGCGACAGGCCGTTTGAATCGAAATCGGCGTCGCCGCCGGGCAGGCTGGAATCCACGCTGTTGTAGCGCACGTTGCCGCCCAGGTTGACGTTGGGCAGCAGGCCGGCGCGGCCCTGCACCGCTTTTTCCTGACCCGCCTGGTACGCGGCGCGGGCGGCGGCATATTGCGCATCGTAGGCCAGCGCGTCGCGGTAAACGTCGGTCAGGTTGGTGGCGTGGGCGGCGGGCGCCAGCGCCAGGGTCAGGGCAATAAACAGCGGCTTGAGTTGCATGATGGATCCAGTCCTAGGTGTCTGTTCAGTAGCGCGGCATGGCCGGATCGACTTCGTCGGCCCAGGCGGCCACGCCGCCCGAGAGGTTGATGACGTCGCCAAATCCCACGCTTTCAAGATAGCGTGCCGCGTGATAACTGCGAACGCCATGATGGCAGATGACCACCATTTCGGCATCCTTGTTCAATTCGGCCAGCCGCGCGGGCAGTTCGCGCATCGGGATCAGGATCGCGCCGGGCAGCCGGCACAGGTTCCATTCCCACGGCTCGCGCACATCGAGCAGCACCGGCGTGTGGCCGGTCTGGATATGGGCGGCGAGCTCGGCGGGCCGAAACTGGCGCATTGAAGCCCACTCTTAGAACACGAATGCGGCGGGATGCGGCGCGTTCAGCAGCGGCGCCACGCAGGTTTCGAACAGGGTCACGCTGCGGGTGGTGCCCGGCGCGGTGCAGGTGATGAGCTGCGCTTCCATCACCGGCGCTTCGCCTGTGATGGCGAACAGCCGTCCGCCAAGCTTGAGGCGGCGAACCAGGGCCTCCGACAGCAGCGGGGTCGAGCCGGTCAGCACGATGACATCGAAACCGGCCTCGTCGGGCCAGTCACGGGCGGCGTCGCCGCTGTGCAGCGCCACGTTGCTGAAGCCGTGCGCGCGCAGCTTTTGCGTCGCCGACGCGGTGAATTCGGGAACGATGTCCACGGATACCACCTCGCCGGCCCTGGATGCCAGGAGGGCGGTGAGGTAGCCGCTGCCGGTGCCGATTTCCAGCACGCGGTCGGTGGGGCGGATGTCGAGTTCCTGGACCACTCGGGCTTCCAGCTTGGGCGTCCACATGGCCTGGCCGTGGCCGAGCGGGATTTCCATGTCGACGAAGGCGAGCGCCTTGTGCGCCTCCGGAACGAAGTCTTCGCGGCGCACCTTGAACAGCAGGTCCAGCACGTTCTGATTCAGCACATCCCAGGGGCGGATCTGCTGCTCCACCATGTTGAAGCGCGTTTGCTCGATGTCCATGCGGTACCCTTGAATATCAATAAGTTAGATGGGGTCTTGCCTTGCAATTATTCCACATTTCGGCTACCTTGAGCCGCTCGCCAGGGGTCTCCGGTCCATTGTTTTACGGGCTGGAGTGAGACATACCCTTCGAACCTGATGCGGTTGATACCGCCGTAGGGAGGCCGATAGGCCTCCCGTGGATAAACCCAGCGAGGCTGCGTGAAGCCTCCGCTGTCGATTTTCAGCGAGGCCGTCTTTCGGCGCCTCCGTTCCTTTTTTGCTGGAGTGCCCGCCATGAACGCCAACCCCCAATTCCTCGCTGCCAGCGCCCACGTCGACGAGGCCGCGGTGCAGCCGCTGCCCAATTCGCGCAAGATCTACGTGCAGGGCAGCCAGCCCGACATCCGTGTGCCGATGCGCGAAATCAGCCAGGCCGACACGCCCTTGATGTTCAGCGGCGAGCCCGGGCCGGGCGGAGCCCCTGCCCGTTCAGAACCCAACCCGCCGATTTTCGTCTACGACTGCTCGGGCCCGTATTCCGACCCGGCGGCGAAGATCGACATCCGTAAAGGCCTGCCCGCGCTACGCACGCGCTGGATCGAGGCGCGCGGCGACACCGAAATCCTGTCCGACCTGAGCTCCGAATACGGTCGCCAGCAGGCCGCGAACCCCGCGCTTGCCGCGATGCGTTTCCCCGATCTCGCCCGCACGCCGCGCCGCGCCAAGGCCGGCATGAACGTGTCGCAGATGCACTACGCGCGCAAAGGCATCATCACCCCGGAAATGGAGTTCATCGCCATCCGCGAGAACAACAACCGCGCCGCCTACGTGGAATCGCTGAAAGGGTCCGGCCCGCTGGGCGAGAAGCTCGCCGCCATGATGAACCGCCAGCATCCGGGGCAGAACTTCGGTGCGAATCTGCAGAACGAGATCACGCCCGAATTCGTGCGCGACGAAATCGCACGCGGCCGCGCCATCATCCCCAACAACATCAACCACCCGGAATCCGAGCCGATGATCATCGGCCGCAATTTTCTGGTGAAGATCAACGCCAACATCGGCAACTCGGCTTTGGGTTCCAGCATCCAGGAAGAAGTCGAGAAGATGACCTGGGCGATCCGCTGGGGCGGCGACACCGTGATGGACCTGTCCACCGGCAAGAACATCCACGAGACGCGCGAGTGGATCATCCGCAATTCGCCCGTGCCCATCGGCACGGTGCCGATCTACCAGGCGCTGGAGAAGGTCGACGGCCGCGCCGAAGAACTGACCTGGGAAATGTTCCGCGACACGCTGATCGAACAGGCCGAACAGGGCGTCGACTACTTCACCATCCACGCCGGCGTCTTGCTGCGCTACGTGCCGATGACCGCCAACCGCATGACCGGCATCGTCTCGCGCGGCGGCTCGATCATGGCCAAGTGGTGCCTCGCGCATCACAAGGAGTCCTTCCTCTACACCCACTTCGAGGACATCTGCGAAATCATGAAGGCCTACGACGTCGCCTTCTCGCTCGGCGACGGCCTGCGTCCCGGCTCGATCTACGACGCCAACGACGACGCGCAACTGGGCGAACTGAAAACGCTGGGCGAACTGACCCAGGTGGCGTGGAAGCACGACGTGCAGGTGATGATCGAAGGCCCCGGCCACGTGCCGATGCAGCTGATCAAGGAGAACATGGACATCCAGCTTGAGCAGTGCCACGAGGCGCCGTTCTACACGCTGGGACCGCTGACCACCGACATCGCCCCGGGCTACGACCACATCACCTCCGGCATCGGCGCCGCCATGATCGGCTGGTACGGCACCGCGATGCTCTGCTACGTCACGCCGAAGGAACACCTCGGCCTGCCGAACAAGGACGACGTCAAGGAAGGCATCATCACCTACAAGCTCGCGGCGCACGCGGCCGATCTGGCCAAGGGCCACCCCGGCGCGCAGATCCGCGACAACGCCTTGAGCAAGGCGCGTTTCGAATTCCGCTGGGACGACCAGTTCAACCTCGGCCTCGATCCCGACAAGGCGAAGTCCTTCCACGACGAGACGCTGCCCAAGGAATCGGCCAAGGTCGCGCACTTCTGCTCGATGTGCGGCCCGCATTTCTGCTCGATGAAGATCACCCAGGACGTGCGCGAGTATGCGGCGAAGGAAGGTCTCACCGAAGCCGCCGCGCTGGCCAAGGGCATGGAAGTGAAGGCGGTGGAGTTCGTGAAGCAGGGCGCCGAGGTTTACCGCAAGGTATGATCGGGTAATTCCAGGCACCCCGGCGGCAGGACTTGCACCCCACCCTATACAGGCTTTTTTTCAGACTCGCCGGCGCATTGATTCTTGCGTGCAGCGCGCTGGCTTCCGCGGCGCCGCTGTCGGCGGCCCTGGACCACGAGTCGGCGATCGGCCTGTCCACCCGCTTCCTGCAGGAAAAGCAGGCGCAGCTCACCCTGCCTGATGCAATCGCCGCCTACCAGGCGGGGAAATTTGCCCCTGCGAAGAGCCCGGTCCTGAATTTCGGCATCGGCGCCAGGCCGGTGTGGATTCATTTCGCGGTGGACAACCCGACCGCAGCGCCGGTGCACAAGAAGCTGTCGATCGAGATCGCCTGGCTCGACCGCATCGAGGTCCATTTCCGGAGCCGGGACGGGACCGTCGCGACGCATCGCGCCGGCGACCGGCAGGCCTTCAGGCAGCGCCCGCTCGCGAGCCGCTATTTCGTGTTCGACCACGCTTTCGGGGCGGGCATCAGCGATGTCTTCATCCGCGTGGAAACGCCCGACCCCATGGTGGTTCCGGTCTATCTGCTGAATCCGGAAACCTCGCGGATCAGGCAGACGCAGCAGGAACTCAGCTATGGCGTCGTGTATGGCTTCCTGCTCGCCCTGCTGGCGTACAACGCGCTTCTCTTTGCCAGCCTGCACAGTTCGCGATACCTCTCCTACGCCATCTATCTGGCGATGTTCATGGCGATGAACATCGCCTACACCGGACATGGCTTCGCATGGCTCTGGCCCGATTCGGTGAACTGGCAGCAGTGGTCCAACCCGGTCCTGATGTATCTCTATGGCGTCAGCGGGCTCGCGTTCGCCATCCGCTTTCTGGACCTGCGGGTGTACTTCCCGCGGGCGCGCAAGGCGGTCATTGCATTCTGCGCGGCCTTCGGCATCCTGCTGGCGGCCGCCTTCCTGCTGGACAGCCAGAAGGTCGCCCTGCTGGCGGCCTTCACCTTCGCGTTCCTGTTCACCGGCATCATGCTGTTCCTGGGCGTCATCTCGGTCCACGCAGGCCAGAAACCGGCCAAGTACTTTCTCATCGCCGCCCTCGCCGCCATGGTGGGCGCCCTGCTGACGACGCTGTCCACCTGGGGCTTCATCCCCCACAACAGCTGGACTTTCCGCGCGGTGGAAATCGGCATGCTGCTCGATGCCACGCTGCTCGCCCTGGCGCTGGCCTACCAGTTCCGGGTCGGCCAGGAAGAGCGGCTGCGCGCCGAGCAGCTGGCGCAGCTCGATCCGCTGACGGGCCTGAACAACCGGCGCGCCTTTTACGACAAGACCAACGCACTGTGGAGCCAGGCGATTCGCCATGCGCACCCCACCTCGGTGATGCTGTTCGACATCGACCGCTTCAAGCAGATCAACGACGCCCATGGCCACGCGCACGGCGATGACGTGTTGAAGGCCGTGGCGGGCATGCTCAGGGACTCGGTCCGGGAGGAGGACATCCTCGCCCGATGGGGCGGCGAGGAGTTCATCGTGTTCCTGCCCGAAACCGGCCGCGAGAAAGGGATGGCACTGGCGGAACGGCTGCGCGCCGTGATTGCGGGCCTGCGTGTCCCGGGTGAAGCGGGCGAAACCCGGGTCACGGCAAGTATCGGCATCGCCCAGGCGGAGAGCGAACACTACACGCTGGACGCGTTGATCGCCTCGGCCGACGAGTGCCTGTACCAGGCCAAGCAGCAGGGCAGGAATCGGGTAACTGGCAGCTTGGCCGGAGAATAGGTGACCTTCTGGCGATCGAAGCATCCTGGGTGACGACTTGAGTTTACTGGGCACTTGAATACGCCGGAGTGATGTATATATTTTGTTCCGGGGGCGATCATGGCCATCACTAAAGTCTTTCAAAGCGGCAATTCGCAGGCGGTCCGCATTCCGCGGGAATTCCAGTTCGATGTCGCTGAGGTTGAAATCGAGCGGCATGGCGATGAGATTGTCCTGCGCCCACCCGCGCGCAATCTGTCGGCAGCTTTCGCTGCATTGGCGGACATGCCGGAAGGCTTCTTTGCCGAAGGCCGCCAGGGCACCCCGCCGCAAACGCGCGAAGGCCTGTAATGGCGCTGCAAGCCCTGCTCGACACCAATTCTGCATCTACATTGCCCGCAACCGGCCACTTGCGGTGGCCGAGCGGTTTGCCCAGGCCACGCCCGGCAGCCTGGGCATTTCGCTCATCACGTGGGGCGAACTGTGTTTTGGCGCGGACAAACGCAACGACCCCATCCGCGTCCACGAGCGACTCGCCCGTTTCGTGGCCGACGTACCCGTACACATTCCGGGTTCGGACACGGGCCTGCACTGCGGCGAGATTCGCGCAATGCTGGAGCGTGCGGGCACGCCTATCGGCAATAACGATCTGTGGATTGCGGCCCACGCCCGCGCGCTTGGCGTCACGCTGATCTCCGGCGTTGAGCCAGACTAGTCACGCACTGCCCCTATAATCATGAGCGCGCCGCCGTGGCGCGCTTTTTTTATGCCCCGCGATGATCGACCTCACCTTGCTGCTGCACGCCCTCATTCTCGGCTTTGTCGAAGGCATCACCGAATTCCTGCCGATCTCCAGCACCGGGCACCTGATTCTGGCTGGGCAGTTGCTGGGCTTCAACGGCGAGAAGGCGAAGGTGTTCATGATCGCCATCCAGCTGGCGGCGATTTTTGCGGTGGTGTGGGAATACCGGGTACGGTTGGGGCACGTGGCGGCGACGCTGCACACCGAGCCGGCGTCGCGGCGGCTGGCAACCAACCTGATGGCGGGTTTCCTGCCGGCGGCGGTGCTGGGCTTCCTGTTCTACAAGGAAATCAAACACTACCTGTTCAACCCCATCGTGGTGGCGTCCGCGCTGGTGATCGGCGGCGCGCTGATTCTGTGGGCGGAACGCCGCAAGCACGTGGTCAGCACGCCGACCGTGGACGACCTCAACTGGCACCGTGCGCTGGCGGTGGGTTTTGCGCAGGCGCTGGCGATGATCCCCGGCACTTCGCGCTCGGGCGCGACCATCATCGGCGGACTGTTTCTCGGTCTGTCACGCAAGGCGGCGGCGGAGTTCTCGTTCTTTCTCGCCATCCCCACCATGTTCGCCGCGACGGCGTACGACCTCTACAAGAACTGGCAGCTGTTCGACGTGCACGACGTGCCGCTGTTCGTGGTGGGCGGGGTGGCGTCGTTCGTCAGCGCTCTGATCGCCGTGCGCACGCTGATCAAGTTTGTCAGTCGCCACGACTACACGCTGTTCGCTTGGTACCGCATCGTGTTCGGCGGGGTGGTGCTGGCGACCGCCTACTTCGGATGGGTCGACTGGGGTACGCCGGTCTGAGCTAGGCCGGCTTGGGCGGGTGCTTGTCGAGTTTGCGCTGCAGGGTGCGGCGGTGCATCTTCAGCGCGCGCGCGGTGGCGGAGATGTTGCCGTCGTGCGCGTTCAGCACTTTCTGGATGTGTTCCCATTCCATGCGCGCCACCGACAAGGGCTCGGGGCTGACTTCGAGCGCGGCGTCAGGCTGGTCGCGCAAGAGCGCGGCGAGGATCTCGTCGGCGTCCGCCGGCTTCGCCAGGTAGTGCCGTGCGCCCAGCCGCACTGCTTCGACGGCGGTGGCGATGCTGGCGTAGCCGGTGAGCACGACGATGGCAGGCGCGGGATTGCGCGCGGCCAGCTGCTCGACGACCTTGAGTCCCGATTCGCCGGGCAGCTTGAGGTCGACCACGGCGTGGCTGGGAACGAAGCGCTCTGCCACGGCGTGGGCTTCAACGGAATCATGCGCCAGCGCTACCTCGGCCCCGCGCTTCTGCATCGCGCGCGACAGCGCTGCGGCAAAATCGGCGTCGTCCTCGACGATCAATAGTTTCATCGCGGCAGCATTCATTCGGGCCGGCTCCAGGGAAGTGTGATGCGCACGCGGGTGCCGCCGCCGTCGCGTTCGGTCAGGGTGAGGCTGCCGCCCAAGCGCTCCAGCGTGGCGTGGGTGAGCGCGAGGCCCATGCCCCAGCCGCGCCCCTGCTTGCCGCTGAACAGCACGCGGCCGGCCTGCGCTTTCTGCTCGGGAGTGAAGCCCGGGCCGCGGTCGGCGATGTCGATGACAAGCGCGTCAGGCTGGGTTTCCGCATGGAATTCGACCACGTCGGGCGAGACGTCGGCCGCGTTGTTCAGCACGTTCTGGATCGCCTGCTCCAGCCCGTCGGGCGGGGTGAAGTCGCGGCGGTCGGCCGGCAGTTCGGCCGCAATCTGCGCATCCGGGCGCAGCACCTGCCAGCGCTCGATCACCGCGGCCAGCCAGGCTTCGAGCGGCTGCGCGGCGGGCGGCGTGTCCTGTGCGCGCGCGGCGAGCTGGGTGAGGATGCGCTTGCAGGCCTGCGCCTGCTTTTCGAGCAGGCGGCAGTCTTCACCGATGTCGGGGTCGTTGGCGAATTCGGCGGCGAGTTCGTGCGCGGTGGTCTGGATGGTGGCGAGCGGGGTGGCGAGTTCATGCGCCGCCAGCGCGGCCTGGGTGCCGAGCGCGACGATGCGCTCGTCGCGCAGCTGCATTTCGCGCAGGGCCGACAGTTCCTGGTCGCGCGTGCGCAGCGCGGCGTGCATGCGGGTGACAAAGAACGCGATCAGCGCTGCGCTGATCAGGAAGTTGAACCACATGCCCCCCAGGTGCATGCCGTAGGCGGCGATCGGGTCCGCCACCGCCAGCGGCTGGTAATAGAACAGCAGCAGCGCGAAATAGCCGCCTGCCACCGCTGCCAGCAACCATACCCAGCGTGGGCGCAGGCTGATCGCGGCGATGATGACCGGTACCAGCATCAGCGAGACGAAGGGATTGGTGGCGCCGCCGCTGAAGAACACCAGCACCGCAAACGCAGTCAGGTCGGCCAGCAGGTGCGCCAGAAACTCCATTTGCGTGGCCGGCACATCCAGCCGCAGACGCCACGCGGTGGAGAGCGAGAACAGCCCCATCAGCACCAGCACCGCGGCCATCGGCAGCAGCGGCATGCGGATGCCGAGACCCCAGTGCAGCCAGAGGATGCCGGCAGCCCAGCCGCCAATCAGCGATACGCGCACCGCCAGCAGCCGCCCCAGGAGGGCGCGCGCAGGCAGGGTGGACAGCAGGGTGGAATCGGGTGCGGATGGCATGGCGGCATTGTAATGCGCGCGCCGCCGCGGGCCGCGGGCTGCGACAATTTGTCCAATTGTGTGCGGCGCGCGTCCCGCCTAAAGTGGGATCACGCTTCATCGCGTTATTTCCCCGCTCCCTTCCCGCCTGCTGGCGGGATTTTTTTGGGCGTTGCTGCCGAATCGGTTGGTGACGGAATTGAAAAAGCCCCGTGTTTGGCTCACGGGGCTTTTTGTTGGGCAACGCTTCGGGCGACAGCTTAAAACTGCACATTCACCCCGGCGTAGAACGAGCGGCCGGGGCCGGGGACGGCGATCCCCCAGGGAACCCCGTTGATCGACATCGTCGTTCCCTGGCCGACATAGGCGCCGCCCAGCGGCAGCGCATAGCCCTTGTCGAACAGGTTGTCGATCCCGACGTCCAGACGGACCTGCTTCCATTCGTAGCTGCTGCGCAGATTGATGAGGCTGTAGCCAGCGGTCTCGATCTCGTTGCGGACATCCGAGACGTCGTTCTTCGCCGCGACGAACTGCCCTTCAAGCGTATTGGTCAGGCGCCCTCGCTTTTGCGTCAGCGCCAGCTTCGCGTTCAAGGGCATGATGTTGTACAGGTTGTCGCCGGTGTCCCGGTTTTCGCCCTTGACGTAATTCACCACGCCGCTCAAGGTGAAGTCGCCATACCCGGGCGTGCGGGCGGCCAGGAAATGGCCTGAGATATCCACTCCGTATAGACGTGCGGACTGGTTGACGTACTTGAGCACGTTGAACTGGTCGTCAGGGCAGCTGGCCCCATTGCAGGCGGCGTCGATGTAGTCCCTGACATGCGTGTAGTACGGCGCGATCCGCACGCTCCAGGTCTTTTTCCGGGCATCGTGCCAGTCGGCGGCGAAGCTCAGCGTGTGGGCCACCTCCGGTTTCAGATTGATGTCGCCCACATAGCCGTTGCCGTCGCCGACGAAGTTGTTCATGACTGCCGCCATGGTCCAGGTGGACCAGGTGTAGCGCTCGTAGAGGTTGGGCGAGCGGGTCTTCTGCGCGATGCCAGCTTCGTAGGTCTGCGTGGCATCGGGCTCATAGCGCGCCATCGCGGTCAGGTCCCAGTTGCGGTCGGTCTTGTCGTGGTCCAGGGCATTGAAGTTTGCGCTGTCGACAAGCTGGTTGCCCATGCACATGCCGCTGGTGCAGTAGCCCATCACATCGCCGGCATTCGTCTTGACCGTCTCATGGCGCAGCCCCATCAGGCTTGTCCAATGCGGATTGATCCGCGCCTCCCACTCGCCGAACACGGCGTAGCGGTCACGCTGGCCGTCGTTGATGTTCCAGAAGGTGCCCGGATACATCATCGCGCCAGAAGGCGTCCACCAGTCGTCCAGCCGATAGGCCTGAATTTCGCTGCCGACACGAAGGGTGTCGCGCGCTGAAAGCGGCACCTCGGCGTTGACCGACACTCCGCTGGTTTTCCCCTCGGTGAACATCGGCATGCCGGCGGCGCAGGTGCTCGAAATGGGCGAGCACGGGGTGCCCGGAACCGGCACATTCGAGGCACTCCCATACCAGAAGCGCTTGTCGTCGCCGAAGTCCATTTCGTGCTCGGTTTTCTCATGGTATGCGCGCGCTTTCAAGGTGCCCCACTGATACTGCCCGGTGTATCCCAAATTGACCTGATTGCTCGTGTTGTCGGTCAAGTCCATGCGCTGGTTCGGAAAATTCTCGTAGGGGATGTGCTGGTGCCCCAGCTTCAGGTCGAACAGGTGATTCTCGTTGCGCAGCGCGATGTCGAGCGCCTGGTTGATCGACTTGTAGGCGGAAGAACCGACTTCGTCGAGCGGCAGCGTATGTCCGGGCCGGCCTGTCGCGGTCGTCGTCTTGAAGTTGTCGCCCGCCGTGTAGTTGTCCGACTGCGCCGTCGAGCCGGTATAGGTCACGCTCAGATTTTCGCCGGCAACCGTCGCGGATAGATTGGCCCCCATCGCATTGCCGTTGCTGCGGTAGAAGGTGCCAACCTCGCCCTGGGTCAGGAGCGCCTCGCCGGACCTGGCGAATTCCGGCTGGGCCGATTCCACGATGAGGGTGCCGCCGATGCTGTCGCCGCCGACGCTGACGGGCGTGATGCCGGCATAGACCTTGATGCTGTCGACCCGGGTGGGATCGATGGTGGAAAGGGCCGGGTTCATGTGGTTCGGGCAGGCCGCGATCAGGTCCATGCCGTCGACCTTGATGCGCAGGCGGTCATCGGCCAGACCGCGAATCGACGGCAGGCTGGAAACGCCGCCGGCGCTGGTGAAGCTGACGCCTGGAACATCCCGAAGCAACGTGGCCGTGTCGCTGGTGGCCGCGCGCATCGGCAGCAGCGTGGCAGAATCCAGGGTCACGCTGTTGAGTTCGACGTCCGTGGGTTCCGAACCCACGACGACCACGGTCATGAGGGGGGTATCCGACGACACGGATGGCGATGTGCTTTGCGCGATTGCGTTATTGCATAGCGCCGACAGGGCAAGGGATACGGCGAGGGAGACCGGCTTTCTGGAAAACAACATGTTTTTCTCGGAATTGTTTGAATTTTTCCGAGTCTAGGGAAGTCAATCGCGCGCAGGAATGTGGCAAATTGACGCAAGCGGCCGGTTGATCGGCTTGAATCAACCCGCGTGTGGCTGCCGGTGCGGGCGGCACGAATGGCGATGCGACAATATGCCACATCGTCATTGGTGCTTTGATTGCCTATCGTGCCTCGCACGCAAGCGTGCCATGCCGTTTTGAATTCCAATGGGGAAGAATATGAAATTGAAGGTTTTGATGCTCGCCGCCATCGGCGCCCTGTCCATGCAAGCGGCCTGGGCTGCCAACATCAGCGTCAGCGATGCGTGGGCGCGCGCCACCATGCCGGGGCAGAAGGTCAGCGGCGCCTACATGCAGATCCAGTCGGATGTCGACGCGCGCCTCATCAGCGTATCCAGCCCGGCGGTGCCGCGGGTGGAAGTGCATGAAATGAAAATGGACGGCGACGTGATGCGGATGCGCGAAGTGCAGGCGGTCGAATTGCCGAAAGGCAAGACGGTTTCGCTCGAGCCCGGCGGCTTCCACATCATGCTGATGAACCTGCCGAAGCCGATCGCTGCCGGCGAGGTCATCCCGCTGACCCTGGTGGTGGAATCAGGCGGCAAGCGGCAGTCTGTCGAGGTGAAGGTCGAGGCACGCGCACCGGGCGGCAGTCCGATGCCCAGCCACATGCATCACTGAGCCACACCCAGGATCGCGCCTCGCGCGCGCAAGTCGTCGAGCAACTCGACGCCGGCACGCAGGATGAGCGCAGGGTCGGGATGGCGGCTCTCGGACGCGATCTGTTCCAGCGCTGCGCGCCCGCTCAGGCTGCCGGGTTCCAGCAGCGACAGCAGCCGCGCGGTGAACGCGTTGATCTCGCTGAACTGCACCCGGTCATCCTGATCGCGAAACACCAGCAAAAAAGTCTCGGCAGGCTGCACCTTGCGGCGCGGCGCGATGCGCTGCACCGGCCAGTCGTAATGCAGGTTGGCCAGCACCGGATTCAGCAGCGGCACGCCGTCGAGCAGATCGCCCGCCGCATCGACGGCACGATCCGCGCTGCGGTTCGACACCGACAGCACCAGCTCGATCCATTCGTAATGCGCCAGCGCCAGCAGATAGGGCGGATAACCGTCCGCAGGCGTCCATTCGTTCTGCAGGAACTGGATGAACTCGTCGGGAATCTGCCTGAAATAAGGCGTGCGGCTGCGGTGCGTGCTGAAAAACGCGCGCACCAGCTTTGCCCACTTGCGCGCGCCCAGCACCTTCCGCAGCACCGGAAAGCAGGCCAGTAAAAAGCCCTCGATATTGTTGTAGAGCAGCTCGTTGTAGACCTTCATCCGCCGCGCCTCCACCCCGGCCGGGCGCGGATGCACCTTGGGGTCGCGGATGTGCGCGGTGAAGGCGCGCTGGTAGCGCTGGAACTCAGGAAGCGCGGCTGGCTTGTTCATGTCGTGGGTGCTGTGCCTGGATGCGCGCGATGTGCACGACCTCGCGCACCAGTTCGGCCAGCGGCGGAATGTTGAAGTCTCGCTCCAGCAGCGTCGGCGATACGCCGTGGATGCGGTAGCTTGCGTCGAGCAGCGCCCACACCGGATCGATCACGTCGGCGCCGTGGGTGTCGACGATCAAGTCCTCGGCCTCGTTGTAATGCCCGGCCATGTGCAGGTAAACGATGCGCTCGGTCGGCAGCGCGCGGATGAATTCGAGCGGGTCGTAGCGGTGGTTCACGCTGTTGACGTAGACGTTGTTGACGTCTAGGTGCAGGTCGCATCCGGCCTCGTCCAGCACGGCGCGGATGAACGTTATTTCGTCCATTTCGGCCACCGGTGACGGGGTGTAGTACGAGGCGTTTTCGATCGCGATGCGGCGTTCCAGAATGTCCTGCGCGCGGCGGATGCGCGCAGCGACGTGTTTCACCGCTTCTTCCGTGAAGGGAATCGGCAGCAGGTCGTACAGATGCCCGTCATCCGAGCAGTACGACAGATGTTCGGTATAGAGCTGGATGCCGTGGGCATCCATGAATTGCCGCGTCTTGTGCAGCAGCATTTCGTCGAGCGGGGAGGGTCCGCCGAGCGACAGCGACAGGCCATGGCAGACGAAGGGGTAGCGCTCGGTGAAGCCGCGCAATTCGCGGCCATAGGCGCCGCCCATGTCGATCCAGTTTTCCGGAGCGAGCTCGAAGAAATCGATGGCGTCGGGAACCCGGTTTTTCAGCGCGGGAATGAGTTCGCGCCGAAACCCGAGCCCCGCGCCGGACAGGCGCAGGGGGTTCATCAGGCTACCTGCTGATTACTTGGCGACAGGCTTCTTGGTGGCACCGCACTTGCCTTCGCCGCATTTGCCTTCAGGCATTTTCTTGTCGGTGGGCGTCATCTCGGTCGCCTTGGCGTCTTTCTTGGTGGCGCCGCACTTGCCTTCACCGCACTTGCCTTCTGGCATTTTCTTGTCGGTGGGTTTCATTTCGCTGTCAGCGGCGGCCACCTGGTAGCCGGAGGACAGGCCGGACAGGGCGAAGGGATTTTCAGCGGCCGAGACGATGGGGGCAGCGGCCATGCTGGCGACGAATGCAGAACCGACAGCGGTGGCGATCAGGGTTTTCTTGGACATGGTGTTTCTCTCCTAACAGGTTTAACGACGGTCAAAATTACCGGACGATTCCGGCTTGTTGCGAAAGGCTCACGAGCCGAGCTTTTTCTGCAATTCGGTTGCGATGCGCTGCCGGGCTTCGGGTGCCAGCCCGGTAGTGTCATTATCTGCCGCTGTTTCCTCACGAAACAGACGGCGCATTTCCTGCAATTGCTGGTTGAAGCGGGTGCAGTTTTCGCAGATGGCCAGGTGAAAACGCAAGGCCATGCGGCTGGAAAGCGGCAGCCGTTCGTCCATGGCCCGCGAGGCAAGTTCTGTTGCATCCCTGCACGTCGGCATCCATTTCATGCGGCACCCGCTTTCGAAAACCCGTTCAACTCAAGGCATTGCCGCATGAACAGTCGTGCGCGGTGCAGCAGTACCCAACAGTTGGTCGGCGTGATATTCAGTTCCTTACAGATTTCTTCGGTTTCCATGCCGGCCACTTCGCGCAGGCTGAAAACCTGGGCCATCACCGGCTTCAGACGGTCGGCGCATTGGTCCAGAACGCGCCGCAACTGGCCCATTTCCGCCTCGGCCTGCGGATTGCCCCAGGGCCGCAGCGGCTCGGCCCAGTGGCCGTCCTGCTTGAACAGGCTGTCGACGGCTTCCTCGCCCTCCTCGTCGCGCGGGATTTCCACCTCGCGCACGTTGCGCCGGATCAGGTCGACGATCTTGTGCTTGAGAATGCCGGTCAGCCAGGTGCGTGGGCTGGCGTCACCGACGTAGCGCGCCTGGGCCGTGAGCGCCGCCAGCAGGGTTTCCTGCACCGCGTCCTCGGCCAGTTCGTCGGAATGCAGCTGACGGCGGGCCACCCGGAACAGATAGTCTCCGTGGTCAGCCAGCCAGCTATTTGCGTCGAGCGTACTCATCGATGATCCTTGTCCTGCCAGACGCAGGGTGACAGCACTTTAGAGGCAGTCGCACAAAGCGGCAACCCGCGTGCGGTTTCGGGATGCCGTGCCGCAAAGCCGGATGTGTGCGTCGGAAAGGCGCCGCTGCGCGCCACCATTTTTAATGGCGTAAAATTCGCCCCAATCTCAACCCGGAGCCGCCATGATCCCCCTCCATACCGCCGCCGAGAAGGCCCACATCCTGTCCGAGGCGCTGCCCTACATCCAGCGTTTCTACGACAAAACCATCGTCATCAAGTACGGCGGCAATGCCATGACCGAGCGCCACCTGATGGAGGCGTTCGCCAAGGACGTGGTGCTGCTGAAACTGGTGGGGATGAACCCGGTGGTGGTGCACGGCGGCGGCCCGCAGATCGCCAATCTGCTGAAAAAGATCGGCAAGCAGTCCGACTTCATCCAGGGCATGCGCGTCACCGACGAGGAAACCCTCGACGTGGTGGAAATGGTGCTCGGCGGCCTGGTCAACCAGGACATCGTGACCCTCATCAACAAGCACGGCGGCAAGGCGGTGGGGCTGACCGGCAAGGACGGCAACTTCATCCACGCCAAGAAAATGCTGGTGGCGAGCGAGGAAGAGTCCGGCAAGTTTCTCGATATCGGCCAGGTGGGCGAGATCACCGGCATTGACCCGACAATCATCCAGCTGCTCGACTCGGGCGATTTCATCCCGGTGGTCGCGCCGCTCGGCACCGACATGGAGGGCAATGCCTACAACATCAACGCCGATGTCGCGGCCGGCAAGCTGGCGGGCGTGCTCAAGGCGGAGAAGGTCATTTTTCTCACCAATACCCCCGGGGTGCTGGACAAGGAGGGCAATCTCCTCACCGGCCTGACGCCGCGTCAGGTCGATGAGCGCATCGCCGATGGCACCATCTCCGGCGGCATGATTCCCAAGGTCGGCTATGCAGTCGACGCGGTGAACAGCGGCGTGAAAACCGCGCACATCATCGACGGTCGCGTCGAACACGCCCTGCTGCTGGAAATCATGACCCCGGAAGGCGTCGGCACCCTGATCAAGCGCGCCTGACCCGCCCAGCTCTCCACTCTCGACTCTCGACTCCCCACTATAAAAAAATGCGCTACTGGCTGATGAAATCCGAGCCCTCCGACGTCAGTATCGACGACCTCGCCGCCATGCCCAAACAGAGCGTCGCCTGGTACGGCGTGCGCAACTATCAGGCGCGCAACTTCATGCGCGACCAGATGAAGCCCGGCGACAAGGTGCTGTTCTACCATTCGTCGTGCGCCGAGCCGGGGATTGCCGGGCTGGCCGAGGTTGGCGTGGCGGCCTATCCCGACGCCACCCAGTTCGATCCGAAGAACAAGTATTTCGACCCCAAGGCCACGCCTGAAACGCCGCGCTGGTTCAACGTGGACGTGAAGCTGGTGAAGAAGACGCGCCTGATGCCGCTCTCCGAAATCCGCGGCTATCCCGAACTCGCCCACATGCGCATCCTGCAAAAGGGCAACCGCCTGTCGATCACCCCGGTCGATCCGGCCGAATACGCCTTCATCGTCAAACACCTTTGATGCCGGAACTGGTATCCGCGCTGTTCGCGGCCTACGTCGGCCTCGGCCTGGTGGTCGGCTTCGTCGCCGGGCTGCTCGGCGTCGGTGGCGGCCTCATCATCGTGCCGGTGCTGATCATGCTGCTGCATGCGAACGGCCTCGCCGCCGGCATCGAGCCGCAGCTGGCGCTCGGCACCTCGCTCGCCTCCATCCTGTTTACCGCCTTGTCCAGCGTGCGCGCGCACCATCGCCATGGTGCGGTCGAATGGCCGCTGGTGCGGCGCATCACGCCGGGCATCCTGCTCGGCACGCTGGCCGGCGCGCTGCTGGCGGCACAGATGTCGGCCCTGGTGCTGAAAGTGTTTTTTGTGGCCTTCCTGTTTTATGCCGCCGCCCAGATGTGGCTCGACTTCAAGCCGGCACCGCATCGCGGGCTGCCGGGACGCGCAGGAACCACGCTGGCGGGCGGCGTGATCGGCGCCGTGTCGAGCTGGGTCGGCATCGGCGGCGGCACGCTGTCGGTGCCCTTCATGCTGTGGCACAACGTGACGCTGCACCGGGCGATCGCCACCTCGGCCGCAATCGGCTTCCCGATCGCGCTAGCCGGCGCGGCCGGCTACGTGCTGGGCGGCTGGGGCATGCAGGGCCTGCCTGCCGGCAGCCTGGGCTTTGTCTATCTGCCGGCGCTCGCCGGCATCGTGGTCGGCAGCGTGCTGACCGCCCCGCTGGGTGCGCGCACCGCGCACCGCCTGCCGGTGCGGCCGCTGAAGCGGATTTTTGCGCTGCTGCTGCTGACGCTGGCGCTGCGCATGGTCTGGACATTCTAGCTGAGCCTTGCAGGGCGCGTGATCTAGCGGTGTGCCGGGCCGGATTGCACTAGATGTGGAGGTGTTCCGCGAAAAACAATTTCATGCTTGAGTAGCGGTGCCGCCCACGGTAGTCTTTCGTCACATGCCGGAAATTCATCGCATGGCCGATTAATCCGATCCGTGGAGATCAACATGGCGCAACTGCAAGCTGTTCGAAATACCCTGCAACCGCAGCAAAACGAATACACGCAACTCACCACGTATTTCGATCCGCATAACCAGATTGCCTGGGGCTACATGCATGCGGAACCCCGGCCCTGTTTCACGCCCACGCTGTTGCGCGAGTTGCTGGCGTGGGGGAACGGCATGGTGAGCCGGATCGACGACCCTGCGGAAATGGACGTGAAATATTTCGTTCTGGCGTCGAAGGTGCCCGACACGTTCAGCCTGGGGGGCGACCTCAATCTTTTCATGCAGCATATTGCCGCGCGTGACCGCGATGCGCTGTATCACTATGCCATTTCCTGCATCGACTGCTCGTATGCGGTGCACAGCCAACTGAATCGACCTTATGTGACGAGCATCTCCCTGGTTCAGGGGCAGGCGCTCGGTGGCGGGTTCGAAAGCGCGCTGGCGGCCAAGGTGCTGATCGCCGAGCGCGGCGCCAGGATGGGGCTGCCGGAAATCCTGTTCAACCTTTTTCCGGGGATGGGCGCGATGACCTTTCTGGGGCGTCGGGTCGGTCACCACAAGGCCGAAAAAATCATACTCAGCGGAAAGCTCTATCTGGCAGAGGAGTTGTACGAGATGGGGGTGGTGGATGTGCTGGCCGAGCCGGGCGAGGGAGAAGCCGCGGTCTATGATTACGTTCGCCGCGAGGAAAAATCCCGCAACGGGATTCTGGCCCTGCGCGCCGCGCGCGAGATCAGCCAGCCTGTGTCCTATGACGAATTGGTGCGCATCACCGAAGTCTGGGTGGACGCAGCCTTGCGACTCGGGCCGAAGGACTTGCGGATGATGGAACGGCTGGTCAGCCGGCAAACGGGCAAGGCCGAAACGGCCGTTGCAGACGCGCCATCAAATGCCCTCAGCGCGTAATTTTCTGTCCTGATAAGTGGTCAGGGCGATTTGCGCCAAGGTGAGCGCAAGCCGAACACCGTCCAGTTTCTGGGCAGCGTCAACCCCGGCTATTTCATAGGGTTTGATACGTTCGGCTTCAGCGCACAGCTTGGCCAACTGGTTGGCGCCGACATCGCTGGCGCCGCCCTTGAGCTTGTGCAACTGGTCGCGCCACTGGCCATAATCCTGGGCAACCAGGGCGCGCTCGATGTCGCGTAACGCGCGCTCGCTGTCTTCCGAAAAACTGGCCAGCAAATCCTGCACGAAGGCCGGCCCGCCCATCTGGGCCAGGTCGTTTAATACCGACTCTTCCAGTTCCTGTGCCGGTTTCTCTTGGGGTGAGGCAGCGGCAATCGACTGCGCCTGCTGGCCTGCCAGCCGGGCAATCACCTCGACCAGTTCGCGGCTGTTGACCGGCTTGGTCAGGAAGGCATCCGCACCCGCTTCCTCGCAGGCTGCCTGTGCCTCGGCGCGCGCATCGGCGGTGAGCATGATGATGGGCAGACGCCCCGTTTCCATGAAGCGCCAGCGCTGCACCACCTCGGGCCCCGACAATTGCGGCATATGCATGTCGATGATGGCGAGGTGGTAGGGCTGCTCGGCGGATTCGAGCATGGCCAGCGCTTCCTCGCCGTCATGCGCCAGAAAGGTGTGATGCCCGGCATGCTCCAGCAGGCCGCGGATCACCCGCTGGTTGACCGGGTTGTCTTCCGCCACCAGGATGCGCAACCCGGCCGCATTCCCTGCCTGGGCCTGGAAATGGCTGGCCAGCGAGACCACGTTGGAAGGCATTTCGTGGCTGACCACGGCGTGGATGGCGTTGAACAGCAGGGTCGAATTGACCGGGGTCCGCAGCACCGAGGCATAACCTGCGTGTATCAGCTGCACATCGAGTGCGGGCGCGACAGAGGGATTGGACTCGATGAGGATGACGGGCAATGCCGCGAGGCTGGGATCGTCGCGCAGCAGGTGGAGAAGAGCGATCGGATCGCCCGGCAGCGCGGAGCGTTCCACCACCACGGCGCCGAGCGGGGTGCCGCCCGACAAATAGGCGGACAGTTCGGCGGCGAGCCGGGTGGTGTTGCTCACCGACACGGTTTCGGCATTCCAGTTTTGAATCACCATCTGCAGCCGGACAGTCAGTTCGGTTCCGGCCAGGATCGCCACCCGCATCGGGGCCTCGAAAAGCTCATCCGATACAGGGGACAGGGCCGGCTGCAGCGCAAACGGCAACTCGAACCAGAGGGTCGTGCCTTCGCCTTCGCGGCTGTGCAGGCCGATTTGCCCACCCAGCGTTTCCACCAGTTGTTTGGCAATGGTGGTGCCCAGGCCGCTGCCGCCAAAGCGGCGGGTAACGGACGGATCGGCCTGGGTGAAGCTGTCAAAGATGCGCGCCTGCGCGGTTTCCGGAATGCCGATGCCGGTATCGACGATTTCAAAGCGCAGCCGCTGCGGCTGGCCCATCCCGACCGGGCGGATGTACACGTCGATCCGCCCGTGCTCGGTGAACTTGATGGCATTGCCGATCAGGTTGATGAGGATCTGGCGCAGGTGGCGCGCATCGCCGCGCAGGTGAAACGGCGTCTGCGGTGCAATATGCGCCGCCAGGACCAATCCCTTGCCCTGCGCCTGGGAACCCATCATCGCAACCGTTCCATTGATCAGGCGATGCAGGTCGAAATCCTCGTTGGTGGTGATGATCCGTCCGGCTTCGATGCGGGAGATGTCGAGCACGTTTTCGATCAGCTCCAGCAGGGTATGGGCCGATGCGCGGATGATCTGGGAAAATTCCTTTTGTTCCTTGTTGAGCGGGGTTTCCACCAGCAGATCGGCGACGCCGATGACGCCGTTCAGAGGCGTGCGCAACTCGTGGCTCATATTGGCAAGGAATCGGGATTTCGCCAGGCTGGCTTCCTGTTCACGCCTGACTGCAGCGTGAAGCTGTTTCAGCAGATTGGAGGCGTAAAGGGGAATCACGACGAGCGTGATCCATATGCCCCACCAGAGCGGGGTATGCGTTTGCCAGAAGGGGTTGATCTGGTAAACGACGATGAATCCGACTGCGGATGCAATTGTCGAGATATGCAGATAGGGCACTCCATAGCGGAAGCCATTTCCCAGCGTGACCCACAGATAAATTGCGGCAATGGGCGAGCCGGTTTCATTCGTGATGGCCAGCATGTAGGTGGCGACGGTGAAATCATGCAGCATGCCGATGCTGCGCCGGAATACCGAGACGCCTGGATCGAGAAGCGATCCGATCAGCAGGGCCAGGGAGACAAGCGTGAGGCTCAGGCCGATGAAATGAACCTGCTCAGCCATGGCGGGGCTATGTTCCAGCCATTCGAGCGAGAAATACAGGTAGAAACCCGCAACGATGACGAGACGAATCAGCGCCTGCTGAAACTCGGTATCCGGCCGCGCGCGAATTCGCGCCTGAAGGCGCCTGGCGAAATCGGGAAGCGGCAACCGGTTCAGCATACGGCAGGGCTAGACGGTCTCGTCGCCCAATTCACGCATGATGGACGCCACGGTATCGATGCGCAGTTCAAATGCGCGCACGCAGGCGGGGTCGAAGTGCTTGCCGCTTTCGGAGCGGACGTAGTGCAGCGCCTCCTGGAACGACCAGGCGCGCTTGTAGGGGCGACGCGAAGTGAGCGCGTCGAACACGTCTGCGATCGCTGCAATGCGGGCGGGCAAGGGGATGTTCTCGCCGGCCAGACCCTGCGGATAGCCCGTGCCGTCGAACTTTTCATGGTGGCCGAGCGCGATCACCGCGCCCATCTGCAGGTAGCGCGAGGGGCTGTCGTCGAGAATGCCGTGACCGATCAGCGGATGGGTACGCATGATCACCTGTTCCTCAGGAGTATGCCGGCCGGGCTTCATCAGGATCTGGTCGGGAATGCCGATCTTGCCGATGTCGTGCATCGGCGCTGCGGCTTCGATCTCGTCGCATTCCATCGCGGTGAGCTTGAGTTCCTCGGCGATCAGGCGGGCGTATCGCGCCATGCGCAGGATGTGGTTGCCGGTTTCCTCGTCCCGGTATTCGCCGGCCTTGGCCAGTTTCATCAGGGTTTCGCGTTCGCGTGTGCGCACCTCGCGGGTGGCCAGCATCACCTGCTCCTCCAGCCACTGGGCGCGATCGGCCACCACCCGCTGGCTCCGGCGCAGGGCCAGCAGGTTGAGACAGCGGGCGCGGCATTCCTGCGGGTCGATCGGTCGGGTGAGGAAGTCGGTGGCGCCGTTTTCCAGCGCCTGATAGCGAACCTGGCGGTCTTCCACCACCGTGACGATGATGACCGGCACGTCGGCCAGGCGGCGTTCGGCGCGGATGCGGCGGGTGAACTCGATGCCGTCCATGCCCGGCATCCGGTAGTCGGTAATGATGAGGTCGGGCGTGACGAGTTGCATCTGCGCCAGGGCAGCCTGCGGGTCTTCGAAGCTTTCCACTACCACCCCAGGCTCCAGGGTGCGTGCCAGCCCTTCGAGCAGCCTGCGTGCAGTGCTGCGGTCGTCGACAATTACCACCCGCGCGCCGCCGCGCGGACGCACCTCGCGCGGCGGCGCGGTCGGCATGGAGGGTGTCACGACGCGCAACGTCTTGGCGATCACTTTATTTTTCTACCTTGTCCGATGGATGTTTAATAGGTTTAGTTGATTTATCGGGCTGATAAGCTACAAACTTTAATGCGCAGGAGGCGTGAAATGAAGAAAAACATGCTGTTAGGCCTGGCTGCCGGACTGGCGGCGCTGCTTTCCATGAGCGCGCTGGCCGCAGCCGGCGTTGCCGATTACGCCCGCGAAAAGAAGTGGGCGGACGAGGTGGTTCCCGGGTTGGTGGTGGGCGATCCGGTCTATCTGCAAACGCCGCGCGGGCATCACAAGTTCCTGACTCTTTTCACGCCGGCGGCGGACACCGACAGGGCGGCCATCATCGTGCACGGCCTGGGAATCCACCCGGACTGGGGCATGGTGGGCACCCTGCGTACCGAACTGGCCGACCGCGGCTTCACCACGCTGTCGATCCAGATGCCGATCCTGGCGGCCGACGCCAGCGGCGAGGCGTATCCGCCGACCTTCCCGGAAGCAGCCGAGCGCATTGGCGAAGCCGTCGAGTTTCTCAAGGGCAAGGGCTATAAAAATCTGGCCATCGTCTCCCACAGCATGGGCTCGCGCATGAGCCTCGTATACCTGGCCGGCAAGCCCGATCCCGCGGTGAAGTCGTGGGCCAGCCTGGGGATCTCGGTGGGTGATTACACCGCGCTGAAGTTGCCCATCCTGGATCTGTACGGCGACAACGACCTGCCGCCGGTGCTGGCGAACGCAGGCAAGCGCAAGCAGAGTTTTGTGGCCACAGGTTCTCGGCAGGTAACGATCGGCCGCGCCGACCACTTCTTCACCGGGCACGAAGCCGAGATGGTGGCGGCCGTGGCGGACTTTCTGAATGTGACGCTTAAATAGACCGACCGATCGTCGTAGCCAACAAAAAGCCCCGCTTGATGCGGGGCTTTTTGTTGGGCAGAAACCTGCGCCGGATTTACACCGCCTCCAGCTTGCGCATGCCGGCAGGCAGCAGCCTGAGGTCGACCAGCGCGGTGATGAAGGCCTTGAAGAAGGTGGCGTCCGCCTCGTACACCATCTTGTAGTACTGCACCTTCATGGTGACCGAACTGGCAAGCACGATGGAGATGAAGGTGAGAATGGAACCCAGCGCCAGGGTGGAGAAGCCAGTGACCCCCTGGCCGATGGTGCATCCGATGGCCAGCATGCCGCCGAAGCCCATCAGGATGGCGCCGATCAGATGGTTGACGAAGTCGCTGCCGGAGGCGAACCACTCGATGCGGAAGCTGCGTGAGATCAGCGACCACAGCAGGGAGCCGGCGATCACGCCCGCCAGCGCCATGACGCCGAAGGTGAGCAGGGTGCGGTCGAAGCCGCCCGCCACGTAGCTGAGGGTCTGTCCCATCGGGCCGACGAAGCTGAAGGACTGCGAGGCGAGCGGGCCGGCGGCGGCGGGTTTGACCGCCTCGGCCGGCGCGTAGAGATCCCAGTCCTGCACGTAGGCCTGCATCGACATCACGTCGCCGTCGGCATTCACCAGAACGTTGCTGGTGACGTACCAGGCGGCGAGCACCGCGAGGCCGACCACCAGGCCGCCGAGGATGTTGTCGAAGTTGCTGCGGAAATCAGCCGACTTGAAGGCCCACACCAGCATCAGGCCGCCGATGACGGCGCCCATCACCATGCGGCCGGTGGCGGCGTTGTCGCCGAACAGCATCGCGCCGAGGTCCTGGTTGGTGGTCAGCATGACCGCGGCCGGGCTGGTCCAGGGGTAGAACAGGACGGAATACAGGGTTTTGTCGCTACCTGGGAAGGGGTTGACCATGAAATACGAGATCAGGGCGATGATCAGCAGCACCATGATCGACTTGATGTTGCCGCCGCCAACGCGGATGAGCGTCTTGTTGCCGCAGCCGGAGCCGAGCACCATGCCGATGCCGAACAGCAGACCGCCGACCACGTTTTCCAGCCAGACGAAATTGTTCTGGCGGTAGGGCGGGAAGGTATTGGTGACGTTGACCAGGCCGGCCGCTTCCAGACCCGCCACGCCCAGCACGCCGACCGCGATGGCCAGCACCCAGGCGCGCATGCGGCCGGTGTCGCCCATGTTGACCCAGTCGGAAACCGCACCCATGGTGCAAAAGTTGGTCTTGTTGACGACGGCGCCCATGATCAGGGCGATCGCAAAGATCGACCACAGGAAAAACGATTGAGCGCTTGCGAAATCTTCGTAGGTCATGAGTCTGTCTCTCGTTTGGAATAGGAAAGCGGGGTGTGCCGCGCGAATCCGGATGAAAGGCGGAATTCTAATGGTTTCGCTTCAAATGGCAACGGAACGCAGGCGCTGCGAACCGGTTCATTCTTGCTGTTTACGTGAGGGCCGGTTTGCGTGTATGCGGGCGGCCCAATAGGGTTCAGCCCAGCAGCCGGGTCATCGCCTCGCGGTATTTCTCGCTGGTCCTGGCGACGATCTCGGCGGGCAGTTCCGGCCCCGGCGCCTGCTTGTTCCAGCCGCTGGCCTCCAGCCAGTCGCGCACGAACTGCTTGTCGAAACTGGGCGGATTGCTGCCGGGCCGGTACTGGTCGGCCGGCCAGAAACGCGACGAATCGGGGGTCAGCGCCTCGTCGATCCACACCAGCTGGCCCTTTTCATCGAGGCCGAATTCGAACTTGGTGTCGGCGATGATGATGCCGCGGGTGAGGGCGTACTCCGCCGCAGACTTGTACAGGGCGAGGCTGACGTCGCGCACCTGCTGCGCGAGATCCTGGCCGATCAGCGCGGCCATCTGGTCGAAATTGATATTCTCGTCGTGGGCGCCGACCGCCGCCTTGGTCGACGGCGTGAAGATCGGTTCGGGCAGGCGGTCGGCCTGCTTCAAGCCGGCGGGCAGGGCAATGCCGCATACCGACTGGCTGGACTGGTATTCCTTCCAGCCCGATCCCACCAGGTAGCCGCGCACGATCGCCTCGACCGGCAGCGCCTTGAGCTTTCTCACCACGATGGCACGGCCGGCCACCTGCTCGCGTTCGCTGTCGGCCACCACCGACTCCGGCGCGATGTCGAGTGCCTGGCTCGGCACGATGGATTTGAGCTTGTCGAACCAGAAGGCCGACACCTTCGTCAGCACCTCGCCCTTGCCCGCGATCGGCGTCGGCATCACCACGTCGAAGGCGGACAGGCGGTCGGTGGTGACGATCAGGAGCTTGTCGTCGCCGACGGCGTAGATGTCGCGCACCTTGCCGCGATGCACCAGCGGCAGGGAAGCGATGCGCGATTCGAGTAAGGGCTGGCCGAGGAGCGGTGCGGACATGGCAGACGAAGTGGGATCGGAAGAGCCGGCATTATAGCCGCCGCGATAGAAGGCGCTGGTCTCGTACACCCCGCGCAGTTCGCGCAGTGCCACCAGCAGCACCGCCGCCAGCGGCACCGCCAGCAGCACGCCGACAAAGCCGAACAACTGGCCGAACGCCGCCAGCACGAAAATCACCGCAACCGGGTGCAGGCCGACGCGCTCGCCGACCAGACGTGGGGTGACGACATAGCTTTCCACGACCTGACCGATTAGATAAATGCCTGCCACCCAGGCCACGCCCGTCCAGTCGGAAAACTGCAGCACGGCCACCAGCAGTGCCAGGATCATGCCGAGGCCGAAGCCGAGGAAGGGCACGAAGGACAGCACGCCGGTGAGGATGCCGATCGGCAACGCGTAATCCAGCCCCACCGCCCACAGCGCAAGGGCGTAATACAGCGACAGCGTGACGATCACCGCCAGCTGCCCGCGCAGGAACTCGCCGACCACCGCATCCATCGCACGCGCGACGCGGGTGGCGGCGCCCATCCAGGGGCGCGGCATGAGGGCGGCCACGCGCTCCACCATGACGTCCCAGTCCTTCAGCAGGTAGAACATCACCACCGGGATCAACAGCAGGTTGACCAGCACGCCGACGATGGCGAGTGCGCCGGTCTGCAGGGTGGGCAGCCATTTGGCGCCGCTTTCGGCGGCCTGTTCGGTGAGCCAGGTTTTCAGTGTCTCCAGATCGAGCGAGAGGGTGATGCCGAAGGTCTGCGCAAGCCACGGCAGGAAGCGGGTTTGCAGCAGGTCGAGCGCGGCGGGCACGCGCTGGGAGAGTTCGGCGAACTGCCCCTGGAACAGCGGCAGCGCCACCAGCAGCAGGCCGAGCAGCGCCAGCCCGGCAAGCACAATGACGATGGCCGTGCCGACGGTGCGCGACAGCCCGTGCCGTTCCAGCCGTTTCACCAGCGGGTCGAAAATGTAGGCCAGCAGCGCGCCGGCCAGAAAGGGCGTGAGGATGGGACCCAGCAGGTAGAGCAGCCCGCCCGCGACGAGCAGGACGGCAAGCGCGAGCCAGGGGAGGTTGAACGGGCGGGGAGGCGTCATAGGCGGTAAAATACCGCACTTTTTGATTCTGGAGCCGGGCGTGTCTTCCATTTCCTACAAAGATGCCGGGGTCGATATCGACGCTGGCGATGCATTGGTCGAGCGCATCAAGCCGCTGGCCAAGCGCACCATGCGCCCCGAAGTGCTGACCGGCATTGGCGGTTTCGGCGCGCTGGTCGAGATTTCCAAGAAATTCAAGGAGCCGGTGCTGGTGTCCGGCACCGACGGCGTCGGCACCAAGCTGAAGCTGGCGTTCGAACTGAACCGTCACGACACCGTCGGCATCGACCTCGTCGCGATGAGCGTCAACGACATCCTGGTGCAGGGTGCCGAGCCGCTGTTTTTCCTCGACTACTTCGCCTGCGGCAAGCTCACCCTCGACACCGCCGAAGCGGTCATCGCCGGCATCGCCACCGGCTGCGAGCAGGCCGGCTGCGCCCTGATCGGCGGCGAAACCGCCGAGATGCCCGGCATGTATCCCGATGGCGAATACGATCTGGCCGGCTTTGCCGTCGGCGTGGTGGAAAAGAGCAAGGTCATCGGCGGCCAGACCATCGCCGCGGGCGACGTGGTGCTGGGGCTGGCCTCCAGCGGGGCGCATTCCAACGGCTATTCGCTGATCCGCAAGCTGATCGACATCAGCCACGTTGGGTTCAAATCCGATTTCCACGGCCAGCCGTTCGCCGATGCCGTGATGGCGCCGACGCGGATCTACGTGAAGCCGCTGCTGTCGCTGATGGAAAAACTCGACGTCAAGGGCATGGCGCACATCACTGGTGGCGGCATCACCGGCAACCTGCCGCGCTGCCTGCCGGAAGGCGTGGCCGCGCGCGTCGATCAGGGCAGCTGGACGCGTCCGCCGCTGTTCGACTGGCTGCAGCAGGCCGGCAACGTCGAGCCCGCCGAAATGCTGCGCACCTTCAACTGCGGCATCGGCATGTGCGTGGTGGTGGCGGCAAGCGATGCCGCCGCGGCGATGGCGCACCTCACGGCAAGCGGCGAAACCGTGTGGCAGATCGGCGAAATCGTCGCGCGCCCGGACGGCGCAGAGCAGGTGATTTATTCGTGACCTGCCGCGTTGTCGTGCTGCTGTCCGGGCGCGGCAGCAATTTTCAGGCGATCGTCGAGGCGCAGTTGCCGATTGAAATCGCCGCCGTCATCAGCAACCGCCCCCACGCTGCCGGCCTCGACACTGCGCGCGCGCGCGGCCTGACCGCTGTCGCGCTCGACCACACCCAACACCTCGACCGCGAGGCCTTCGATGCGCTGCTGGCCGACGAGATCGAGCGCCACCAGCCCGATCTCGTGGTGCTGGCGGGCTACATGCGCATCCTCAGCGCCGTCTTCATCGCGCGTTTCGAGGGCCGCCTGCTGAACATCCACCCCTCGCTGCTGCCCATGTTCCCGGGGCTTAAAACGCACGAGCGTGCGCTGGCAGAAGGCGTGAAAATCCACGGCTGCACCGTGCACTTCGTTACCGCGGATCTGGATCACGGCCCCATCGTCATCCAGGCTGCGGTGCCAGTGCGCGTTGACGACACCCCCGACACGCTGGCAGCGCGGGTGCTGGCGCAGGAACACCGCATCTATCCCCAGGCCGTCCGCTGGTTTGCCGAAGGACGGCTGGAAATAAATCAGGGCCGCGTAAACTTGAAGGGCGATCCGGCGTCACAGTCAGTGTTATCCACGGAAATGTGACCATGCTCAAAATCCTCCTGCTGACCGCCACCCTGTTTGCTGCCACGGCCCAGGCCGCGGTTCCGCAGCAGATGAGCCTGGTCTACGACCTCTACCGCAACGGCCACAAGCTCGGTCAGGTGACCGATACCCTGACCCGCAGCGGCAACCGCTACACCCTCGTCAGTGAAACCCGGGCGACCGGCCCGCTGAAAATACTGTGGCCGGGCAATATCCGTCTCGAAAGCACCGGCCTGGTCACGCCCGAGGGATTGCGTCCCACGCAGTTCCAGCACGCGCGCAGCGATGCGCCGCACAAGCTTGCGACCGCACGCCTCGACTGGCCGCAGCGCAGCATCGTCTACCAGTACAAGGGCGAATCGTGGACGGTCGAGGGCTTGCTGAACGGCGCGCAGGATCAGCTTTCGCAGGTGTATCAGTTCATGTTCGTCCCGAGACTGCCCGTTGATTTCAGCCTGCAGGTGGTGAGCGGGCGCGACCTCAACGATTATCGTTACGCAAGAAGCGATGGGGGCGCCATCCAGACGCCGCTGGGGGCCCTGAGCACCCAGCAATATGAGCGCATCGGGCAAAAGCCGGACGAAAAGGCCATCACCGTGTGGATCGCGCCGGCGCGGAACAACCTGCCGGTGCAAATCCGGGTGCGCGAAGACGGCGTCACCCTTGAACAGCGTCTGGTGCGCGCCAGCGTCAGGACCTGAATCGGGTGACACGCAGCGCGCGCGCGTGGTGGCTGGCCCTGGCGGGATCGCTGCTGCTGCATGCCATGCTGGGCGGGCTGGGGTGGACGCTGCCGCAGAGGCAGGCCCCGACAGAACCGCCTCCTATCGAAGCGCGGCTGATGTCGCCACCGCCTGTTGCTGCCCCGCGCCCGCCTTCGGCGAAGCCCCCGCCGCCTCGTCGCAAGCCTGCACCGCCGCCTGAGCCGGTGGCAGAAGTCGTCGCAGAAACGGCCATGTCTGAAGTCGCCGATGTCGTCGCCAGGGTCACTCCATCCGATGAAACGCCTGTAGACATACCCCGGGTCGAACCGGAACCGGCCAGTTTGCCGGCGGCGGAACCCGAAGCGGCAGGACCGTCACTCAACGCGCTGCCAACGCGCCTCGACCTGCGTTTTCAGGTGCGCTACGGGATCGCCCGGGGCGAGCAGACGCTGGTGTGGATCAATGAAGGCGACCGCTACACGCTGATCAGCGTGGCGAGTGCCACCGGACTGGCCGGCGTGTTCTACAGCGGGCGCTTTGTGCAGACCAGCCGCGGGCGGATCACCCCGCGCGGCCTGGTGCCTGAAGAGTTCTGGGATCAGCGCGGCGACAAACGCAGCAGCACGCGCTTCGACTCAGCCAACAAGTCACTCACGCTCACGCCAGCGAAGGGCGCGCCGCGCCATTTCGACTATCAGGGCGAGGTGCAGGATGCGCTCAGCCTGTTTTTCCAGCTGGCGCTGACCGCGCCACCGCCGGATGGGCAGCTGGCCTACACCGTCTTCAACGGCAAAAAGCTGCGCAACTACGCCTACGATGTGCGCGGTGAAGCAACCCTGGAAACCGAACTGGGCGTGCTGCGCACCCTGCACCTTGCGCGGCGGACGGATGGCGACGGCCGCTTTGAAATATGGCTGGCGACCGACCGGTATTTCCTGCCCGTGCGCGTGCTGCGCAACGACGACAAGGGCAACGAAGTGGAGCTCAGGCTGCAGTCGATCGCGCCCTGAGGGCAGAACTTACCGCGGCAGGCCGTCGACGTGCGCGCGAACCGTGATGCCGCGCCGCAGGAATTCACCCTGTCGGACTTCCAGCGCGTAGCGGATGTCGGCTGGGGGGCAATGCAGCGTTTCGGTTCGCGGTTGCATGTCGGCGAGGCTGGCAATGCGACCCGTCGAATCGATGAACGCAATCGACAGCGGCAGCGGCGTGTCGCGCATCCAGAAACAATGCCGGCCCGGCTGCTCGAAAACGAACAGCATGCCGCCATCGGCGGCAAGATGGGTGCGGCCCATCAGGCCGCGCTGGCGTTGTTGCGGCGTGGCTGCCCACTCAACCTGGAAGGCGTGCGGGCCGATGCGCAGCGGCAGTCGCGCATCGTTTCCTGCGGCACTGACAGCGCCGCCCAGCAGCAACAGCGCGAATGCGCCCGCGCGGCCGACTCCGATCGGTGCGCTAAGGCGCCAGCTTCGAATCAATGCGCTAAAGCGCATCTCGCATCCGCTCCGCCAACTGCAGTGCGTTTTCCAGATCGGCATCCAGCACATTGAAATGGCCCATCTTGCGTCCGGGTCGCGCGGCTTCCTTGCCGTACAGATGCAGCTTGATGGCGGGGTGTGCGAGCAGTGTGTTCCAGTGCGGGCCACCCGCCTGCCAGCGGTCGCCGAGGATGTTGACCATCACCACGGGTGACAGCAGGCGGGTGTCGCCGAGTGGCAGGCCGCATAGAACGCGTACCTGCTGCTCGAACTGGTCGGTGACGCAGGCGTCCAGCGTGTAGTGGCCGGAGTTGTGCGGGCGCGGGGCGATTTCGTTGACCATCAAACGGCCGTCAGCGACGAAGAACTCGACCGCCATCACGCCGACGTAGCCGAGCTTGCCGGCGATTTCACGTGCCATCTCGCGTGCCTGGTCGGCGAGCTTGTCTGCCACGCGGGCGGGAATGATGGACACATCGAGAATGCCGTTTTCATGGCGGTTTTCGGCGACCGGGAACAGCGCGCATTCGCCGGCGTCGCTGCGCGCCAGCACCACCGACACCTCGCGTTCCAGCTTGACGAAGCCTTCCAGCACGCAGGGCTGGCCGCCGAATTCCTGGAACGCGGCGCGTGCTTCGTCCAGGCTGGCGACCTTGGCCTGACCCTTGCCGTCGTAGCCGAAGCGCGCCACTTTCAGCAGCGCCGGAGCGCCGGTGTCGGCCAGCGCGGCGCGCAGGTCGCCTTCGCTGTAAACCAGCGCGAAGGGTGCGGTTGCGAAGCCGTTTTCGGCGAGCCAGGACTTTTCGTGGCTGCGGTCCTGGGCGATGGCGACGGCTGCCGCGCCCGGCGAAACCCGGCAATGGTTCGCCAGTTCGATCAGGCTCGCAGCGGGCACGTTCTCGAATTCGGTGGTGACGGCGGCGCAGGCGGCGCCGAGTTGCTTCAATGCGCCGTGGTCGGTGTAGTCGGCCTGCAGATGGACATCGGCCATCTGCCCGGCGGGACTGGCGAAGTCGGGATCGAGCACCATGACCTTGTAGCCCATGGTGCGCGCGGCAAGGGTGAACATGCGGCCGAGCTGGCCGCCGCCGAGAATGCCCAGCGTAGCGCCGGGCAGGATGGGCAGCGGCTTACTCGACATCGGGCAGGTCCATCGCCATCACCGAATCGGACTGGCCGCGACGGAAGTCGTTGAGCTGTTGGGCCAGCCCGGCGTCATAGCGGGCGATCAGCGCCGCGGCGAACAGCGCGGCATTGGCCGCGCCCGCCTCGCCGATGGCGAAGGTGGCGACCGGAATGCCCTTCGGCATCTGCACGATGGAGAGCAGCGAATCCATGCCCTTGAGGTATTTCGACGGTACCGGCACGCCGAGCACCGGCACGATGGTCTTGGCGGCGATCATGCCCGGCAGGTGGGCGGCGCCGCCGGCCCCCGCGATGATGACCTTGATCCCGCGCGCTTCCGCGGTCGAGGCGTATTCGTAGAGCAGGTCCGGCGTGCGGTGCGCGGACACCACCTTGGTTTCGAAGTGGATGCCCAACTGCTTCAGCTGCATCGCCGCGTGCTTCATCACCTCCCAGTCGCTGGAAGATCCCATCACCACACCGACCAGAGGAGCGTTCATAGGTCTGACTCGCCGAATAAAAGCGGCATTTTAACGCGAGAGGCTCCTACAATTCGCGCGTCTGCCGTTTTGGATCGTAGCCATCCCATGCCCATCACATTGCAAACCGTGCTGCTGCTCACCGCGTCCAATGTCTTCATGACCTTTGCCTGGTACGCGCACCTGAAGAACCTGGGCGACAAGCCGTGGGTTCTCGCCGCCTTCGTGAGCTGGGGCATCGCGTTCTTCGAATATCTGTTCCAGGTACCGGCCAACCGCATCGGCTACACCGCGCTGACCCTGCCGCAACTTAAGATCCTGCAGGAGGTGATCACGCTGTCGGTGTTCGTGCCATTCGCGATCTTCTACATGCGGGCGGAGCTGAAGTGGGATTTCCTGTGGGCTGGGCTGTGCCTGGTGGGCGCGGTGTATTTCATGTTCCGCGGCACGCAATAAGGAAGACGAGAAGCAGGCAGTCGTCCCGAGCCGGAAGCGGGCCTGCTCACTCGTGCCGCAGGGCGTCGATCGGATTGAGGCCCGCGGCCCGGCGCGCCGGGAAGAAGCCGAAGATCACGCCGATGGCGGCGGAAAAGAAGAAGGACAGGAGGTTGATGCCGGGGTCGAACAGGTAGGGCACGTTCATCAGGCCGGCAAGGAACATGGATGCTGCGGTGGCGATCGCGATGCCGATCAGGCCGCCGAGGCTGGCCAGCACCACCGCCTCGATCAGGAACTGCAGCAGCACTTCGCGCTCCAGCGCGCCGATGGCGAGGCGAATGCCGATTTCGCGGGTGCGCTCGGTGACTGACACCAGCATGATGTTCATGATGCCGATGCCGCCGACCAGCAGGCTCACCGCGGCGACCGCGCCGAGCAGCATGGTGAGGATCTTGGTGGTGCTGGTCAGCGTCTCGGCGATCTGCCGGGTGTCCATCACGCGGAAATCGTCGTCTTCATTCTCGGCGATGTTGCGCCGCTCCCGCAGCAGCAGGGTGAGCTGGTCCTTGACCGCGTCGGTCGAGGTGCCTTCCTTCACCGAGATGGTCAGGCGGTTGATGTCCTGGCTCCCGGAGAGCCGCCGCTGCACCGTGCGCAAGGGCATCACCACGATGTCATCCTGGTCCGATCCCATGGCCGACTGGCCCTTGGCCTTCAGGAGGCCGATCACCTCGCAGGCGAATTGCTTGATGCGGATTTCGTTTCCCACCGGGCTTTGGCGGCCGAACAGCTTGTCGCGCACGGTGTCGCCGATCACGCACACTGCCTTGCCCGACCGCTCCTCGGCTTCGTTGAAGCTGCGGCCGGCGGCAATTTCCCAGTTGCCGGCCTCGAAATAGTCGTTGCTGCTGCCGGTAACCACGGTGGACCAGTTATTGGCCTGGTATACCGCAGTCGCCGATTTGCTCACCACAGGCGCGACCAGCCGGGCGCCGGTGATCTGGTTGCGGACGGCGTCGATGTCGGCGATTTTGAAAGGTGCCCCCGCCTCGGCGCCGGGGCCGAAGCGCTGGCCCGGCATCACCATCAGCAGGTTGCTGCCCATGCTGGATATCTGGTCCGACACCGATTTCGTCGCGCCGTTGCCGAGGGTGACCATGGTGATGACAGCAGCCACGCCGATGACGATGCCGAGGATGGTCAGGAACGAGCGCAACAGGTTGCGCCGGATGGAACGCAGGGCGAGCAACAGCGTGTTCCACAGCATCAGGCGCTCTCCCCGTTGCGGCGATCGCTGTCGACCCGGCCGTCGACGAAGCGGATGACCCGCTTCGCATGGGCCGCCATGTCGGCCTCGTGGGTGACCATCAGCACGGTGATGCCCTGATCCCGGTTGAGCGCACTGATCAGGTCCATGATTTCCTCGCCCGTGTGGGTGTCGAGGTTGCCGGTGGGCTCGTCGGCCAGCAGCACCACCGGCCGGGTGACGATGGCGCGCGCGATGGCGACGCGCTGCTGCTGGCCGCCCGAGAGTTCGCCCGGGGTGTGGTGCTCCCAGCCGGCCAGGCCGACCTGTTCGAGCGCGGCGCGTGCCGCAGCGTGGCGCGCCGTGGCGGGCTCGCCGCGATAGATCAGCGGCAATTCGACATTCTCCAGCGCGGTGGTGCGCGCCAGCAGGTTGAAGCCCTGGAACACGAAGCCGAGGTAGTTGCGCCGCAGCAGCGCGCGCTCGTTGCGCGTCAGCTGCTCGACCTTCACGCCCTCGAATTCGTAGCTTCCCTGGGTGGGCGTGTCGAGGCAGCCGAGGATGTTCATCGCGGTGGACTTGCCGGAGCCGCTCGGGCCCATGATGGCGACGAAATCGCCGGCCTCGATGACGAGATCGATGCCCTTCAGCGCCTGGAATGCGGCCTGTCCGCTACCGTAGGTCTTGGTGATGCCGGACAGCCGGATCAGCGCAGCAGCGTCGCTCATTGCCCGGTGCTCAACGTCTCGGTGATCACCTGCATGCCGGCCTTGAGCGGACCGCCCGTGATCTCGGTCACGCGGCCGTTGGTGGCGCCGGCCTTGACGTCCAGGGCGACGGGCTGGCCATCCTGCAGCACCCACACGCGCGGCGTACCGCTGTTCGCCGTCGTCTGGACCTTCGGCGTCTGTGTGGGTGGGCGCGGCATCAGCGCGCTCATCACGCTGCTGCGCGATTTTTTCTGCGTGGTATCGGTGGTCGCAGGGGTGAAGCGTAGCGCGGCGTTCGGCACCAGCAGCGCGTTTTCGCGCGTCAGCGTGGTGATCTCGGCGGTGCCGGTCATGCCGGGGCGCAGACTGAGGTCGTCGTTGCCTACTTCGAGCACGGCAAGATAGGAAATCACGCCGTCCTTTTCCTGCGCGCCGTAGCCAACACGGGTGATGACGGCATCGTATTCGCGGCCGGGCCAGGCGTCGACGCCGAAGGTGGCCTTCTGGCCCGCCTTCACCTGGCCGACGTCGGCCTCGTCGATGTCGACCTGCAGTTCCATCTTCGAAAGATCCTCGGCCAGCTTGAACAGCACCGGCGCCTGGAAGGAGGCGGCCACCGTCTGCCCCGGCTCGATCTGGCGCGCCAGCACCACGCCGTTGATGGGCGAGCGGATGTTGGCCTTGCCGAGGTTGGTTTCGTCCGATTGCAGCGTGGCCCGCGCCTGGGTCACGCTTGCGCGCGCGCTGGCGACATTGGCCTCGGCCCGCTTCAGGTTGGCCTCGGCGGTGTCCATTTCGGTTTTGGACGGCACCTTGCCGCCGGACAGCTGCGACACCTGCTGGTAGCGCGACAGCGTGGCGCGCGCTTCCGCCACCGTCGCCTGCGCCTGCAGCACCTGCGCCTCGGCCGCAACCAGGCTGGCGCGCGACTTCGCGACCGCATCCTGCAGCTTGGACAGATCCAGTCGCGCCAGCACCTGTCCCTTCTTCACCTCGTCGTTGTCGTCGACGAACACCTGGTCGACGATGCCGGACAGTTCGCTGCCCACATCCACCTGGTTGGTCGGCTGCAGGTTGCCGGTGGCGGAGACCTTGACCACCAGCGTGCCGACCGTGGCGGCTTCGGTCGTGTAGAGCGGCGCGGCCTTGTCCTCGCCGGAGCGCAGCGTCAGCCAGCCCGCGACGGCGATCACAGCCAGAACGAGGACCAGCCACAGCCAGTGGTGCGAGAGCAGGCCGCCGCCATGGGTTGCCAGGAGGTTTTTCAGTGCGGGGCCCCGCTTGGTTTCAGGTGTGTTGGTGGTATTCATGGGGAGTCCTTGCTGAGCGGGCTGGCTTCGGTCACATGAGGCCAGCCGCCGCCCAGTGCCTTGTATAAACGGATGAGCGCCAGCACGCCGTCGGCGCGGCTGCTGGCGAGGCTGTCCTCGGCGGACAGCACGCTGCGTTCGGTGTCGAGTACCGACTGGAAGTCGATGAGCCCCGCGCTGTAGCGCTGCTGCGCCAGTTGCGCCGCATTGCGCGCCGATTCGGCGGCGATCGCCAGCGCCTCGACGCGCTCGCGGTTGCGGGCCAGCGCAACCAGCGCGTTTTCCACCTCCTGCAGCGCGGTGAGCACGACCTGTTCGTACGTAACCTGCGCCTGTTCGCGCACCGCGTCCTGGATCTCGACCTGGGCGCGCAGGCGTCCGGCATTGAAGACCGGGCTCGTGATGCCGGCAAGCAGCGACGAGGTAGCCGCGCCGCTGTTGCCGAGCGCGCTCAGGGTCAGCGCTTCGAGGCCGATCGAGCCCGAGAGAGTGAAGGATGGATAGCGTGCCGCTTCGGCCACGCCCACGCGCGCGGTTTCCGCCGCCAGCTTGCGCTCCGCGGCGAGCACGTCGGGACGCTGGCGCAGGGTATCGGCCGGGATGCCGACGGCGATCTGCGCCGGCACGGCCGGCAGTTCGCCGGTTGCGGCGAGGCGCGCATGCAACGCGCCCGGCGCACGGCCCAGCAGGATATCCAGGCCATGCTCCGATTCGGCAAGGCTGGTTTCAAGACTCGGAATCTGCGCCCGGGTCTGCTCGCGGTTGCTGCGTGCCTGCTCGACGTCCTGGCTGCTGACCAGTCCGGCCTGCGCGCGCCAGTCGGTGAGCTGCAGCGTCTCGGACTGGCTGGCGAGGTTGGCGCGGGCAATGCCGAGGCGAGTCTGCAGGGCGCGTACCTCGACGTAGTTCAGCGCCACTTCGGACGCCAGCGACACCCGGGTGTTGTCCAGGTTCGCAACGGTCGATTCGAGGTCGGCCTCGGCCGCCTCGACGCCGCGGCGCACGCCGCCGAACACGTCGATCTCCCAGCTGGCGTCGAAGCCGGCGCTGAAGGAATTGCGCGCGTCGCCGCTGCCGGTCTCCTCGCTCGACCGGCTGCGGCGGGCATTGCCCGACACAGCCACGCTGGGGAAGCGCGCGGCGGCGGCCACCGTGCGGCGGGCACGCGCTTCGCGCAATCTCGCCTGCGCGCTGCGCAGATCGGGGCTGGCTTGCAGGGCTTCGGCTATCAGTTGGGACAGCAGCGGATCGTTCAGGCTCTGCCACCACTGGCTGAGGTCGCCGGGCGCGTCGGCGCGCGTCAGCGGCTGGGACGAGGTGTCGAGCCGGCTCCACCCTGCGGGCACGTCGGTTGCCGGCGGCACGTAGTCCGGTCCGACCGCGGCGCATCCCGCAAGGCCAAGGCCGGCGAGCATGAGCAGCAAGCGTGTCGGTTGAGGTGTGTTCTTGTGCATGCGCATCAACATTCCATCTGGCATGGACGCATTATGAACGGCCGCCCGGCCAAAGGGGAACCGCTTGTTCTCCCTGGATCGGCGCCCGGTGCCGGTCGTGAGCCATTTCGACTCGACAGACAGCAGACCAGCCTCTGTAGTTGCATCGGTTTAGCATGCCTTTTTAAATCGCCTGCCTCCAGCGGCGTCGCCCGATAGCGCGGCGCGTCATCTGGCTCGCCCAGCGATCTGCGATGCAACGGCACAGGGCGAAAAAAAGCCCCGCATGCGCGGGGCTTTTGTCGAAGCGGGAAGCGTTAAACGCAACCGGTCGGCTTCGGGGTGCCGGCGTAGCGGCCTGCCTGCTTGGCGGGGCCGAACGGGAACAGGTCGAACAGGAATTTCTTGTCGCCCCATTCGGCGCCGAATTCTTCTTTCAGGCCCTTCTGCAGGAAGCGCAGGTTGGGGGCGGTGCCGTTCGCGGCGAACTGGTCGCGCATGAAGTGGATGACCTTCCAGTGGTTTTCGCCCAGTTCCAGGTTGTCTTCCTTGGCCAGATCGACAGCCAGTTCCTCGGACCAGTCTTCCAGGTTGACCAGATAGCCTTCGGGGTCGGTTTCGACCATTTTGCCGTTGATTTCGCGTTCCATGATGCAGTCCTAGCGTTCAGTAAAAATTACGATGCCGAACCATAGAATAGCCTAGTAAATTAGTCAACTACTCCCGATGGGTAGGTAAGCAATCATTTGGATGCGATCTTCCCGCCCGCCGCCTTGTAGGCCTCGATCCCGCCTTCGATGTAGCGCGCTTTCACGCCCGCGGCCTGCAGGCGGTCGACCACGTTGTTCGATACTTCGCCGCCGCGCACGCAGTAGATCACCACGTCGAGCGTAAGCGGGAGGGCGCCGATCCAGGCGTCGATCTTGTCGGGGTTCTTCCACATTGCGCCGGGAATGATTTCATTGGACGCGGCGAAGTCGGCTTCGCGCCGCACGTCGAACACCAGGACGGCGTCGGGGTTCACCTCGGCAGGCGCGAGGGTGCGCGGCAGATCCGGGCACTTTTCGGTGGGGGCGCCGCAGCCGCAGCGCTTCAGGGGTTGGGTTCCAGGTTCCATGCTGTCCTCACATCAATAACGAATAAGCCAGCCCGACGAGGGCGCACACGGCGATCACCTTCATGATGTCGGCCTTGTATTTCCACAGGGCGACAAAAGAGGCGACGGCGACGATGACCGGAAACCAGTCGAAGCTCCCCGCGAAGGGTGCCTCCGCTGTGCCCTGCGGCCAGAAAGTATGCCAGGCGAAGAAGGCCGCCAGGTTGAGTATGACGCCGACCACCGCCGCGGTGATGCCGGTGAGCGGCGCGGTGAAGCGGATTTCGCCGCGCGTGGCTTCGACCAGCGGGCCGCCAGCCAGGATGAACAGGAAGGACGGCAGGAAGGTGAAGAAAGTTGCCACCGCTGCGCCCGCGAGTCCTGCCAAAACCGGGTTGTCGAACACGCCCTTGGCGACTCCGCCGAGATAGCCGACCCAGGTGACGACCATGATCAGCGGCCCCGGTGTGGCTTCGCCCAGCGCCAGGCCGTCCATCATCTGCGGGCCGGTCAGCCACTGAAAATGCTCGACCCCGCCTTGGTAGACGTAGGGCAGCACCGCATAGGCGCCGCCGATGGTGAGGAAGGCCGCCTTGGTGAAAAAGTCGCCCATGTTGTAGAGGTCCGGCACCCCCCTGATCGCCAGCATCGCGCCGAGCCAGACCAGTACGAAGGCAACGAGCTTCCACGCGATCTTGCGCCAGGTGAAGCGGGCGTGGGCGGGCGGCGGCGTGTCGTCGTCGATGATGGCCGGGCCGTATTCCCGGGCGCTGGCACCGTGCCCGCCGCCGCTCTTGAACTTGTGCGGCGCGAGCTTGCCGCCGATCGCGCCGAGCAGCCCCGCGGCCAGCACGATCCACGGGAACGCGATGTCGAAAAAGAAAATGCCGATGAAGGCGAGCGCCGCCATCCCCCACAGCACCTCGTTCCTCAGCGCGCGGCTGCCGATGCGCCAGGCCGCGAACAGCACCACCGCCACCACCGCCGGGCGGATGCCGTAGAACAGGCCCTGCACCCAGGGCAGGTTGCCGTAGGCGAGATAGAGGCCGGCGAGCAGCGACAGCAGCAGAAACGACGGCAGGAAAAACAGCACGCCGGCGATGATGCCGCCGCGGATGCCGTGCATCAGCCAGCTGATGTAGATCGCCAGCTGGGTGGCCTCCGGCCCGGGCAGCAGCATGCAGTAGTTGAGCGCGTGCAGGTAGCGGTGCTCGGAAATCCAGCGGCGTTTCTCCACCAGTTCCTGATGCATCATCGAGATCTGCCCGGCGGGGCCGCCGAAGCTGATGAAGCCGAGCTTGAGCCAGTATTTGAAGGATTCGCCGAGGGTGGGGCGTGCGGGTGCGGTAGTGGGGTCGGTGTCCAAGAAAAATGCTCCAGGTTGAATGGATAAACCAGACTTGGACGGGACACCGTCTTGCGGATGAGTCATCCAGACGCCGGGGGCTGGGACCCCGACTGGCGCGATTCTAGTGCAGGGTGGCCCGATCAGCCAAACGGGGTCTTGGTCAGGCCTTTCGGGGCGAGGGCGCCCCTCCTACAACCCCACGCTTTCGTAGGAGGGGCGCCCTCGCCCCGAATTACGCACCGCCGCGAGCGGCCCGCCTACTTTACCGGCCCCAGCACGAATTCCTTGAACGCCTGCGCCACCGGCGAAAGCCGCTTGTCGGCGCGGTGGACGACGTACCAGTGGCGCATGATGGGAAAGCCCTCGACCTTGAGTACGGTTAGCCGCTTGAGCGCCAGTTCCATCTCCAGCGTCTGCAGCGACAGGATGCCCAGCCCCAGCCCGGCCTGCACCGCCTGCTTGATCGCTTCGTTGCTGCTCATTTCCATGCTGCTCCGGATTTCCAGCTCGCGGGCGGCGAAGAAGCGCTCCATTGCGCCGCGGGTGCCGGAGCCGGCTTCGCGAACCAGGAAGGATTCGGCTGCCAGTTCGCGGACGGTTACCTTTTTCTTGCGTGCCAGCGGATGGTCGGGCGGGGCGATGACGACCAGCGGGTTGTCCATGAAGCGGGTGGCCTCCAGGCCCAGCCCGTCCGGCACCTGGCCCATGATGGCCAGGTCGATGCGGTTGCCGACCAGCTGGTCCAGCACGGCCGCGCGGTTGGAAACGTCCAGATGGATCGACACCCCGGGATGGCGGCCGCGAAAGCGGGCGAGGATATCGGTGGCGACGGCGTTCACGGTCGAGGTCGCGGCAATGTTGAGGCGGCCCGTGTCGATGCTGCGCAGTTGCGCCAGGTTGGCCTGCAAATCATCCAGGCGCGCGGTGATGGACTGGCTGGCGTGCAGCACCTCGCGCCCAGCCTCGGTGAGGAAGATCTTCTTCCCCAGCTGTTCGGTGAGACGCATTCCCAGAATGGTCTCGATTCCCCGCACTTGCATGGAGACGGCAGGCTGCGACAGGTGCAGTTCCTCGGCCGCCCGCGAAAATGAAAGGTGGCGGGCGACGGCTTCAAATACCCGGAATTGGCGAAGCGTGAGTCGGCGCATAAATGTATAAGTTTAACGATATGGTTTCGATCATAACAATTTAATTTTAATTATATAAACACCTGCGTATAGTCCGTTCCTATCGTGTTCAGGGGCATTGCTCCTGGCGCCTTGTTTATCTAACCCAGGAGTCATGCAATGGATCAGTCCGCACGTTACGCCGACCTTTCCCTTAAAGAGGAAGACCTCATCAAGGGCGGCAAGCACATCCTCGTCGCCTACAAGATGGCGCCCAAGGCCGGCACCGGCTACCTGGAAGCCGCCGCCCACTTCGCCGCCGAGTCCTCCACCGGCACCAACGTCGAAGTGTCCACCACCGACGATTTCACCAAGGGTGTCGACGCGCTGGTTTACCACATCGACGAAGCCACCGAAGACATGCGGATCGCGTACCCGCTGGAGTTGTTCGACCGCAACGTCACTGACGGCCGCTTCATGCTGGTTTCCTTCCTGACCCTGGCGATTGGCAACAACCAGGGCATGGGCGACATCAAGCACGCCAAGATGGTCGACTTCTACGTCCCCGAGCGCGTCATCCAGATGTTCGACGGCCCCGCCAAGGACATCTCCGACCTGTGGCGCATCCTCGGCCGCCCGGTGGTCAACGGCGGCTACATCGCCGGCACCATCATCAAGCCCAAGCTGGGCCTGCGTCCCGAGCCGTTCGCCAATGCGGCCTACCAGTTCTGGCTGGGTGGCGACTTCATCAAGAACGACGAACCGCAGGGCAACCAGGTCTTCGCCCCGATCAAGAAAGTGATCCCGCTGGTGTATGACGCCATGAAGCGCGCCCAGGACGAAACCGGCCAGGCCAAGCTGTTCTCCATGAACATCACCGCCGACGACCACTACGAAATGTGCGCCCGCGCCGATTTCGCGCTGGAAACCTTCGGTCCCGACGCCGACAAGCTGGCCTTCCTGGTCGACGGCTTCGTCGGCGGCCCGGGCATGATCACCACCGCCCGCCGTCAGTACCCCAGCCAGTACCTGCACTACCACCGTGCCGGCCACGGCATGATCACTTCCCCGTCCGCCAAGCGCGGCTACACCGCCTTCGTGCTGGCCAAGATGAGCCGTCTGCAAGGGGCTTCCGGCATCCACGTCGGCACCATGGGCTACGGCAAGATGGAAGGTGAGGGCGACGACAAGGTCATCGCCTACATGATCGAGCGAGACGAGTGCCAGGGCCCGGTCTACTTCCAGAAGTGGTACGGCATGAAGCCCACCACCCCGATCATCTCCGGCGGCATGAACGCGCTGCGCCTGCCCGGCTTCTTCGAGAACCTGGGCCACGGCAACGTGATCAACACTGCCGGCGGCGGCGCTTACGGCCACATCGACAGCCCGGCGGATGGTGCGGTCTCCCTCCGTCAGTCCTACGAGTGCTGGAAGTCGGGCGCCGACCCGATCGAGTTCGCCAAGGAACACAAGGAATTTGCCCGCGCCTTCGAGTCCTTCCCGGGCGACGCCGACAAGATCTTCCCCGGCTGGCGTGAAAAGCTGGGCGTGCATAAGTAAGCCGAGAGCAATGAGTCGAGAGTGGAGAGAGTTGCTCTCGACTCTCGGCTCTCGACTCGAAAACCCCGCTTCGGCGGGGTTTTTTCTTCGCAGCGAGGAATGAAAATGACGAACAAAGACCAGTACAAGGTTGAACAGGAACCCTTCTACCAGCAGCAGAAGAACGAAGTCGCGCTGTACGAGGCCGCCTACCGCAACCGCCTGCCGGTGATGGTGAAAGGCCCCACCGGCTGCGGCAAGTCGCGCTTCGTCGAGTACATGGCGTGGAAGCTCGGCAAGCCGCTGATCACCGTGGCCTGCAACGAGGACATGACCGCGAGCGACCTGGTGGGGCGCTACCTGCTCGAAGCCAATGGCACCCGCTGGCTCGACGGCCCGCTCACCGTTGCCGCGCGCATCGGCGCCATCTGCTATCTGGACGAGATCGTCGAGGCGCGGCAGGACACCACCGTGGTGATCCATCCGCTCACCGACCACCGTCGCGTGCTGCCGCTCGACAAGAAGGGCGAGCTGATCCACGCGCACCCCGATTTTCAGCTGGTGATTTCCTACAACCCAGGCTACCAGACGCTGATGAAGGACCTGAAGCAGTCGACCAAACAGCGCTTCACCGCCTTCAACTTCGACTACCCCGATGCTGTGCTTGAAGCGCAGATCGTGGCCAAGGAAACCGGCATGGACGAAGCCGTGGCCGCCCAGCTGGTGAAGATCGGCGGCGTCGCCCGCAACCTGAAAGGGCACGGCCTGGATGAAGGCATCTCGACGCGCCTGCTGGTCTACGCCGCAACGCTCATCAAGGACGGCGTGGAACCGCGCGACGCCTGCCGCATGGCGATGGTGCGCCCGATCACCGACGACGCCGACATCCGCGACACGCTGGATCACGCCATCGATGCAACGTTTGCGTAAGCAACAACACAGCGTGTAGGTTGGGCTGACGCAGGAAGCCCAACATGACTGGCTTGCGCTGGGCTTCGTGCCTCAGCCCAGCCTACGGGAGATTGTCCGGACCATGACAGAAACCGAATACCAGCATCCCCTGATGGCTGCTTACTGGAAGCAGCTCGACACCCGCTTCCCGCAGGTGGAGACGGTGTTCGACGACGTCATGGCGGAAGCGCTGGCGGTGCTCACGCGCGAAGGCATCGACGCCTATCTCGAAGCCGGCCGCGTCATCGGCAAGCTGGGGCGCGGCGTCGAGCCGATGCTGGCCTTCATGGAAGAGTGGCCGTCCACCGCCAAGGCGGTCGGCGAGGCGGCGTTGCCGGCGGTGATGGCGCTGATCCAGCGCATGCAGAAGTCGCCCAACGGCCGCGCCATTACGCCATTTCTGGAAACGCTGGCGCCGGTGGCGCGCCGGTTGCAATCGCAGGAACTGTTGCAGCGTTACCTCGACATCACGCTCGATTTCATGGAGCGCACCACCGGTTCCATCCACGGGCACCACACCACCTTTCCCAGTCCCGGCTTGCCGGAGTTCTTCGCCCAGGCCCCGAACCTGCTCAACCAGCTGACGCTTGCCGGCCTGAAGAACTGGGTCGAATACGGCATCCGCAACTACCGCACCCATCCCGAGCGGCAGAAGGATTACTTCAGCCTGCAATCGGCCGACGCACGCGCCGTGCTGCAGCGCGAACGCCATGGAACATTATTGGTGGACGTCGAGCACAAGCTCGATCTGTACCTGCGCGGCCTGTGGCAGGACGGCGACCAGCTGGTGCCGTACTCCACCGCGTTCGACGAACTGCGCAAGCCGGTTCCGTATTACGACAAGCTCGGCATCCGCCTGCCCGATGTGTACGACGATGCCGGTGAAATATCCGGCATCGACCGCTACCGCGCCGCGCTCGCCCACATCGTCGGCCACCGCCGCTGGTCCAAGGCACAGATCGCCGACAACTGGAGCCCGTTCCAGCGCATGGCGGTGGAGTGCTTCGAGGACTGCCGCATCGAGACGCTCCTGATCCGTGAATATCCCGGCCTGCGCCGCCTGTTCCTCGCGCTGCACCCGAAGCCTGCGGAAAACGCCTGCGATCCGGAAACCACCTCCTGCCTGCGCCACCGCATGGCGATGCTGTCGCGCGCGCTGCTCGATCCCGATCACGGCTACACCGATGCGGCCCTGATCGACTTCGTCGGCCGCTTCCACGCCGTCATGGCGCCAAGTGAATCAGAGCGGCGCGAATCCAGCACAAAGGAAATCGCCGCCTTGGCGCTCTCCTACGTCGCCAAGACCCGGCTCCAGAGCGACCAGTACGCCCGCGTGCATTTCGACGACACCGTGGTCGACTACCGCGACGACAACCGCCAGCTGTGGAAATTCATCGAGGCGGGCGACGAGGAAGAGAGCTTCGACGAGAAGCGCAAGATCGAGCCGGACCAGGAAATCCAGGGCCTGCCGCCGCGCCACTACCCCGAATGGGACTACGCGAGCCAGACCTACCGTCCCGACTGGGCCAGCGTGTACGCCGCGCTGCACCCCAGCGGCAATGCCGCCGACATCGACCGCCTGCTCGCCAAGCACGCCGCGCTCGCCAAGCGGCTGAAGAAGATGCTCGACCTCTTGAAGCCGCAGGACAAGGTGCGCATCCGCTACCAGGAAGAGGGCAGCGAACTCGATCTCGACGTCGCGATCCGCTCGCTCATCGACTTCAAGGGCGGCGCCACCCCCGACCCGCGCATCAACATGAGCCACCGCACCGACGGCCGCGACATCGCCGTCATGCTGCTGCTCGACCTGTCGGAATCATTGAACGAAAAGGCGGGCGGCTCCGACCAGACCATTCTCGAACTCAGCCAGGAAGCGGTCTCGCTGCTCGCCTGGTCGATCGAAAAGCTGGGCGATCCTTTTGCGATTGCAGGCTTCCACTCCAACACCCGCCACGACGTGCGCTACCTGCACATCAAGGGCTACGGCGAACACTTCAACGACGACGTCAAAGCGCGCCTGGCCGCGATGGAAGCGGGCTACTCCACCCGCATGGGCGCCGCGATGCGCCACGCCGCGCACTACCTCGGCGCGCGCCCGGCCGACAAGAAGCTGATGCTGATCCTCACCGACGGCCGCCCGTCCGACGTCGACACCCACGACGAGCGCCTGCTGGTCGAGGACGCGCGCCAGGCCGTCAAGGAACTCGACCAGCAGGGCATCTTCTCCTACTGCATCAGCCTCGATCCCAAGGCCGACGAATACGTCGGCGACATCTTCGGCCGCCAGTTCACCGTCATCGACCACATCGAGCGGCTGCCGGAGCGGCTGCCGCAGCTGTTCATGGCGCTCACCAAGTAAGCCGGTTTCGGGGGGCGTTTTACGGCATCCTCCTCACGCCTGCCAAACCCCGTACCCCGCTTCACGGAAGTCGATCGCCAGCTCCACTTCCAGGGTGCGCGCGTCGTCATACGACAGCGGGCCATAGAGTTCGTACAGTTCGGGCAACAGGCGCAGGCCGAATTCCTTCACGAACCGGTTCGACTGGATCCCCGCCTTGTGCTTGTCGAAGCGCACGTCGGGATCCAGTCCGGTCATGCCGACGTAAATGCACGGCTTGCCCGCGATGTAGCCGGGGTTGGCTTTCTTGAACCGGCTTTCGTACAGAACGTCTTTCGACAGCTCGATCACATAGACGTGATAGTGGTCCCGGCGTCCCATCGCTGGCGCGGCGTCACACGCCTGAAGCGCCGGCCTCGCGGAAGGTGTGCTTGCCGTCGCGCTTTGCCGCGTAAAGCGCCGTGTCGGCCTGCTTGAGCAGCGTATCCAGCGTATCTCCTTCAGCGCAGCACATGGCGATGCCCACCGAAGCCCCAATGCGTGCGGTGCCGCCTTCGGCAAGCGGGATGGGCTGACTCAGCGTTTCCACCACGCGGCGTGCGACCTCACGCGCAGCCTCCGCATTGTCGACCTGCCCCAGCACGATGACGAACTCGTCTCCGCCGAAACGGGCGATCACATCCGACTCGCGGAGCAACGCCTTCATCCGTTTCGCCGACGTCACCAGGACCGCGTCGCCCGCGGCATGCCCGTAGCGGTCGTTTACCGCCTTGAAGTCGTCCAGATCGATGGCCAGCACCGCCATCTGTTTTCCCGAGCGCATCGCGCCGGCGATCAGATGCTTTTCGTTTTCGTTCAGGAACCGCCGATTGGCCAGGCCCGTCAGCGTGTCGTGAAGGCTGAGCTGCCGGATCGTCTGCTCGGCATGGATGCCTGCCCCGATCAGGCGGACGGTTTTCCGGTACAGCCCGAGCAGGGCCAGTCCCGTCCACAACCCGGCCATGCCCAGCAGCGCCGACGACAGATTCTGGCCGTGTATCCGGTCCGTCTCGCGCATTTCCAGCAGGCTCATCTCTTCCCGTCCGGTCTCGATCAGGATGCGGTGGATCTGCTCGATGGCGGACTTGTCGAATCCCGCGAATTCGCGTTCCAGAGGCGTGGCATTGCCACCCGTCTTGGCGCGTTGCTGGAGCGCGCTGAATCCGGTCTCCAATGCCGATTGCAGTGACGGCAGCGGCGCCAGGCGAGCAGCCCGGGCACCGTCAGCACCGATCAAGGTGATCAGGTGCCCGGCACTGGGACACGACGATTGGCGGCAGATCAGGCTGGGGTCGAGAAAGTTGGGATTTTGCGACTCGGTGTATTTGCGAACCGCAGTGTCCAGGTTGAGCAGATACGTGCGCAGCGCGTCGATGTACGCGATGACCTGCCGCGTGTGCTCCACCGAGCGGACGGCCTCTTCCGCGCGCTGGTGCTGGAAGGCAATCAGGGCGAACAGGATCGTGATGATGAGGGCGAAGATCAGCGTGCCCAGGCGGAGCACCCGCCTGAAGCCGGCAAAGACGGATCCATCGATTTTGGTTTGCATCTGGGGTGTGCGCAAATGGGTTCCGGTGCGGGCCATTAAAGCCTTCTTGCCCTGGCGAATGAATCGAGGGGGCTGAATGCGTCATTATCGATCACAAGGCCGCCGCTCAACCGCTGCCGATCGCAAAACGAAGCGCGCCTTTTCAAACCCCGTGCTTCCTGAACCATGCCTGCATCCGTTGCCAGCCGTCCTCCGCCGCCTCCTTGTGGTAACTGGTGCGGTAATCGGCGTGGAAGGCATGCGGCGCATCGGGATAGACATGAATGGCCGAAGCCTGGCTGGCGGGGTTGGCGGATTCCGCCAGGGTCGCCTTCATTTTCTCCACCGTGTCCGGCGGAATGCCCGGGTCCTGCCCTCCGTAAAGACCCAGCACCGCCCCGTTCAGCGTGTCGGCGATGTCCAGCGGATGCTTGGGCGTCAATGCGCTCGATGGGCTGGTCAGGCGGCCGTACCAGGCCACGCCGGCTTTCACGCCGGGGTTGTGGGCAGCATACAGCCAGGTGATGCGTCCACCCCAGCAAAAGCCGGTGATCCCCAGCCGCTGGGTGTCGCCGCCGTGGGACTGGGCCCAGGCCACGCAGGCGTCCAGGTCGGCCATCACCTGGCTGTCCGGCACCTTGGACACCACCTTGGCGAGGATGTCCGGGATCTCGGTGTACCGGCGCGGGTCGCCCTGACGCGCATACAGCTCGGGCGCGATGGCCTGGTAGCCCAGCTTGGCCAAACGCCGGCAGGTGTCCTTGATGTATTCATGCACGCCGAAGATTTCCTGCACCACCAGGATGACCGGGAAATTCGCGCCCTGGGCCGGCTGCGCCCGGTAGGCCGGCATGTTGCCGTCGGGGGTCGGCACCTGGATTTCCCCGGCCGTGAGTCCTGCGCTGTCGGTGCTGATGGCGGTCTGCGCCATCACCGGCTGCACCGCCATGGCAAAGCCCGCGCCCAGGGCGGTGACCAGGAAGCCGCGCCGGCTCAGGGGCAAAGGCGGGGGAACCAGGCTGTTGAACTCGGCAGTCAGCAGGCCGGGGTCGTCATTCATCGTGCTCTCCTCTGGGTGGTTGGGGATAGGTGCGCAGATAGGGTTTGCTGACGCGCAATATTGCCGGGAGTTCCGGTGGCGTCTTTGGAGCCGGGGCTGTCCCGCTTGTCTATCTTTGTAGTGGATCACGCAAAAAGAGGAAAGAAACCATGCGGTGGGCAGCAGTGCTGGGCTTGGGCGCGGCCGTGTATCTGGGGCTGGGGCTCTATCTCTACGTGTTCCAGGCACGCTACGTTTATTTTCCCGACCTGCCGTCGCGGCAGGTCGATGCCACCCCGGCCGACATCGGGCTGGCGTTCGACGCGGTCACGCTGCGCACCGCGGATGGCGAAACGCTTGCCGGCTGGTTCGTCCCGGCGCCCGCAGCGCGCGGCACGCTGCTCTACCTGCACGGCAACGGCGGCAACATCGGCCACCGCCTCGATCAGATCGAGGTGTTCCACCGGCTGGGGCTGGACGTCTTCATCATCGACTACCGCGGCTATGGTGCCAGCAGCGGCAAGCCGAGCGAGCAGGGCACCTATCAGGACGCGCTGGCGGCCTGGAACTGGCTGGCGCAGGAAAAGCGCCTTGCGCCGGAACGGATCGTCCTGTTCGGCGAATCCCTCGGCGGCTCGATTGCGGCCTGGCTCGCCGCCCGCCATCCGCCGGCAGGGCTCGTCATCTACGCCAGCTTCACCTCGGTGCCCGAGATGGCCCAGGCCTTGTATCCCCTGTTTCCGGCGTCCCGGCTGGCGCGCTATCGCTACGACACGCGGGCCACGCTCGGCAGCGTGAGCTGCCCGCTGCTGATCCTGCACAGTACCGAAGACGAGATCATTCCCTTCAGCCACGGGCAGGCCTTGCTCAAGGCGGCGCGCGAGCCGAAGCGCCTGGCCGAACTGCGCGGCGGGCACAACGATGCCTTATGGGTCAGCCGCGAGATCTATCCGCGGGAAATCGGGGCGTTTCTTCAAACCGTCCTGTCCAGCCGGGACCCGATGGCCGCCCAATAACGGACCCGGCTTGAGTCGAATCGCCACCCCGATCGGGGCGTCAGTCGTACTTGCAGTCGGCCAGATGCGCCTGCCATTGGGCGAGCAGGGTCGCCCGGGCCGCTGCGTCGCCGTCGATCGCGGCCAGCAGTTCAGGGCCTGCCCGCAGCTCCACGCGCTGCCAGCCCGACCCGGTGGCGCATTCCACGATCACCGTCCACTTCCCCTCCCGGGGTTCGACGGCATAGAGGTGGGCGGAAAGCCGCATGTCATCAAGCAGGGCGCGCACGGCAACCGTGGCCCGCGCCAGATCGACTTCGTCAGGGGCTGCCATGATTCAGTCGCCGAACCGGTGCAGGCGCACGTGCCCGCAGCAAGAAGAATGGTTCATGAGCCCCCCACAAAAAAATGGCTGGAAAACTCATCATAGTGCCTGGGCGGGCACTTCGCTTCCCTGAGGCAAACACCCCGGACCCGTTGCAGGCCAGGCCGCCCCGATCGCCTTATTCGCCGCGTTCAAACTTTTCGATGCGCTCGGTTTCCGCATCTGCCACCCAGGCCGGCATCGCGGGCACCCGTATCGCATCGTCATGGACGCACGCCGCACCCTCCAGCGTCACGCCATCGGTCTTGCCCACCGTGTCTGCGGGGAAATGGCTATTTATGAAGGCTGTCTCATGCGCCGGGCGTTTCTGACTTCCCAGACAAAGATGCCAAGAACGAGAGCCATGAGGCCGACGACCAAGCCGATATTTTCAAGAAAGAACGACTCGCCGATAAATACGAGGAGAAAAGCAAACGGAATTTCCAACAGTGCCAACGCCAGGAAGAATGACCGAAACGGATATCGCACCGCACCCAGGGCATACCCGGCGATCTCGGCTGGAAGCGAGCTGATAACGAGAAGCACGAACGAAAAAGGGAGTTTTCCCGACAGAAAGATGGAATTTTTGATGTGAGGATCGTTCATCTTCTTTTCGACAAACGCACGATTGTGAAAATATCTGCCGATGGCATACGCCGCCATCCATCCACACAACCAGCCCGCCGAGAGAATCAAAAAGGTCAGCCACTTCCCCCAGGCCAGAACAGCCGAAGGGACAAGCAGCACGCTGGAGAGGAAGAAAAACAATACTGAACATGCCGAGGCAATAAAGAAAACGATGGCACCTAAAACAGGTGCTTCTCGTATCGTCTCGCCCAACCACACAACCCCGGCCAAAAGTTCATCGCGCATGCCATAGGTAAGCAAGGTGAACGACGCAATAAACAAAAACAAAAAACCGAATAAACGAATGGTTTTCCAGCCGCTGGGCGTGATGCGTTTCATGACTTTATTTTTCCTGGCACTGCCTTATTCGTAAATATCGAACTTCTCGATGCGTTCGGTTTCCGTCACCGCATCCGCCACCCAGGCCTGCAGCGCGGGCAGCGCCAGCACCGCATCTGCATAGTCCCGCGCCGCGCCTTCCAGCGCAACCCCATAGGTCTGAAAGCGCAGCACCACCGGCGCAAACATCGCATCGGCAATGCCGAAGCGCCCGAACAGAAAATCGCCGCCGCCGCCAAACCGCGCGCGGCAATCCGTCCAGATCGCCAGAATGCGTTCGATATCCGCCAGGCATTCCGGCGTGCGCCCCATGTCCGGATAGCGGGCGCGAATGTTCATCGACATGTTCCGGCGCAGCGCATCGAAGCCGGCATGCATCTCCGCGCTCACCGAGCGGGCCACCGCCCGCGCCGCCGCATTGGCCGGCCACAACTGAAGCTCCGGGAAACGCTCGTGCAGGTATTCGCAGATCGCCAGCGAATCCCACACCCGGACCGCGCCGTCATGCAGCGCCGGCACCTTACCCGAAGGCGACCAGGCCGCCAGCTCCGCAGCCGACCCGGGCCGGTACAGCGGAATGCGCACCTCCTCGAACGGAATGCCCGCCTGGCGCAGCACCAGCCAGGGCCGCATCGACCAGGAGGAATAGTTCTTGTTGCCGATGACGAGGATGAGGGGAGTCATGGTGGGGGAATCCTTGGGTGTAATTGATCCTGAAGAAACTTTCCAGTCACTCCATAGTTGAGCGGCCCGAACCGGAGCATAATCGATCAGCTAGGGGTCCACTTATTCACAACGTAATAACCGGACATGGCGCTGAAAACACGATAAAAATCTTAATGAATATCCGGCCCATGGTCGCTTGATAAGCCTTCCAGGTATCACTATATGTCTACCGATTCAGTTGAGTATGCGGGGTTCTGGGTGCGTGTTGGTGCATCGCTCATCGACACCGTTCTCATGGTTTTTGTCACCTTTCCCCTGCTAGTTGCGATCTACGGTTGGTCGTATTTCGACGAATCCAAGACGGGTTTCATCGCAGGCTTTGCTGACTTCTTGCTCTCATGGGTCGCCCCCGCTGTTGCAGTGGTTGTCTTCTGGCTTTACAAGCAGGCCACGCCAGGCAAGATGGCGGTTTCCGCCAGAGTAGTTGACGCCCAGACAGGAAACACGCTGACAGTCGGCCAGTCGATAGGACGTTACCTTGGCTACTACGTCTCCGCCATCCCGCTGGGGCTCGGTCTCATCTGGGTAGCGTTCGACCCCAAAAAGCAGGGCTGGCATGACAAACTCGCCGGAACGGTCGTCATCCGCTCGAAGAACCGCGGCCCCGAGCCTGTCAAGTTTGAGAAGCCCTAACCCTGAGCGGGCCCACGTCGGCCTAAGGCCAGCGTAGCCTACTCATGGCAAATGTCAGCGCGCTTCCTGGGTGGAAGAAGGTTGACTTTGCTTGCCATGAATATCGTGTCTGACCCTATTTGTGACTATTTGTGCTATTTGTGTACTCGTGCCGGGGCTCTGAGGCGGAGCGTTTCTGCGCGATGGTTTTCGCTGGTCGCGCGCGAGCCCGGTCATCCCCCGCCCCAGCAGGCAATCAGGAGCCCGCGAGGGATTGCTGCAATTATTCGTGGCGGTGACCGAATAGCGGTGGCCGTTCCTTTTGTGTGGCGGGCCAAGTGCAACTTGGTATTGGCCGCTATAGGAAGAATCCGAAAATGTGTCGGATTTCTTTACACTTTCGAATCGCTTAAGCCTAGTCCTATCCGCGACTTGGCAAGTTAACTCGTTGATGGTAAACGCTACTGTCGAGATTGCCCCGGCGCTGGCACGCGGCGTGCTTAAGTTTCTGGCTGGCTGGCTGGCTGGTGGGTGAGCCCACTCATTGTTTTAGTCAACTCAAAATCAAAAAAAGGGAGCACAGATGTTCACATCAATAAAAAAAGCCGGCGCGATCGCCTTGTTTTTGTTCAGCGGCCTGTCCAGCGCCACGGTCATCGAAAAAGCACCGGATCTTGGCAATTACTGGAGTCCCCTTTCTTCGTCCGGCACCTATGTCTACGCCAACAGCTTCGTCGCCGAAGAAACCGGCACCGTTGCCTCGCTCGGCCTGTGGCTGAGGGGCGGTTCGAGCAACCTGGTTTTCATGGTGCTCGATTCGGTCGGCGGCAATCCCGCACAAGGTCCGAGCATTGGTAGCGTGCTCGCCTCGACCGCCACGGTCGCCGGCCTGTCATATGGCGCGCTGACCTATGTTGAAGCGGCGGCCACGAACTCGCTGATCCTCAACGCCGGCAGCACCTACTGGTTCGCCGCGTCGGCCATCGGCCTCGGCGGTCTGGGTAGCTACAACGTGGGCGGCCACACCCAGAACAGCGGCGGCATCGTCGACAACGGCACGTTCTGGTTCTCGAATAGCTCGAGCGGCGCCAGCTTCGACGGCCGCAATCTGACCCCGGAAATGGCTTTCCGCGTGACTACGAGTGCCGTTCCCGAGCCTGCTTCGATCGCGCTCCTGGGCATTGGCCTGATCGGCCTTGGCGCCATGCGCCGTCGCAAGAACGCCTGAGCTGCGTGCGCTGCACAAAAAAGCCGGCGCTTGCGTCGGCTTTTTTGTGCCCGCTTTTCTAAAACAGCGCGAAATAGAGCGCGAAATAGGAGCGCGAAATAGGAGCGCGAAATAGGAGCGCGAAATAGGAGCGCGAAATAGGAGCGCGAAATAGGAGCGCGAAATAGGAGCGCGAAATAGGAGCGCGAAATAGGAGCGCGAAATAGGAGCGCGAAA
>Ga0299912_10000207_pt1 | contig 60642 bp, 12 predicted proteins | sample RVTome_2_FD_207667 | JGI IMG/M metagenome (GOLD analysis project Ga0299912, IMG submission 207667) | Soil microbial communities from uranium-contaminated site in the Upper Colorado River Basin, Wyoming, United States - RVT95D214 (version 2) ... | reverse complement strand
CGCGGAGGCGCGAAGGCTTTTGGAGCGCCTGGAGTTTCATTATACGCCGAAGCATGGCAGTTGGCTCAACCTTGCGGAAATCGAGCTTTCGATTCTCAGCCGACAATGCTTGGCGCGAAGAATTCCAGATGGGCCGGCTCTAATCCGGGAGGTGGCGGCGTGGGAAGCGGATCGGAACCATCGGGAGAGCAAGGTAGATTGGCAGTTCACGACCGAAGACGCCCGAATCAAATTGAAAAAGCTCTACCCGACTTTATAATGAGGTCAGACTACTAGAAGCTAAGACCTGACTTTTTAGGGGTTCTTCGGAGCCCCTTCTTTTTTCTCTGGATTTTGAAATTTCTCTTTTATTTTTATCAGGTTGCATTTTAACAGGATTTCACTTATCAAGCAAGTCCTTCATGGGATTTTTAGCTGTTTTTACATCTCATGGACACTTTTGGGACACCCACAAATGCAAAACAGCCTGTTATGAAAATTATGGTATGATTCGAGTTCTTCTCGGCTTCCCGATCCAATCGCTGGTGTAACCGTTCTGGAAGATATCTTCAATCACCAGATTATCCGCGAAAAAGGGAAAAAGAGTAGAAAAAAAACCAAGCCGTTCCGACCTGGCTTCACGCCCAGCGTGAAGAAACTCCTCCAACAAGCCCTGGAGTGGAAAGCCCTCCTGGACTCCGGCCAGGTGCTAGACCAAGCCGCAATCGCCCGCCCTGAAAGGCTCTCCCGCGCCAGAGTCACCCAGATCATGAGCCTCCTAACGCCTGACCCATGAGATTCAAGAGCATATCCTCTCCATAACCCAAGCCTTCCACCAGCAGATGATTACCGAACGCTCCCTACGGCCCCTCACCTTAATCGAAAACCAGAGAAAGCAGGTGGAGGCGTTTAAGGAACTAACAAGGCAAAGATGAGAAAGCATGAGGGTAGCCGTAGCAAGCCGAAAAAGCCCTTTGCCATCGCCTTCCGAAGGCTTGCCTATGTCCAAGGATACTCCCCTCCAACCCGGCTTCACGTCAAGCGTCCAAGAACTCCTCCCCCAAGCCTTCAAGTGGAAAGGACTACCGGAATCCTGCCTAAGAAGCAACCCCGAACTCCCTGCGTGAAGAAGCTCCTCCAGCAGGCCATCGCGTGGCAGGGCCTCCTGAACTCCGGAGCAGTCGCCTCCCAGAGCGAGCTTGCCCGACGCGAGGGCATCTTCCCTGCCCGGGTAAGCCAAGTGATGTGCTACCTCCCCCTGGCCCCCGAAATCCAAAAATACATCCTCTCCATGCCCAAAACGACCCAATGCCCTGCTGTCAGTGCCCGCGCCCTTCGGTCAATCGCCAGGATTTAAAGACCATAAAGAGCAGTTAAGGGCTTTCTGTAGACTCACGGAAGCAAGCGAACAGACGCCTTGAATTACCACCGGTTCTTTTTCAATTGCCTATTTTTGACGGTCTTTTGCCAGTCTTAACAGCCTTACCTTCATCTCTCCACATCACTTTTGCCCAGGAGTGAAGCCATCGTCAATGAAGGTCTCTCCTTAATGTTCAACCGGCTTTTTGTGTCGAGATTCCCAGGCAAGGTTTGCCAAATTTCCTAAAAGGTCCCCCATTTCCTTCCACAATTCAAAGCTCACCCCCGCGTTTATTTGCTTCCTTGAAAGCATCATGTAAATGATATGATCGAGCAAGGATGCGGGGTTTAACCCATTGAATTTCAAGGCAAAAGTGTTTTTAATGTTTATTTTCTTGACAAGCCTTCAGGGAAATGGTAAAAATTAAAGTCTGTATACTAATTGAGGCTTTTGATCCGTCTGTTTGTGTAGCAATAGCGGAGGTTCCAATTCGCAGGAAAGCGAAAGAGGACCAGCAGATCTAAGTGACGTTGCGCGAAAGCGATCAAAGCTGAAAATGTTCCCGGAGCGGTAATCCTGCCTTCTCTTTCATTTCCTTGTTTGAAACTATAGTAATCAAGGTTGTTTCTTATGGATTGAGGCTACGATGCCCAGCCCTCCCATTTTTCTTTTTGAGGTTGAACACTATGCAACGGATCATTCTTAATAAGCCATTGGCCACGTTGGTCCTAATTCTTATTACCTTCCACCTGATCTTTCATGATTATCTCATCCCCCCTCGAGCCAATCGGATCCAGCACATTCCAGCTTGGGCCAGCCATGATACCGAAGTAATTTTTTCACTGGATGATCCGGATCTCCTTCTTGCCCAGATCGCTTGGCTGGTTAAGTCACTTCAGCGGCGGGCGGTGCGGGGAGAAGGTCTGCAGATCGAAATCCAACATCTCCAATCTGCCCAACAAGCACTTCAGTCAGGTCAGAAAAAGATCGAATCCCGCCTCGCCCAACTGGATCAATGGATACACAATCGTCCTCTTGCCGCAGAACTACAAACCCGCCACCAAAAGACCGCGACGGCCATTCGCCAAAACCTTGAAGAGGTCAAGCAGAATCTCCTCGCGCTGAAAAAGGATGTCGAGTCCTATGAAAAAGCTCGCACTCCTCGCCTCGGCCTCAATTGGTTCCGGCGGAATCATTATAAAAATAGGATATTCAAGCAAGGCGAGCGCATCCTCGCGCTTATCTATTCTCAGGATAAGGCTTTGGCCTCTCGGCCCCTGGTCCCGGTGCGTTTGCCGACCCAGGTTCCCCGAATATCACTAGCGCATGCTCCCACGCTAGCCCAGCTCGATTCTGACCAAAATACCAGACTCGCCTCCTTAGCGGTTGAAACGCTATTGGGAGGTGTAGCCTTTGCCGCGGATCCACCTGGGTCCGGGGATATGGGAGAGACGCTGGAAACTCTCCGGACTTCAGCCATTGTCAATCTGGCCGAACACCTGAACCATGATCCGGTTCGATTATATGAATACGTCCGCAATCAGATTGACTTCTTGCCCACCACCGGCTCTGTGCAAGGGGCGGAAGCCACTTTGCGCTCTGGCCGCGGCAACGATGTTGACCAGGCCTCCCTCTTGATCGCCCTGTTTCGGTCTTCAGGCCTTCCGGCCCGCTATGTGCATGGGATGGTTGAGATACCGGTCAGCAAGGTAAAAAGCTGGGTGGGCTCCGAGGATGCCAACACCGCCATCTCGGTATTCAACCGGAACGGGGTTTTGGCCAAGGTTGGGGTTAGCCAAGGCGACTACGCCACGATCGAGATCGAGCACACCTGGGTCCGGGCCTATTTGCCCTACGAGCCGCATCGCGGCGCCGGCCGGGGCAAATCATCCTATTGGGTGGATTTGGATCCGAGCTTCAAGCAGTATGATTCCAGCCCCTACCTGGATGTGGCCAACGAGATCGGGGTGGACCCCTGGTCGTTCCTGGTCTCGATCAAAGAGCAAGCTACGGTGAGTGAGGAACAATCGTATGCCCACAGCGTCCCGGAGGACTTGATCATTGACAAGCTCGACGAATGGGCTGACCGGGTGGAGCGTTACGCCCAGGCCAACTCCCGCCAGCCAGAAAACCTCTACCAGACCCGTCGGATCGTGCCCGAGCATCTCCAGGCGCTACCCTCCACCCTGCCATATAAAGTATTGGGCAATCCCGTCTCTTCGCCTACCCTGGACAGCAGCCAGAGCTACACCGTGGCCATCAAGCTCCTCAATCCCGACAACTCGGTCAGCCTGAGCTACAATACAAACCTGTTGGAGATTGACCATCATCGCGTAACCCTGGCTTACACTCCGGCCACCTCAAAGGCTCAAGAAGTCCTGAACCAGTCCTCCGGTGATCCCGAGGTCCCTGCTTACCTCATTGATGTAATCCCCCACCTTTTAATTGACGGCGCCACCGTGGCCTCCGCTACTATCCCGGTCCAGATGGCCACCGATCAATACCTCTCGGTAACTCTCTCCGGCCCGAACCTCGTCCCCAGCGAAGCCATCCGACCGGTGCCAGCCGGCTCTTACCTGGCGCTGGTGTTCGATCCCCAGGGAATCTCCGCGGCCAACCTCTACACCGAACTCGATGACCTGCGCCAAGTCTGGGAAGATTTGAACTCCGGCTCGCCCACCTCTTCCCTGGACCAGGTGCTGGGCCGCACCTTGCACGTGATCGGCCTCGCCTACTTCCAGGAGCTCGACCGCATGACCGGCATCGCGGCCGCGGCCTTGCGCGTTCACGCCTCCCGCCAGCCTTCCTTCCTCACCGTGGGCTACGAGGTGGTGGGAGATCAGGTCTTCGGCGTGCCCCTCACCGCTCAAGCCCGACGTCTGGCCGTCTCCATTGATCGCAACTCTTTTGTTCCGGTTTCCCTCACCGGCACCAAGGCTGACGAAAAACAATTCATGGTGATCGCCGGGCTGACCGCCTCGGCCCTCGAACACAACGTCCTCGTCCAGACCACCGGCGGCGAGGCCGCCTCATCCCTCCGCCTGGTCCAGGCCGCCAGCACCTCCGGCATGCCGGTCTATACCGTCACCGCGCAAAATTACGAGTCCGTCCTGGCCCAACTCCCCAACCTCCCGCCCGACGTGGCCCTCCACGTGGCCGACGCCGCCCACGCCAACATGATCGTCACCGTGCCCCAGGAACCCCTCGATTACGCCGGCTACCACGGAATCGGCTACGTCGTGTATGACCCGGCTTCCGGCAACTCCGGCTACTTCCTCCAGGGCCGACTCGCCGGCGGCGTCCGCCCGGCGGACTTCCTCTCCGCCTCCGACCTGATCACCCTCGGCCAACCCGACGGCTACCTCTCCCTGCTCGAACCCACCCTGGGCTGGATCGCGCTGGCCCAAGACGTCACTACTTCCGTCTCCTGGCGCTATTCCCCGGCCATTTCCGCCATCAACAACTGGTTCCGCACCGGCGACCAGCTCGACAAGGTCACCTTCATCGCCGCCGGCATCGCCATCTCCGGGCCTATCGGCGTCCTCACCGAACGCGCCGAGATCGCCCAGTTCACCGTCATCCCCACCCTCTTCTCACCCAACAACGACGGATACCTCGACACCGTCTCCATCTCCGCCGGCATCTCCCGGCCCTCCTCCTGGAGGGTCAGCGTCCTCGACGGCTCCACCTCCACCCCGGTCCGCCAATTCACCGGCACCGGCCAGCAGATCAACCTGCTCTGGGACGGCACCAATCAAACCGGCGCCCCGCTTCCCGACGGCAACTACACCATCAACGCCGATGCCACGGCCCTCGGCAAGACCATCCCCGCCCGCACCCAGAGCGCCAATATCGAGATTGACACCACTCCGCCTGTGGCTCAAATCACCAAGCCTCTTCCCAATGCCTCGGTCAGCGGCGTCGTCTCCGTGGTCGGCAACGCCGACGACAAAAACTTCACCGGCTTCAAGCTCGAACTCGCCTGCACAGGCGATTGGCAAACCCTCAACGCCGAAGCCTCGCCCCGCCTCCTGGGCACCCTCGGCGTCTTTGACTCCACCCTCTATCCGGCCGGCGACTGCACACTCCGCCTTACCGCCACCGATGCCGTCGGCCTCTCCTCCACCCACCAGATCACCGTCACCAACACCGCCCAGGGCCAGGCCGCGCCCGTGCTCGCCATCCAGGCCCCGACCGAGGGCGCTACCCTCAGCGGCGTCACCCCGGTCACGGTCTGGGCCATTGACGACCTCTTCGTGGACCGGGTCGAGATTTACGTCAACGGCAAACTCCTCCAGACTCTCTACCAGGCCGATCCGCCGGACTACTACACCACCGACCTCAACACCAGCGCCTATCCCAACGGCCCGCTCACCATCACGGCCAAAGCCTATGACCAGCGCGGCTCCTCCTCCGAGGACTCGATCTCCGTCATTGCCGACAACACCATCTCCAACCTTTCCGCCGTGCCCGCCCTCTTCACCCCCGACGGCGACGGCAAGGACGACACCGTAACTCTCAGCGCCCAATTCACCGGCACGGCCGACTGGACCCTGGAAATCACCAAAGCCGACGACGGCTCTCTGCTCAAGTTTTTCTCCGGCTCCGGCGCCGCGCTGAACCAGGTCTGGGACGGCAAGGACTCCTCCGGCGTCATCCCCAAAAACGCCGCCTTCGACTGCCTCGCCCTGGTCACCCTCGCCTCCGGCGACACCGCCAGCACCACCTTCCGCCTGGAGACCGTCAACCGTCCGCCCGAACTCGTGATCCATTCCCCCAAGGACCAACAAGCGATCACTTCTCCAACTGACATTTTCGCCACGATCAAAGATACGGACCTGGTGTCATGGAAGTTGGAATATGCTGAGGTCATGGAAAGCTATTCCGCTTCGGATTGGACTCTGCTCGCATCAGGGACAGCTCCGGTGATTAATAAATCGGTTAGCAAGTTCGATCCTACCCAATTGAAGAATAATCCTTACCTTTTGCGATTGTCGGCCAAGGACACGGAGAACCCAGAGGCGGCACTGTATCGAGAGGTATTCGTTTCGGGGGAATTGAAGATTGGGTTGTTCACGTTGTCGTTTGAGGACTTGACCGTGCCCCTGGGCGGGTTGCCGATCACGGTGGGGAGGACGTATTCTTCGATTGAGCGGATGACGAAAGGCGAATTCAGTTACGGATGGAAGATGTTCATCCGGGACGTGGACGTGAAGGAGGATGGGAATCGGAATGTGACCATGACGTTGCCGGATGGGAGGCGGGTGACGTTCTATTATCAGTTGAAGCCGCAGAACGCGGTGACGTATCGAGCGACCTGGAATGCGGAGGCGGGGGTTTATGACCAGTTGGCGATGACGGTGGACAACCGGGTGCTGGTGGACGCGTGGAATGGTCAGATTTTGGGATTTTTCCACGATTACCTGGCGTATGTTGAGCCGACACCATACGAAGAGTCAATTATCCCAGGCTATTTGCTGACGACCAAGGATGGGATGCAATACCTGGTTAAGCGAGAAGTCAAGGGAACGGATCCGGTGACCGACCGGCCGATTTACGGAGAGCTTCATCTGATCTCGGTGCAGGATCTCAATGGCAATCGGTTGTTTTATGATGAAGCGGGCATTCATTATGGTTGCGATGCGAGTGGGCATAATTGTATAGAAGAAGTTTTGTTTACGCGGGATGTGACACACGGGAATAGGATTACGGCGATTAGTGATCCGGCCGGGAATAACATTACCTACAGTTACAACACTTCTGGCGATCTTGAAAAGGTAACCTTCCAGGATGGCTCCAACACTCGTTTCATCTATCAAGATCACTATTTAACCGAAATTATTGATCCCTTAGGTCATCGGGCAATTAGAAACGAATATGATGCAGAAGGTAGGTTGATTGCGCACGTGGACGCAGATGGCAATCGGGTTGAATACACTCATAAGCCGGATACCAAGCAGGAAATAATCAGGGATAGGCTAGGCAACATCACCGTTTACGAATACGACAACCGCGGCAATATTTTGACAGAGATAAATGCATTAGGGAACCGCACAGAATTTGCATACGATCTGAATAATAACAAAATCCGCGAAGTTGACGCTTTGGGTAATACGAGAACTTGGAGCTATGATAATAGAGGAAATATTCTGGTTGAAAATGACCCGCTGGGAAATGCTACAAGATACAAATACGATACCCAAGGGAATCTGTTGGGGACAACGGATGCCATGGGCCATATTAGCACGAATGAATTCGATGCCAAAAGAAATCTAGTTCGTTCAGTAGATACCTTGGGCAATGAAAAGAGATATGAATATAATTCAATGGGCATTATGACGAGGTTAATTTATGCATTGGGGTATAGCACAATCTATGGCTATGATAGCAAGGGCCGGCAGATTTCTGCAACTGATGCAAAAGGCAATACCTCTTATACGACCTACGACACGATGGGCAATGCAATTCTCGTAAAAGACCGAAGAGGTTATGAAACGCATAATACCTACGATAACCGCGGCAGGCTACTGACTTCGACAAACGCTCTTGGTACCGTCACCCACTACGAGTATAATGCAGCTGGGATGCAGACGGCGGTAATAGATTCCACCGGAGCCCGCACCGAAGTGGTCTATGATAATCTAGGAAGAGCGATCGAAGAGCACTATCCTGATGGGACCGCTACCAAGACTGAATATGATCTGGAAGGCAGCGTTATTGCGAACATTGACCAAACAGGAGCGAGAACACAAACTATCTATGACGCTCTTGGCCGTGCAGTCAAGATCGTTCAAGCTGATGGATCAATAACCGAAACTACTTATGATTCACTGGGGAGAGCCATTCAGACAAAGGATCCGAGGGGCAATATCACTACTAGTGAATATGATGTATTAGGTAGGACCATTCGAGTAATAGATGCACTTGGGAACGTGACTACCTATGAATACGATTCGCTCGGTAGGCAAGTAGGAATAATAGATGCGAATAGGAATAGATGGAGGGCCGAGTATAATGCTTCGGGCAGGAAGGTGGCAACGATCTATCCCGATGGGACGAGGTATTCTATAGAATACGATGCTTTGGGCAGAAAAATTGCAGAAATTGATCAGTCAGGAATAAAGACTGAATTTGAATATGATGCATTGGGAAGATTGGTTTCAACCACGGACGCAGAAGGAGGTATTACAAGATATGAGTATGATGCAATAGGGAATCTTACTGCAATTATAGACCCAAATAGTAATCGAACAGAATTTGGATATGATCCATTAGGTAGGAAGATATGGAGGAAATTGCCTGAAGGTCAAAAAGAATATTGGGACTATGCAGATTGCTGTTCTATAGCTACACTTACTGATTTTAACGGGGCCACTATAAGTTATGAATATGACTCGATGGGAAAGGAAATTCGCGCCATCTATCCGGATGGCTCAATAGTTCAGTTTTCTTACAACACTCTCGGAGAAATTGCGAAAGTTACGAGCAATCTCGGCGAGCGAAAATACAGTTATGACCAGCATGGCCGACTGATTCGCGAGGATAAGGAAGATGGACAGTTTATAGCTTATCAATATGATAGCTTGGGCACTCTGGTCCGGCTTGATTATTCTGGCGGACATAGCATAAGCTATGAATATGATCACTTTGGAAGACTATCAACAGTAGTAAGCGAGGCAGGTGCCTTTATCTATGAATATGATAATCTGGGCAGGAATACCCGTTTAACATATCCCAATGCTACCCAGGCAAGATATACTTATGACGATCTTGGTCGAATTATTTTCATTGAGCATAAAGCCAAAGATGGCGAAATAGCAAGCTTTGAATATAGCTTTGATCCAATTGGCAATGCCATTAAAATCGTTCAAAATGGCAGTTCAGTTTGGGAATATTCATATGATAAATTATATCGCCTCAAGAGAGAAAGCCTGAAAGATAATTATTTTATTGAATATGAATATGACGTTTTCGGAAACAGAGTTAAACAGAATTATAATGGATTAATCACGGAATACAAATACAATAAAAATGACCAACTTATAGAAGAAATTAAATTGAATGATATAACTCAATATAATTATGACATGAATGGGAACATTATATCAAAAATAGATGTAAGTGAACAATTAACATATGAATGGAGTTATGATAATAAACTGATTAATCTTTTGAAAAATGGACAGCCAATGGGAAGATTTATCTATGACTATCAGGGAGATCGCGTAAAGAGAATTAGTAAAGATGGCGAAGTGAATTATCTAATGGATAATAATAATTTAACAGGATATTCTCAGGTTTTAAGAAAAAATACCAATAGTGCTGAGATCGTCAACTATATTTATGCAGATGATCTATTAGCTCAAAATCGTCATAACATTAGAAATTATTATCATTATGATCGGTTAGGATCGTCTCGAATATTATCTAATTCAGCAGGAAATTTCATTGATGTCTATGATTATTTCGCTTATGGAGAAATTCAGAATACCACAGGCACGTCTCAAAATAATTATCTTTTTACTGGTGAACAATTTGAAGAATTGATAAATGGTTTTTATCTGAGAGCAAGATATTATAACTCTACTATTGGAAGATTTGCGAGTATGGATCCAATTCTTGAGACAACAAGTATGAATCGTTATATTTATGTGAATGATAATCCTGTGAATTCCTTCGATTATAGCGGCTTTTATGGACCAAAAATTCACCGTGACAAGACATTTGAATTTATGAATAAAGATTTGAAATTGAAATGTAGCGAGGAAATCGAAAATGATATTGCTGACGCCGACGCGCTGGTTGATAGATTGCATAGATTAGATTGGCAAGGGTGGCATTTTGTTCCATATGAACAAGCTCTTTTCCTAGTAAAAGAACAACTTTCTACATGTGATGCCAAGAAATTTGGGCAACGCTTGCATACATTCCAAGATACATTTTCTCATTGTCAAAAAACGGATAGTTGTGATAAGGATCCAAGTCATGGTGGAAAACCATATTGCAGAACATGTGAAGGTTGCCAAAACCAAGGTATCAATATTTGTCTTCACCCAAGGCCTCCAAAGGATGTAACACAAAAGAGCTGCGATAATTTTGAGCCTTGTGATGCTGGAACTTGCGATAAATGGAGAGAGCAAGATGGTAAAATGAGAGATGAAGTGAAGGATCTTCTAAGAGAATTTGAACCTTGTTGCTTGTCAAACAAGACCCGCAAACTTTTGAGAATGCTCGCCATGTCTACCTATGATATAGGCGATTTAGGAACGGTAATATTTACGGCTTCAAGAGGAGGATTCTGATGAAAAAAATATTAATAATCGTATTATTATTTGATTGTATGGGGGTATTTTCATGTAAAAAATATTATAATTTTGATAGGAATAATGTAGAACCCGGTAAAGAATGGACTGTAGCCCAGAGTGAACATGTTTTTTCATTACATCCCCTTTTTTGGATAATGGGGCCAGGATCAGAAAGTTGGTATCTTTATAGCAGGATATTATATAAAAATATTAATGGGAAATGGGTAAAATGGGTAACTTTGGAACCTCTTGTAAATTCTTATGAAGGCGAATTTTGTGATACTTATTTCCAACCTATATTTTGGGCTGATAATGATAATGAATTTATTTATATTTTAAATTGCTCAGGATTTATAGAGAATAAAGATATTTATAAAACAAAAATGATAACTAAGATATATAAGGTTAGTTTAAATAAGAGAGAAATTATTGCTAGGCAAAGCTTTGGTTGCCTCAGTGGAGATCCATGTTATTACAATGGCAATTCTCTATGCTATGCTATGATATTTAGATATAAATTATTAACGAATAATGATAATATGATATTAATTCTACCTGATCGTGGTGGAAGATATGATCAAACATGGTTAATTGAAATTAATAATGATCTCTCAAAAAAAATTAAATGTTGTTTAATAGATAAGAGTGTTATGAATATTAATACCGATATAATTGCTGAAATAGATGATAGCGATGTTTATATAAAATGGATAAATATGGAAGGGAATTTAATTGAAAAATCAATTAATATAAAAGATATAGAGGATGGAAAATGCCCAGAGAATTGAACAAGAAATATCAAATTTGCCACCTTCAATTGGAAAGCACCGTCCTGGTCACCACCCTGACCTCCGGCGCGACCGCCAGCACCACCTTCCGCCTGGAAACCGTCAACCGTCCTCCCGAACTCGTGATCCACTCCCCGGCCGACCAGGCCGCCATCACTTCGCCCACCAAGGTCATGGCCACCATTCGCGACACCGACCTCGTCTCCTGGAAGCTGGAATACACCCCGCTCCTCGCCGACGGCTCCTACGACCCCGCGGCCTTTGTCCAGCTCGCTTCCGGAACCCAGCCGGTGATCAAAAAATCCATCGCCGAGTTCAACCCCACCCAACTCAAGAACGACTTCTACCTCCTCCGCCTCTCGGCCAAAGACTCCGAAAACCCGGAAAAGCAAATCCTCCGCGAGGTCATCGTCTCCGGCGAACTCAAGATCGGTCTCTTCACCCTTACCTTCGAGGACCTTTCGATTTCACTGGCCGGAATTCCGATCACGATTTCCCGGACGTATTCCTCGATTGACAGGTTCAAAGGTGAGGACTATGGTTACGGCTGGCGGATGGCGATCAAGGATTTGGACCCGAAAGAAGATGGCAATCGTAATATTACCTTGAACTTGCCTGATGGAAGAAGGGTGACCTATCGTTATGAACTTACCTCTCAGAACCCGGTAACTTTGGTGGCGAAATGGAAGGCTCCGGCCGGGGTCTATGATTCCCTGAAGATGAGCGTGGATAATCGGGTGTTGTATGATGCGTGGGGACAGAAGATCTTGGGCTTCTTTCATGATTATTTGGCTTATGCCGAAACGACTCCCTATGAAGAATCAATCGTTCCTGGCTATATCCTCACCTTGGCGAATGCGACCCGGTTGGATATTCAGCGCGAGGTTTTGGGGCATGACGATTATACCGGAAAGCCAATCTATGGAGATCTCCACCTCAAAAAGATGACGGACACCAATGGCAACAACTTGAGGTTTACGGAAACCGGAATTTTCTATGGGTGCGATGCACAGGGAAGCAATTGCATCGAGCAGGTTACTTTTGCCCGCGACGCCCAAAAAAGAATAACAACCATCACTGACCCGAGGAACAACCAGATCATTTATACCTATAATCCTGCAGGTGATCTGACCAAGGTCAAGCTTCAGGATGGGTCAAGCATCGGTTATGCATACCAGGACCATTACCTTACTGAAATTATAGACCCTCTAAACCATCCCGCTATCCGGTGCGAGTATGATGCCGAAGGCAGGCTGGTTGCCTACATTGACGCGAACAACCGGCGCATTGAGTTCACCCACAAGCCCGATACCCGGCAGGAAATCGTAAAGGACCGGCTGGGCAACATCACGGTCTTCGAATACGACAACCGCGGCAACGTTGTTTCCGAGACCAACCCGCTGGGCCAGCGGAAGGAATACGGCTACGACGCGAACAACAACAAGATCAAGGAAATTGACCCGCTGGGGAACGTGCGAACCTGGAAATACAACGACAAAGGGAAGATCACCGAAAAAACCGACGCCCTGGGTAACACGACTAAATACAACTATGATCCCGCGGGAAGATTGATTGAAACCGTGGATCCGAAAGGCCGGATTACTCAAATCACCTATGATGCGAAAGGCCGGCCGCAGCAATACGTGGACGAGCTCGGAAACGTATCAAGCGCGGAATACGATACGGCCGGAAACGTGAGCCGGGAAGTGGACGTGCTGGGAAAAGAGAAAACCTATACCTATGACGACCACGGCCGCCTCCATACCTTCACCGACGCCCTCCATCGGACCGTCACCTCCGAATATGACGCCAACGGCAATGTTACCGCCACCGATCCGAACGGCGCGGTTTTTGTCAGCATCAAGGACGATCGCGGGCGGGAAATTTCCTCCACCGATGCGCTGGGCAAGACCTCCTACAGCCACTACAACGCGGCGGGCTTGCTGATTGATAAAGAGGATTGGAAGGGTAACCATACCTACTTCGAATACGACCCGACCGGCAAAACCACCAAGGTGACCAATCCCGACGGCTCCATCTCGCGTTACGAATTCGATGCCGAAGGCCGCCTGGCCGCCGTGATTGACCCTTCCAACAATCGCACGGTTCGATCCTATGACGCGGCCGGCAATCTGGTCAAAGAAACGCTGCCCGACGGCACCGCCACCGAGCGGCGGTATGATTTTGACGGCAGGGTGCTGGAAAGCAAGGACAGCCGGGGCAATATCACCCGGTTAGAATACGATGTGGATGGACGGCTGCTGCGGAGGACCGACCCGCTGGGCAACGCCACCACCTATACCTATGACGACGAGGACAACGTTCTTTCGGTCACCATGCCCAACGGCGCCCGCTACCAGAACCTTTACGACGCGGTGGGCAATCGGATCGCCACTATCTATCCCGACAACTCCAGCGCTACTTTCGTTTACGATGACGGCGGCCGACTGATCCTGGAAACCGACCGGAACGGCAACGAAACCCGATACGAATACGACGACCTGCACCGATTGGTTTCCATCGTGGACGCCGAAGGCAATACCACCGGCTTCGAGTATCACGACCGGAACAGTTACGGTTGCGAGCCGGGCTATAATATGGCCGCGATCACCGACCCCAACGGCCACAAGACCGAATTCGATTACGACACCATGGGCCGGCTGACGGAACGAAAGCTCCCCGGCGGCCAGAGCGAAAATTGGGGCCACGAGGACTGTTGCGGTGCCTTGAATTCCTATACCGATTTCCTGGGCCTGACCACTACTTTCCAGAATGACGCCCTCGGCCGGGAAACCCAGCGCACTTATCCCGACCTCTCCACGGTCCAGACCCTTTACAACACTCACGGCCTGCCGCAGAGCATCGCCCGGGGGGCCCGCCAAAAATCGTTCACCTACGATGCCTTCGGCCGGCTGGCCCGGGAGGAGAAAGAGGACGACCAGTTTATCGCTTATAGCTACAATACCTACGGCGACCTGGATAACCTCCAGTATTCGGGCGGCCACAGCGTGACCTATCAATACGACCAATTCGGCCGGCTGGCCGAAGTCCAGACCGAGGCCGGTCCGGTCCTCTACCAATACGATAGCCTGGGAAGAAAAAGCTCGCTCTCCTATCCCAACGGCGCGTCCGTGCGCTATGGCTACGACCTCTTCAACCGCATCGTCCGCATCGAGCACCGGGACAAATCCGGCCAGCTCTTTGCCATAGATTACACCTTCGATCCGCTCGGCAACGTGCTCAGCAAAACCGCGAGCGACGGCAAGGTTTACCTTTATCAATACGACCGCCTCTCCCGCCTGGTCCGGGAGGAATTGTCGGGGGTTTACGTCATCGCCTACGAATACGACGCCTTCGGCAACATCGTGAAAAAGACCGAGGACGGCCAGGAGACCGCCTACACCTACGACGCCGACGACCGACTGGCCGAGTCCAACGGCCCGGAAGCGCAAGCGGAATACAGTTATGATATGAACGGCAACCTGACCGGGAAGACCCTGGGCCAAGACCAGTGGAGCTACGAGTGGGACTACGAGAACCGGCTCACGCGGGTCAAGAAAAACGGCCAGGAGCTCGGGGCGTATGAATACGACCTGACCGGCGACCGGGTGGGGAAAATCCGGCCTTCGGCGAATTCGCGCTACCTGGTGGACGACCGCAGCCTGAGCGGCTACAGCCAGGTCTTGCGGGAGCTTGCGGACGGGTCTGAGCGGGCGAATTATTTCTACGGCGACGACCTGCTCGCCCAGGTGCGCTCCGGGGCGGCGAGCTACTACCATTACGACCTGCTCGGCTCCACCATGAAACTGTCGGACGCGCAGGGACAATACAGCGATTCCTACGACTACCGGGCTTACGGCCAATCCCGTGAAACTCAAGGCGATACTCCCAACGAATACCTGTTTACCGGCGAGCAGTATGATGATCTGCTGGACGGCTATTACTTGAGAGAGCGGTATTATCTTCTTTCCGAGGCGAGTTTTATGGCGATGGATTCTCAGTGGTCGCCGTTTTCGGCTGGCAACCTTTACAGTTATGCCAACGGCAACCCGGTCCGCTATGTTGATTATTCTGGCACGTATGGTTGTGAAGTTCATGGACTTACTGCTGATAAAAAATGTCCGAGATCTACAAAAGAGGCTATAGGTGACCCTGAAAAGGTTACAGAGTCTTACACTTTTAAATGGTCCGCGGAATCAGGTTGTTCACAAGAAAGGAGGAAAGAAATTGAAAAAGGCGACGCGGCTGCTGATGGCAATCCTGATTTTCTCAGAATCCCAAATCATTCAACCTATAATAAATTAGCATTAAGAGAAATGCAATTCTTCCTTAAACATCCAAACATCTTAGATCGGAAAAAAATGGATTATAATTTTGGTTACATCCTACATCGAGTTCAGGATTCATACTCTCATTGCGAAAAGAGAAAACCGGGCGGAATGCTATGCTGGCATTTTGATCCCAATAATGAGTTTGAAGACGTCGCTAATCAGAGGTACCCAGATCAGCCGGATGTTCAAAAATCCATGTGCCATAGGCCGTTGCCTTGGCCATGGTTTGAAGAGCTCGGGGGAGGGCAGTCGGATTTGTGCAAACCTGATGTTTTTTACCCTTGCGATGAGCAGGTTCCAGCAGATGGTTGGAAGGAAATAGATTGCCGAATGGAGAAAGCTTCAATAAAGATACTTGAAATATATGGGGAAGGCTATTGTACTTCAAATCGCACCGGGCCCGCCAAAATATCAGGTTTTTATCTTCCTGATTCAAGCCTCATAGCAATAATAGGAGCATTGCAATGAACCAGGAAAAGAAACAACATCTTATTCTAGTTCTAGCTCTATGTTTTAGCCTTATCTCCTTATTTTTTATAAATACGATGGGCTGTATTATGGCGATGCCTCCAGAAGGAGTTCTTTCTAAAATTAAGATTGATGAGGAATGGGCGGTGAGATATGGATGGGGCGTTTCAATCATATATCCTTATGGTGAATACCATTCATCAGGAGGATTGGGTTGGTCTGGTATATCGTTGTATAGAAATGTAGATGGGAAGTGGAAGCATTGGGTTGTCCTAAATAAATGGGTGCTGGAGAATCATGCTGTTCCACTCACATATTTTGGAAAGTTGATCTGGACTGATGATAAGTATGTTTATGTTGGGATAAGAGAAGGTGATTATTTTTATCCTTCCGAAGAAGAAAAATATGGCTGGTCAGTTATAACTGTATATCAGGTTGATATTCTTGAAAAAATGGTTGTGAAAAGAATGAAATTCTCACCTCAGGCCACTCCCCCTGTCTTTTACTGCAAAGAGGGCTGTTTGTTCGAGCGGCATGGTGATAATATGATGCTTATAATGCTTGACGAACGCATTACTGAGCCTCATCCGTATGAAGGGATTAAATTGACAAAAATTGATGTTAAGCTGGAAAATAGGATTATGTGCTCCACATTGTTAAAAGGAATTCATGTAAAATATGGGGAAGAAAAGGGTGAGTTTAGAATATATCTCGATATAATAATTGATGAAAAGGCTATTAATATTAAATGGATGGATCCTGACAATATGGATCACGAAATGAGATTTAACCTCGATGAAATAGTATACGAAGATTGCACAGTTGAGATTCCAAGCAAGGAGAAGAAAGGGCACTAAGGTTCCAGGCGCAATGGCATCAACAGAAAATAACTTTGCACAGTCTTTTGCAGAGAATTTCTCGGTGCCTCAGGGCACTCTGGATATCGTTCTCACCTGGAGATACCGCTGTGCCCTCAACCGCATCGTCCGCATCGAGCACCGGGACAAATCCGGCCAGCTCTTTGCCATAGATTACACCTTCGATCCGCTCGGCAACATGCTCCGCAAGACCGCGAGCGACGGCAAGGTTTACAATTACCAATACGACCGCCTCTCCCGCCTGGTCCGGGAGGAATTGCAGGAAGTTTACGTCATCGCCTACGAATACGACGCCTTCGGCAACATCGTGAAAAAGACCGAGGACGGCCAGGAGACCGCCTACACCTACGACGCCGACGACCGACTGGCCGAGTCCAACGGCCCGGAAGCGCAAGCGGAATACAGTTATGATATGAACGGCAACCTGACCGGCAAGACCCTGGGCCAAGACCAGTGGAGCTACGAGTGGGACTACGAGAACCGGCTCACTCGGATCGTTAAAAACGGCCAGGAGCTCGGGGCCTATGAATACGACCTGACCGGCGACCGGGTGGGGAAAATCCGGCCGTCGGTCCAGTCGCGCTACCTGGTGGACGACCGCAGCCTGAGCGGCTACAGCCAGGTCTTGCGGGAACTTGTGGACGGCGCCGAGCGGGCGAATTATTTCTACGGCGACGACCTGCTGGCCCAGGTGCGCTCCGGGGCGCCGAGCTATTACCATTACGACCTGCTTGGCTCCACCATGAAACTGTCGGACGCCCAGGGGCAATACAGTGATTCTTACGACTACCAGGCTTACGGCCAATCCCGTGAAACTCAAGGCGATACTCCCAACGAATACCTGTTTACCGGCGAGCAGTATGACGAGCTGCTGGACGGCTATTACCTTAGGGATAGGTATTACCTTACAGGCGAGGCGCGGTTCACTAGCATTGATCATATATTATCTCCATTTGACTCCTCTAATCTTTATACTTATGCAAACGGCAACCCAATCCGATATGTTGATTATTCAGGCGCGTATGGTTGTGAAGTTCATGGAGTTACTGCTGATAATAAATGTTGGAGATCTACTAAAACGGCCATTGGTGAAAAGCAAGAAGTTAAAGAGTCGTGGACTTTTAAATGGTCTGCGAGGTCAGGTTGCTCCAAAGAAAGGAGGAAAGAAATTGAAAAAGGAGATGCGTCTGCAGATCATGAATATTTTATTCTTATTGATAATCATTCAACCTATAATAAACTAGCATTGAGAGAAATGCAATTCTTCCTTAAACATCCAAACATCCTGGATCGTCAAAAAATGGATAAAAATTTTGGTTACCTCCTACACCGCGTCCAGGATTCATACTCCCATTGTGAGAAGAGGAAACCGGGCGGCACGCTTTGCTGGCACTTTGATCCCGATGATGAAGTGTCTGGCGATAGATATGATGATCCTGTGGTGGAGAAATCGAATTGCCATAGGATAATGCCTTGGCCATGGTTTGAAGCGGCTGGAGGCGGGCAGTCGCGTTTGTGCAAACCTGACGTTTTTTACCCTTGTGATGAGCAGGTTCCAGCAGATGGTTGGAAGGAAATAGATTGCCGAATGGAGAAAGCTTCAATAAAGATATTTGAAATATATGGCGAAGGCTATTGTCCCGGCAAACCAATTGGAAGGTTCTCTGGATTTTATGTTCCTGACTCAAGCCTAATTACTATAATAGGAGGTTTATTATGAACCATCAAAAGAAATATAAGTTTTTAATACATTTTATACTACGCTCTATTATTATTTCGACATCGCTTGTGAACACGATTGGCTGTGTTATGGCGTCGCCCCCCAAAGGAGCTCTTTCAAAAATTAAGATTGATGAGGCATGGGCGGTGAGATATGGATGGGGTGTCTCGATCATATATCCTTTTGGAGAATATCATTCATCAGGAGGATTAGGCTGGTCTGGTATATCGTTGTATAGAAATGTAGATGGGAAGTGGAAGCATTGGGTTGTCCTAAACAAATGGGTGCTGGAAAATTATGATGTTCCACTTACATATTTTGGAAAGTTGATCTGGACTGACGATAAATATGTTTATGTTGGGATAAGGGAAGGTGATCATTTTTTCCCTTCCCCAGACTTTGGCTGGCAAGTTATAACTGTTTATCAGGTTGATATTCTTGAAAAAATGGTTGTGAAAAGAATGAAATTCTCACCTCAGGCCACTCCCCCTGTCTTTTACTGCAAAGAGGGCTGTTTGTTCGAGCGGCATGGTGATAATATGATGCTTATAATGCTTGACGAACGCATTACTGAGCCTCATCCGTATGAAGGGATTAAATTGGCAAAAATTGATGTTAAGCTGGAAAATAGGATTATGTGCTCCACATTGTTAAAAGGAATTCATGTAAAATATGGGGAAGAAAAGGGTGAGTTTAGAATATATATCGATATAATAATTGATGAAAAGGCTATCAATATTAAATGGATTGATCCAGAAAATATTGATCACGAAATGAGATTTAACCTCGATGAAATAGCCTACGAGGATTGCACGGTTGAGGTTCCGAAAAAATAGGTGACCGAATAGTGATTAATGGTATTAAAATAGAAGCCAGAACCAGATCCCTTACCTTAGAGGATCTTGGCGTGCCCCTCGGCGGTCTGCCCATCACTATCACCCGCACTTATTCCTCCATCGAACGCTTTACCAAGGGCGAGTTCTCCTACGGCTGGAAAATGGGCATCCGCGATATAGACCTGAAGGAGGACGGGAATAGGAATGTCGAGATCACCCTGCCCGACGGCCGGCGCGTCTGCTTCCGCTACGACCTCACCACCCAGAACCCGGTCACCCTCCGCGCGGTCTGGAATGCGGAGCCGGGCGTCTATGACAAGCTGGAAATGCAGGGCGACAACCGGGTGCTCTACGACGCCTGGAGCGGCAAAATCCTCGGCTTCTTCTGGGACTACCTGGCCTTTGACACGGGCTACGAGGACTCGGTGGTCCCGGGCTACAAGCTCACGCTCAAGGATGGCACCGTGTTCATGGTCAACAAAAAAGTGCTCGAGCGCGATGAGATTACCGACCAGCCGACCAAGTGGGGCCCGCCCGAACTGGTCAGCGCGACCGACCCGAACAACAACCGCCTGACCTTCGACGCGGCGGGAATTCATTACGGCTGCGATTCGAGCGGCCAGAACTGCATCGAGGAAGTGACCTTCACCCGCGACCCGGCGCACAATAACCGCGTCACCGCCATCACCGACCCGGCCGGGAACCAGATCCAATACACCTACAGCCCTGACCCGGCCGCGGACCTGGTCAAGGTTCGCCTGCAGGACGGTTCCAGCGTGCAATATGTTTACCAGGACCACTATCTCACCCAGATCATTGATCCGCTCGGACATTCCGCCATCCGGAATGAATACGACGCCAGCGGCCGGCTGGTGGCACACGTGGACGCCAACGGGAACCGGATCGAATACACCCACAAGCCCGACACCCGGCAGGAGGTGGTGAAGGACCGTTTGGGGAATATCACGGTTTACGAGTATGACGACAAGGGCAACGTGGTGGCAGAGACCAATGCGCTCGGGAACCGGACCGAGTATGCTTACAACCCGAACGGCAACAAGACTATGGAAGTGGACGCCCTGGGGAATAAAACCACCTGGACATACGATGGCAAAGGCAACATGCTCAGCGAGACGGACACGCTCGGCAACACCACGAAATACACGTATGATTCGCGCGGGAATTTATTAACGACCACTGACGCGATGGGCCACGTAACCGTGAACGAATACGACACCAAGGGCAACCTCACCCGGAGCGTGGACGCGATGGGCAACGCCACGACCTATGCCTACAACGCCTCCGGCAACCTGACCGCGACCACCGACGCGCTCAACTATACCACCTCCTACGGCTACGACCCCGACGGCAAGGGCCGGCAGACCTCCATGACCGACGCCAGGGGCAATACTTCTTATACCACCTACGACTCGGCCGGGAACGTGAAGACCTCGACCGACCGGCGGGGCTTCACCTTCACCAACACCTATGACGCCCGGGGGAGGTTGCTGACCAGCACCGACCCGCTTGGGAATATCACGACCTATGAATACAATGACGCCGGCTTGCAGACCGCGGTGATTGATGCGACCGGAGCGAGGATGGAGACGGTTTATGACAACCAGGGGAGGGCGGTTGAACAGAGCTACCCGGACGGCACCAGCACCAAGACCGTGTATGACATTGAAGGCCGGGTGATTGCGAGCATTGACCAGGCGGGTGCCAAGACCGAGACCAGGTTCGATGCTTTGGGAAGGGCGGTGAAGGTGATCCGGGCGGATGGATCGGAGACAGCCACGACCTACGATGCCCTGGGCCGGGCGATCCAGACCAAGGACCCGAGGGGCGATGTCACCACCCGGGAATACGATCAACTGGGCCGGACAAATAAAGTGATAGATGCTCTTGGCAATGTTACGAGTTATGAGTATGACGCTTTGGGCCGGCAAATGGCGATGGTGGACGCCAACGGGAACCACTGGGGGAGTGAATACGATGCCGCTGGACGCAAAGTAGCGACAGTTTATCCTGATGGCAAAAGATCATCGGTTGAGTTTGATAAATTGGGGAGAAAAATTGCGGAAATAGATCAAGCAGGAATCAGGACGGAATTTTTATTCGATGAAAACGGAAATTTGAGCAGCGTGAATGATGCAGAGGGCGGGCAGACGCGATATAGCTACGATGCTAATGGCAATCTTTTGACCATAACTGATCCCAATAGCCATGTCACGGAATTTACTTACGATGCCCTTGGAAGAAAAACCTCTCGCAAGCTCCCCTTACAGCAGACCGAGTATTGGACCTATGAGGACTGCTGCCGCGCGAGCGCGCACACCGATTTCAATGGTAACACCATCAGCTATGAATACGATTCCATGAAGCGGGAAGTCCTGAAGAAATATCCGGACAACAAGACCGTGAGCACTTATTATAATGCGCGAGGCCAGAGATTGCGAGTAATTTACGATCTGGGCACGCGGAGGTTCGAGTATGATGTCATGGGCCGGCTCACGCGGGACAACAAGGAAGACGGCCAGTTTATCGCCTATAAGTATGATATTGGCGGGAACCTGGTGGAGACATCTTTCACCGGCGGGCATGTTGTGAGCTATAGTTACGACGCCCTGAATCGCCTGGCGACAGTGACCGATTCTCATGGCACGACCAATTACACCTACAACAAGGTCGGCAACCGGAAGAGCATGGCCTACCCGAACAATACGATTGCCACTTATGAGTATGATAACCTGAACCGGCTCACCTACCTTGAGAACAAGGGGCCGCAGAGCGTGTTCGGGAGCTACCGATACACTTTGGGCGCGGCCGGAAACCGACTTCAAATCGTGGAGAACAACGGAGATACCGGCAATTATCAATACGACCGTCTTTCCCGCCTCACCCGCGAGGAGCGCACCGGCGAGCACGCCTATTGGATTGCATACCAATATGATCCTTTTGGAAATCGAAATAAGATGAATACCGATGGCCAAGTTACTACCTATACCTACGATGCAAATGATCGTCTTCTTGAGGAAAGTGGATCAAACGGAATCATCGCGTATGGTTATGATAATAATGGCAATACTATAGCCAAATCGGGAGGTGGAGAAAATTGGATTTATCAGTGGGATGATGATAACAAGCTCATTGGAGCTGGTCTGAACGGAAATCTAGTCACAAATTATGATTATAATTTTGAAGGGGAGCGAATAAGGAAGATTACACATAGTGAAGAAATAATATATTTAGTAGATAAAAACAATCTTACTGGGTATTCGCAATTATTGCGGGAGATTGATGGGCAATATCAAGAGATAGTTTATTATAATTTCGGTGATGATCTAATTAAACAGAATCGTAGCGGAGTATCAAGTTATTATCACTATGATGGTTTAGGCTCAACGATGGCTTTGAGCAATTATCAAGGCATTCTTACTGATAATTACATTTATATTGCTTTTGGAGAACCTCTTTTTAAAGAAGGGATAACCCCTAATAACTATTTATTTACTGGTGATCAATATGATAGTCTTATTGATAGATATTATTTTAGAGCAAGATATTATAACGCTAGAAATGGTTCATTTATTTCTGAGGATCCACGCTCAAATGAAAGCGGTTATTATAATGAAAATTATGAAATATATGATATGAAATATATGCCAGATATCCTAGATTTTAACCGCTATATTTATGTGTCAAATAATCCAATTAATTATATTGATCCTAGCGGATTATATAAATTTGAACACCGCACATTAATTCAAGATAGTAAAAAAATTAGTTGTAATAAAGAACAAATTGCAAAAGCATGTGAGCGAGTTGATTATAAATGGGAATCTATGCCTATCAGGATATTTTTACCAGTTGATAAGAAATGCTACTGGCATCTCTCCCCGACTTCTTGGGTAACGAGTGAGTTAGATTCACTCCTATCTCCTGACAGTAAGGATGATGTTTGCACTAAACCTGAAATTTATGGCGCTCAGCTACACAGATTAATGGATTCTTATTCCCATTGGAGAAAATGGCAAACAGTCGATCCTAATCTTGGCGAAGAATGTCCGAAGAAATTAAAACATCCACCACATCAATATGGTAAAAATCCGGACCAATTTAGTCCGAATGATGCTGATGAATGGGGGAAAATTGATAAAGAAATGTATGATAATCTTGAATCATATTTAAGTCAATATAACACTAAATGTTGCATAAAGAAAACCGCTTTTAGGTATTTGTATTTTAATTCTAGCGATATTGTCGGCATAGAATTAATTGGAATTATTTATTGGTGAGGTATTTACATGAAATCGCTAAAAAAAATAATTATATATACTATAATATGCTCTGCACCTTTAATAACGTTACCAAAACAACTTAATTATAGTGTGGAATTCAAGGATTCGGAGGAAAATATTTGGTTATTAACTGAAGTCACAGTAAATGAAGCTATTAGTTCCTACTATTTATTGTTTTATCCAATACTAATAATTAAAAAGCTTATGGGCAAATTGAATGATTCTGAATATACAGAAAATATTAGTGAAATTGAGTTATATAAGCTAATTAATGATAAAAATCAATATATTGCAACAATATATCCTAAAGGACGTTATACTATGGATCACAATGCTAAAATAACGGAATCAATTAATGGAGAAATATATTTTCTATATTTACTATCGAACGATAGAGGAAATGGTAAACTAATTATTTCAAAATATATACCACCCAATAAGATTATATCAAAAGTATTAATAAAATATTCCGCTAGAAATACTATTTACCAGTATTCAATTATAAAAGATAATGATATTCTAATTGTTATATATTCAAATAGAAGTGTTCCTGGAACAGATGAAGGTATTTACTTTCAGATATTACAAGAAGACCTAAATACAAAATATATAGATAAAATTAGCGATGATCGCGTAGCCTTCGCAACTGAAATAAAATTATATTCTAATAATAATATAATTACAGTTGAATGGATATCAGATTTCGACAATAAAAGTTACAAACGGGAAATAAATATAAATAATTGCAAATAAAGACGATATAAATGTAGTTATTAATGATTAAAGAAACAGAGGTCAAGCGAGTTATTTTAAGATATAGAGAAAACAACAAATGTACCACGCCAAAAGGAAAGAAAATGAAGGAGGAGAAAAGTAGAAATGCTTTTATATAAAAACATAGCGTATCCGAACAACACATCAGCGACCTACGATTATGACAGTCTGAACCGGCTCACCTACCTTGAGAACAAGGGGCCGCAGAGCGTGTTCGGGAGCTACCGATACACTTTGGGCGCGGCCGGAAACCGACTGCAAATCGTGGAGAACAACGGAGATACCAACGATTATCAATATGACCGGCTTAATCGCCTGACTCGCGAGTCCAGGACCGGCGAACATGCCTACTGGATCGAGTATCAGTATGATCCATTTGGAAACCGTTTGCAGATGAACCAGGCCGGCGCGATCACGACCTACGCTTATGATGACAATGACCGGCTTTTGACCGAGACTGCACAATCTGACGTTACGACCTATACCTACGACAACAATGGCAGCACCACCAGTAAAATCGGACCTGCTGAGGAGTGGATTTACTCCTGGAACGATGACAACAAACTGGCTGGTGCGACTCTGAACGGTCAATTGGCCGCGGATTATCAATATGATGTTGACGGCGAGCGTGTAACAAAAAGCTTCCAGAGCGGCGCTACTCATTTCCTTGTGGATATCAATAATCAGACCGGCTATTCCCAGGTTCTCCGTGAAACCGATCAATCAAATATTCAGATTGTTTCTTATGCTTTCGGCGATGACCTCATCAGCCAGGATCGAGGCGAGCCTAACTTCTATCATTATGATGGACTGGGTTCCACACGGGAATTAGCCTCTGCCCAGGGCATTGTTACTGATTCTTATGATTATTTGGCTTTTGGTGATATTTTGGATAAAAGCGGTTCCTCCTTAAATAACAATCTCTATACTGGTGAATATTTTGATCAAACTATTGATAATTTTTATTTAAGAGCAAGGTATTATAATTCTGATACTGGAAGTTTCCTGAATATGGATCCATTTTATATTCCTACGGGGGCAAATCTTTACATTTATGTTAATGATAATCCCATTAATTTTATTGACCCTGCTGGATTATATGGTGAAAAGGTTCATAAGGAAGCTACCGGATATTGGATGAAAAACCATCCTCCAAAATGGTGCGGAAACGATATCAATGAAGCGGTTGCAAGAGGAAACATAAATATTGATAAATTGCATAGATTGGAATGGCCGCGTCATTTTACTAACTACGGGTTGGCCATAGGTTTGATTAGAGCCAAAGCCTTGGAAAATTCTTCCATGAGCGTGAATCGTGCTTATGAATTTGGACAGGCGCTACATACTTTTCAGGATTCATTCTCTCATTGTTTAAAATTGGATCCAAGCGGTTCTTCCTGTAACGATGTAGAGGGACACATGAACTATCCTGTTACCGGCCCCGCATTTAAAGGAATGATGAAGCATGCTCATTATTGCGACTATGTCCCCAAAGATGTTAAACAAAACAGAAACTGTTGCACAAAGCGCTGCGATCTACCTGGGTGTACCTATGGGCACATGGGACCTTGTAAACCTGACAATTATTGTCCTTTCCCAAGTATAAAAGAGGAAAGGGGCTATGAGGATGAATGTGGAGGCGGATGCGATTTATGGAAAACATATGATTATCAAATGAGAGAAGAATCATTGCGTTACATCCAATTGTTTAAGCTTCGTTGTACGGTTGTTAAATTAAGAAAAATTGCCACTTCTTACACCTACTCAGTAGATACTTGGATGATACCTTTTACCAAGTAAGGAGGTAGCTATGAATAGAACTAGATCCATAACCTGCTCAAGTATTCGTGAATTATTGAATTCATTAAGATCAAATCTGCCTGCTTGGAGTTCCGAAAAAGGCTCTAATAATTTTATATATCTCAAATTAATACTTATAATACTTATATTATTGATTATTTCTACCTGCCAAATATATAAAAAACCAGGAGAATATCATTCTTATATGTTACCATCTGAAGAAGAATTAATGAAAAAAGAATGGTTTGTGCTTCCGGGCAATTTTTATTCATGCTTCGATCCATTATTATTATGGCATTTTCTTTCAGATCAAACCGTGCATTGTTCTTATTCAGAGGTATTATATAGAAATACAAATGGTAAATTGGAAAAATGGGTTACTTTGAGGACAATTGTTGATGAAGAAAAGGCTTGCTATTCACCAGAGATATTATGGACTGATAATGGTTACCTTTATATTAGTGCGTGTACTGGAAGGGTTGAAGCTTATGACCCTCAAAATTATAGTAGAGCTGAAATTACGATATATAAGGTGAATATTAAAAAGAAAGAATTGAAAGCTAAAAAAAGTTTTAAATGCTTAAGCAGTGAATATGCTTTAGGTCCAGCAATTCTTTATGAAAAACAATATGCCCTCCTTAAGGATAAAGGAAAAATAATATTAATATATCCTCAATATTTATGGAATGAAGGTATAAATGTTATAAGCATTAAAGCGGATTTATCTGAAAAGATTAATTGTTGTTTTATAGATGAAGGTTTTAGAAATGTTGATAGAAACATCCCTTTGCGTTACAAAATAGAAAATAATTATCTTTATTTGAGATGGAAAAATGAGGAGGGGAAATTATTTGAAGCAAGTGTTTATTTGGACGACTTAGAAAAAGGAAAATGTTCAGTCAGATAGTTCGGGGGGACAGCATACTTAAATGTCATTTAAGATAACCTATGCAATCGAGCCAGGAAAGTTAGTGATGAGCGTGAATAGGGAAGCGAGATGAAGATTCGAAGATTAAGCGCGGTGATGGGAATAGCCGTGGCGTTGCTCTTATCGACGGGCAGAAGCGCGGAAGACCCGGCTATCAATCAAGGGGTGGCCTATCTGCAAAGCCAGGCGGCGCTGGACGGGAGCCTGGGCAAGGGGGTGGACATAGCCGGTTCTGCCCTGGCCTTGCTGGGCTTGCAGGCATTGGGAGAGGAGACGGCGGAAGCCCTGGCCTTGCTTGGAGGCGAAGAGCCAGGGACGGCAGGGGAGACGGCCTATCAATTGCTGGCGACATCCGACCCCGGCCTTGCGCCAGACCTCCTTGTTTTCCAATTGCCGGACGGCTCTTTTGGCTCGATCCATCTGACCGCTTTGGCCGCGCTGGCATTGGCCCGTGCCGGGACGCCCAATGCAGAGGCCATCGGCTATCTTTTGGAAAAATTGGAAAACCTGTCCTCCAATGAGGACTTGGCGGTCACGGCGCTGGCGTTGCAGGCCTCAGGCGCGCCCAATGCTTTAGCCTTGGAGCGGCTGGCGGCGAGCCAGTATCCGGGCGGGAGTTTCGGGGACGCGATGAGCACGGCCTGGGCGATTTTGGCGCTCCGGGCTTATGGCGGGCACGGGGTGGAGTTGAACGCGGGGGTGAATGCGCTCCTGGCGATGGAGAATGATGAGGGCGGCTGGGGTCAGCCGCCCCACCCAGGAGAAGAATCGGATGTTCTGACCACGGGGCTGGCGGTGTGGGCCTTGGCCGGGAGCGGGGCGGATGTTTCGAGCGCGGTCTCGTTTTTACGGAGCGAGCAGGATGCTTCGGGCCTATGGACGGATGAGGCGCGGGCGATCAAGGTGACCGGGACCGTGGTGGACGCGCTGGGGCACATCCAGGAGCTGCCGGCGGTGCAGGCGGCGGGGTTGGCTTATCTGGGCACGGCCAAGGCGGCGAATAATGAACAGGAGGCCCGGCGAGTGGCGAGCCTGCTCGGGGGCGGGGCGAACGTGGGAGATGCCTTTGACCTTTTCCTCTCGCTCCAGGACCCGGGGACCGGATCGTGGCCTTTGGCAGAGGGCTACGGCGGGGACGCGGTGGTGACGGCCTGGGCGCTGGAGACGATGACGCAGGCGCACTTTTACGACGGGACGATCCAGAACCGGGCGGTGAGCTATTTGAAGAACAAGGTGAACGCGGACGGGAGCTGGGGCTATGCCGGGGGCGGCGAGGGGACGGTGGCGGCGACCGCGGAGGTGATGCTGGGGCTGGAGCCGTATCGGAAGCGGTTTAGCCTGGATGGACTGCTGGAGAGCGCGGGGGGTTGGATTGAGGGCCAGCAGAATTCTGACGGGAGCTTTGGGCCGAACGGGGGTTCGGCGTGGGAGACGGCGCTGGCGTTGTTGGCGCTTTACGGGACGGATTTCGACGGGGCGGTGGTGACCGAGGGGTTTGAGAGGCTGAAGGCGATGCAGAATGAAGATGGCGGCTGGGGTCAGCCGGCGCCCCAGGGGAAATCCGATGCATATGCGACGGCGCTGGCGTTGTGGGCGATTTACGACGCGAAGCCGAACCTCTTGGTGCGGGACGCGGACGTGAGCTTTTCGAACGAGGACCCGACCGAGGGTGACGTGATCAAGGTGCGGGCGAAGGTAACGAACACGGGCGGGTTCCCGGCGGAGCAGGTGGTGGTGCGGTTTTACAACGGGGACCCGAGCCAGGGCGGGCCGGTGATCGGGGAGGATACGATTGCGAGCCTGGCGCGCAAGGAGCAGGCGGAGGTGGAGATCACCTGGAACACGGCCGGGGTGGAGGGACCGCTGTATGTGTTCGTGCAGGTGGACCCGGAGGATAAAATTGATGAATCGAACGAGAAGGACAACCTGGCGGTGCACGACCTGCTGGTGTCGCGGCGGGCGGACCTGGTGGTGACGGACGCGGACTTGCGGACGTTGCCGGAGCTATCGGACCTGACGCAGGATTCTCCGATTCAGATCATAGCGCGGGTGACGAACGCGGGCGGCCGGGACGTGACCGATTACCGGAGCGAACTGCGGGCGGTGGACCCGGTGTCCGGGGACACGGTGGTGTTGTTCTGGTGGCAGGGACAGCTTTATGCCGGGGACGCAGTGGAGCTGATTGCCACGATTTACCCTTATTCGGGAACGCACGATTACACGATTGTGCTGGACACGCTGGACCAGGTGGCGGAAGCGGACGAGACCAACAACACGGCCAAGATCACGATTAGCATGGCGGACCGGGTGGATCTGGCGTTGACCAACCTGATCTATTCGACCCAGGCCCCGGCGGAGTCGGACCAGGTGACGATCACGGCGTTAGTTTACAACAGCTTTTACCATGAAGTCCCCCAGGTGAAAGTGAAGTTTTGGCTGGGCGATCCGAACGCCGGGGGCACGGTGCTGGGAGAGGAGACGATCGGGTTGATTTTGCCGGGGCAGACGGGTCGGGCGTCGGTGATTTTCGATACCACGGGCCATGCCGGGACGAACTACATCTACGCCATGGTGGACCCGGGCAACGCGATTGTGGAGGCGAACGAATACAACAACCTGATCAAGGGGGCGTTGCAGGTGACGTCGATTCCGGACGTGCTGATCGCGGGCGGAGATATCTATTTCAACACCGAGATCTGGCTGGAGCTTAACGTCGTGACCCAGGTGCCCTACCTGGAGATCATGCCCTCGGATCCCCAGGTGCCGCAGGGAGGGGATTTGAAGGTGGACCTGCTTTTATCGAACCGGGGCTTTAGCACGGCGGAGAACGTGCTGGTGCGGTTCTTTTTGGGGAACCCGGAGGAGGGCGGGGTGATGCTGGACCTGGATACGATGGTGGGCTTTGTGCTTTACCGGAGCGGGCCGCAGAGCGGCGCCTGGTATAGCAGCGCCACGTCGCAATATACCTCGATAGTGACGGTGCACTACAACACGCTGCTCCTGCCGGTGGGGAATTACGACTTGTGGGTGGTGCTGGACCCGGAGGACACGGTCCATGAATCGAACGAGACCAACAACCGGGCGCATGCCACGTTCCAGGTGGTGGAGCGACCGGACCTGGTGATCAGCGAGTCGCGGATCAATTTCTCTTCGGCGCATCCGGAGAACGGGGAGAAGGTGACACTTTCGGCGACGGTGGAGAACATCAGTTTCAGCCCGGCGAAGGATTTCCACGTTCTGATTTTCGACGGGGATCCGCGCATCACCGGGACCCTGATCGGAGAAACGCTTACCGTGCCTTTATACGTTGATCCCAATGGCTGGCAATATCCCTGGGCGCTTTGGGGGACCAACCCCTGGCCATCGTCCGCTTTCCCTCGGCAGATGACCTTGAGCGTGGAATGGGACACGGAAAAGAAGCTGGGCTGGCACGACATTTTCGTGCAGGTAGATCCGGAGGATGAGATTTCCGAGAAGAGCGAGACGAACAACCTGGCCTATCGGCGGATCCAGGTGGTGCCGGCCACAGCGCCGGACCTGACTATTCGGTCGGAGAGCCTGGTCTTTGATCCGGAGACGGCGGCATCCGGGAACCCGATCACGGTGAGCGCGACGGTGGAGAACCTGAGATACTTCACGGCCCAAGAAGTGGTCGTGAGGTTCTTCCGGAGCGATCCCGAATTGGGAACGGTGCTGGTCGGAGACGGTCAGACGGTGGCCTCGCTGGGCGGCCGGGAGAGTGCGACCGTGTCTGCGGAATTCAACACGAGCGAAGTCGTCGGCCGGGTGGTGGTTTCGGCGGTGGCGGACCCGGATGATGCGATTCCGGAGAGCGATGAGACCAATAACCGGGGCGAGCGGGCGGTGGTGGTGAAGCTTCCGCCGGAGTATTTGCCGAGCGGGCTCACGGTAGATGTAGACTTGACCACGGCCTTCTTGAATTGGATCCGGGCGCAGTATGCGGACGTGGGGCACTACGTGCTCCGGGACGGGAAGATCGTGAACGAGCAGTTGATGGATGTGGCCAAGGGGGCGAGCGCGAGCGCCTCGGATTTTGACGGAGATACGCATCAGGCCTCGGCCGCGGTGGACGGTGATTACCAGACTTGGTGGCGAAAGAAAGACCGACAGGCCGGATGGATGGAGCTGGACCTGGGCCGGGAGTATTACCTGAATACGATGGTGGTCAGTTGGCTCGATCGCGGGATTGGCCGAGAATTCAGGTTGTCCACCTGGGACGGGGAGAAGTTCGTGGAGCGACTTCACGTCAATGGGAACGAGGACCGGAACTCGGTGCATTACTTTGACCAGAACCTCAAGACCCGGCGGGTGCGGCTGGCTTTTGTGGCGCAAGGTTCCGGTGGGGATGAGATCGGGATCAACGAGATCAACCTGTTTGCGATAAAACCCGTGGAATAATTCTCTCTGACTTAATTCTAGTTTGGAGCAAGCCATGAGACCGAACAGAAAGCGTCAAGGTTACCCCCGAATCACCTTCCTTTTCAGCGCGTTACTTTTCCTCCTCGCGTCCGTGTCCTTCCTGATACCGGGAAGAGGGTGGGCGCAGACTACAGTATTCGGGACGATTAGTGGGGACACGGTTTGGAGGGCGGCGGGGAGCCCCTACGTGGTTACGGGTGATGTGACGGTTAATGCTGGAGTTACCCTGACCATTGAACCCGGGGTGGTGGTTAAATTTCAATCGAACAAAAAGCTGGATATTGATGGGACATTATTGGCTGAAGGCTCGACAGTAAACAAGATTGTTTTTACTTCTTACAAAGATGATGAATACGGCGGTGACACGAACGGGGACGGGAGCGGGAGTGTTCCGGCGCCAGGGGATTGGTATTACCTGAAGTTTGACAACAGTTCGGTGAACAGCGTGGTGCGTCATGCGCTGATCCGGTATGGGGGTCAGGCGAATACCGAATATGGGAACGTGTGGATTTATTGGTCGAGTCCGCAGATTTACGACAGCGTGATCGAGCAGAGCTTGCGTTCCGGGGTGTATGTGGAGTCGTATGATTCTGCTGACCTGAAAGCGCTTTTTGTGTTGGATGGGTGCACGATTCGGGATAACGGGTGGCAATCGGGGAGTTACCGGGACGGGGTGAAGTTGGATGGGAGCACGGGCACCAGCTATGCCCAGGTGACTAACTGCGAGATAGCCCACAATGGGTCCATGGGGGTCTGGACCGGAGGGACGGCCCACCGGGTTTATATCACGGGGACGAATATCCACGACAACGGGGGCCAGCCGTATCGGGGCGTTTATACGATGCTGGGTCCGGGAAACAGTTATACCAATAACGATCAGCGGATGTTCTTTTACGGGGAGACGTTCGGGAGCGCTTTGATTTTGACCCAGCCGGTTGGGATTCCGGCGCTGGCGTTGGTAGCTGACGCGGACTGGGTGGTTGGTTCTGGGGTGACGGTGACCATTCCGGCGGGGACGGTGTTGAAGTTTTGGGGTTCCAGCATCTTTGACGTGAATGGGACGCTTTTGGTGGATGGGACCACGGTCAATCCGGTGGTGTTCACGTCGCGACGGGATGACGAATACGGGGGGGACACGAACAAGGAAGAGGGAAGCGGGAGTGCCCCGGCGCCAGGGGACTGGTATTACCTGAAGTTTGACAACAGTTCGGTGAACAGCGTGGTGCGTCATGCGCTGATCCGGTATGGGGGTCAGGCGAATACCGAATATGGGAACGTGTGGATTTATTGGTCGAGTCCGCAGATTTACGACAGCGTGATCGAGCAGAGCTTGCGTTCCGGGGTGTATGTGGAGTCGTATGATTCTGCTGACCTGAAAGCGCTTTTTGTGTTGGATGGGTGCACGATTCGGGATAACGGGTGGCAATCGGGGAGTTACCGGGACGGGGTGAAGTTGGATGGGAGCACGGGCACCAGCTATGCCCAGGTGACTAACTGCGAGATAGCCCACAATGGGTCCATGGGGGTCTGGACCGGAGGGACGGCCCACCGGGTTTATATCACGGGGACGAATATCCACGACAACGGGGGCCAGCCGTATCGGGGCGTTTATACGATGCTGGGTCCGGGAAACAGTTATACCAATAACGATCAGCGGATGTTCTTTTACGGGGAGACGTTCGGGAGCGCTTTGATTTTGACCCAGCCGGTTGGGATTCCGGCGCTGGCGTTGGTAGCTGACGCGGACTGGGTGGTTGGTTCTGGGGTGACGGTGACCATTCCGGCGGGGACGGTGTTGAAGTTTTGGGGTTCCAGCATCTTTGACGTGAATGGGACGCTTTTGGTGGATGGGACCACGGTCAATCCGGTGGTGTTCACGTCGCGACGGGATGACGAATACGGGGGGGACACGAACAAGGAAGAGGGAAGCGGGAGTGCCCCGGCGCCAGGGGACTGGTATTACCTGAAGTTTGACAACAGTTCGGTGAACAGCGTGGTTCGGCATGCGCTGATCCGGTATGGGGGCCGGGTTAATACCGAGTGGGGGAACGTGTGGATTTATCGGTCGAGTCCGCAGATTTACGACAGCGTGATCGAGCAGAGTTTACGTTCGGGGGTGTATGCGGAGTCGTATGATTCTGCTGCCCTGAAAGCGCTTTTTGTGTTGGATGGGTGCACGATTCGGAACAACGGGGTGGATGGGGTGAAGCTGAGTGGCAGCACCGGGACCGGTTATGCCCAGGTGAAGGATTGCGAGATAGCCCACAACGGAGCGATGGGGGTATGGACTGGTAATGAGGCGGACCGAGTATACGTTTCGGGCACGTGGTTCCATGACAATAATGTTTTGCCGGCGAGGTTGGCTATTTCAATGTGGGGACCAGGCAACACGGTTATGGGGACCGGGCCGAAGTATGTGCAGGTAATGAATGACACTCGGACTGCGCCTATTACCTTGGATGCTTTTAATGGCGCGGGCAGTACCTATCACTTTGAGAATGACATTATCGTAGCCACAAGTCGGCAGATGACCGTGAATCCGGGGGTGGTAGTGAAATCCGGTTCCGGGATTGGTCTGACAATAAACGGGAAGCTGACCGCGGTTGGAAACGTGGATCAAGGGATTACTTTTGCAGCGACGACCGATGGAACCGTAGGAGAAATTGTTACCGCCGGCACTCCCACGCCAGGAAGCTGGGACGCGATCAGGTTCGGCAAAGACAGCGATGATACCAGCGAGATAAGATATGCCACGATTCGATACGGCGGCAGCGGGAGCGTGGGCAATCTTTATATCCAGGATGCGAGTCCCACTCTTGATCATTTAACGGTCTCCAACAGCTCTAATTATGGTATCTATGTGTATTCCTATATTGAATCACAATCCTCGAAACCAACGATTCAATCCAACACCATCGTTTCCAATGCCAGCCATGGGATTTATTGCTTTGCTGATACCGCCAATCAGAATGTATCACCTTTGATTCAATATAACATCATCCAGAATAATACCGGAGCGGGCATTCAAGTAAATTCCAACGCCGCGTCCTCCCTGGCCACGCCTAAACTAATGCAAAATATCATTAGCCTGAATGATCAGGGGGTTTATATTGCCGGTTATGCCCAACCAGAAATCACTCCCAACAACACGCTGAGCGGCAATAGCCAATACGAGGTTTACAACGATTCCGCCAATCCTATAGACGCCACTTTTAATTGGTGGGGCACCACGGATACCTCGCTGATTGACGCCAAGATTTATGACAAAAATGATAACTTGGCCAAAGGATTAGTGAATTATCTGCCTGTTTTACCTAATGCGCCAGAACCGATTGATACCACGCCCCCCACCATGCCGACCGTGGATGCTTATCCCAGCCTGACCGAGGCCGGCGCCCATTACCTGACTGGCACCAAGGAAGGATATTCTTCCATTCTCATCAACGGAGTGATCAGGGTGCCGGTAACTGTGTCTCCGATTTGGGGTTACACGGTGTCCTTGGCTGAGGGCTCGAATCCGCTCCACATCACTTCCAAGGACGCGGTGGGGAACGAGAGCGCGCCTTTGGACATCACGATTGTCCGCGACAGTCTGCCGCCCACGGTGACGGCCACGGACCCGGCGGCAAATAGCCACCTGAATACTCCGGTCCTTTCGATTACGGTCACTCTCTCCGACGGACGGGGCGTGGACGAATACAATTCCATCCTTGGCGCCCAGGTGATCCGGAATGGGACGGAAACGGTCGGGGGGGGGTGGCAAGTTCTTGGTGAGAACCAGGTCATTTTCAATCCTGATACGATCCCCTTAGCCGACGGCTCTTACACGGTGACTCTCTACCCCACCGATGATCCGCCCTTGAGCCACAGCATGACTTATATTTTCAATTTTTGGATTGACACCGTGCGCCCCGAGGACCCGAGCGTGAATGCGTATCCCGCAGTGACCAAACAAACTACTTATACTTTCAGCGGGGGCAAAGAAGCCGGAAGCGGGATCTGGATTGAAGGTGTCAAGAAAGTGGATCCCGACGGTTCGGAGACCTGGTCGGCGAGTGCAGCACTTCTGATTGAGGGGATAAACACGCTGGAGGTTTTTGCCCGGGATCTGGCCGGGAATCAAAGCGATTCAATCTGGATTATCATCGAGCGGGATACCATTGCTCCTGTGGAACCGACGGTGAATGTCAGCGATGGGCTGACCACCGCGGTCGAGGTTTTGCTCAGCGGCACCAAAGAGGAGAACTCTTCTATTCTGATCAACAATCTCCAGGTGATCCCGGTTAATCCAGATACGAGTTGGAGCTATCTCCGATCGCTGGTGGAAGGACCGAATACGCTCAACCTTGCTTCGGCGGACTTGGCGGGGAATAAAAGCACGACCCTAACCCGGACCCTGACCCGAGACACGACCAAGCCGACCGTAGTTTCCTCAGTTCCTGCGAATAACGCCTACGTGAACTGGGATGTAACTCAAATCCAGATTACGCTCAGCGATATTTACGCGGGTGTAGATGAGATTCGCTCTTATGAAGGGGCGTCGGTGACAAATTCGATCGAAGAAGGCGTCCCCGGAGACCGGAGCAGTCCTTCGGAAAACCAGATCTTGTTCACAGTGGATGGTAGCTGGAGTCCACTTCCGGATGACACCTATACCGTTACCATTTACCCCACCGACAATTTGGGGAACCGGGGTCCAGTGGTGATAACCTTTACGGTGGATCGGCTGCTTCCCGATGCGCCTACGTTTAATCCGGTAACCTCTCCCACCAAACTGAAGTCGCAAGTGGTGAGCGGGACGCGAGGCGCGGCTTCGGATGTCGTGGTGGTCTCGGTCGCGCTCCCGGCCACGGCGGGGTCAGTGCAATATCCAACCGATTCCACCTGGAGATGCACCATCTCCAATATGCCCGAGGGCACTAACACGATTTTTGCCTACGCTCGAGATCTGGCTGGCAATATCAGTGGCACCGTCAGTGTCGAGATTGTGGTGGATTTTACGCCCCCGGCACCGCCGGTGGTTTTAACTCCGGCCACCCTGACCCGAGACAGCCAATTCCGTATTATTGGCACGAAGCCAGAGGAAGAGGATACCGCTTTAATCTTCGGGACCGCGACAGTGGTGTTGGAGCTGGGGCCGGAGACCGAATGGGCCTACACCGTGAGCTTGAATGTAGGTCCAAATACTTTCACCTTCCGGACCAGAGATGAGGCTGGCAACCTGAGCGTTTCTGATTCGGTCACGATCACCCGGGATAACTACCCGCCCGAGATCGTGGGTGGGCTTCCTCTACCCTTCTCCTATACTAACCTCCAACCTGCGAGTTGGCGGGTGGATCTCCTCGACGATTGGACGGTGGTGGATCTCGCCGCGACCTTGGACGGGGCCACGGTGCGGGATGGATCCGGCCAACACGTAAGCGGAACTTTTACCTCGGGACTAGACCCTGGCGGGGTAGCCTGGATCATTTTCACGCCCACGCTTCAGGATGCTTTTACAGACGGCATTTACTGGATGGAGCTTCATCCTACTGACGGGCTGGGCAATGCCAAGACCGAGAGCATCAATTTCACCCTGGACCGGGCGCCGCCAGCGACACCGGTTGTATTCCTAGACCAGGTCGTATCGCCCACCAATATCACTCCCTATCCGCTCGCCGGCACCAAAGATCCTGGCTCATACGTTTGGATTAATAACTTCCAATGCCCCTCTCCGGTCAATAACACCAATTGGACTTGTCCTTATCCATTACAAGAAGGGCAAAATAGCTTAGAAGTTTATGCCATAGACCTGGCCGGGAACCGGAGCGAGGGTTCCGTTACCGTGCTGATCGAGTTGGATACCCATCCTCCTTCGACGCCGGGCCTGGACCAAGTGACCTCGCCCTGGGACCAGCCGACCCAGCCTCTTACCGGCACCAAGGATGCGGATGCGGGGATTATTCTCAATGGGGATAAAGTCTTGCCTCCTCTGGATGGGAACACACATTGGGCTTTTTCCGTATCTTTGAACCCGGGAACCAATCAAATTGTAGTTAAGAGTTACGACCTGGCCGGGAATGAGAGCACGGCGGCGGCAACCGCCACAATCATCTATGACGTGGCACCGCCGGAAGTAAAGACTACCAATCCCTTGCAAAACGCTTCGCTTTCCGCGCCGCCAGAGACGATCGTCTTCACGCTAAAGGATGACGGGGCGATTGATTTTACCGCCACCACGACCGGCGCCTTTGTCCGCCACCAGGACGGAACCACGGTAGGCGGAGATTGGTCCGGTGAAGGCTACACCCTGACCTATACTATCAGCTTACCCTCCGGGATGAATGACGGCCTTTACGTGGCCACCATTTTCCCCACCGACGAATTCGGACATAGCGCCTCTTATACCCTTTCCTTCACCCTGGACCGAGAGCCGCCTCACCCGCCAATGGTCTATCAAGTGAAAAGCCCCACTAATCAGGCCAGCCAAATCATCAAAGGAGCCAAGGATTCGAACACCTCGATCCTGTTCGGCAACACCGTGGTAATCGGGGTAGATACCCAGACCACTTGGCAGAAGACGGTCAATCTGACCGATGGCCCGAATGTATTTTCAATCCGCACCGGGGACTCGGCTGGTAATGTTAGCACACCGGTGCAGGTTACCATTGTGTTAGATAGGACCAAGCCACCGACTCCGGTGATCATCCCCCTGCCGCCGGAGCGAACCGCGCTCGGGTCATTGAGGATTACCGGGACCAAACAGGAAGGCACCTCGCTTTGGATGAACGGGTCGCAAGTGAAACCGTTAGGACCGGAGACTTCCTGGGGTGTGACGGTAACCTTGACCCTGGTCAATCCAAACATCTTTTTGTTCACGGTGAAAGACGGGTTGGGGAACCAAAGCGATCCGGCTCAAGCCACGATTATTTATGATATCGAACCCCCAATAATCGTGGGATCGGCTCCAGCGAACGGCCAAGTCTTAGCGGAGCGACCCAATTCAATTGTCATTACCTTGGCCGACTTCGAGGGAACAGCCCTTGACCGGTCTGCCACCTATCAGTCTCCCCCTGCGAGTGTGGAAAGCAACCTTACCGGAACGGTGGAAGGAATGTGGTCAGAGGTTCCTGGGACCACGGATCAGATCCAGTTCGTTCCAGATGATTCGTTTGCAGAGGGCACTTACACAGTAGTGATCTATCCCACGGACGCGTTAGGCAACCGGGGGCTGGAGGCAATCTCATTCATTTACGATGCCACGGCGCCGGCTGATATCAGCGATCTAATGGCCACGGCCGGGGACGAGTTCGTAGACTTGAGTTGGACCGCCAGCCGGGACGCGGGGGTAGATGTGGCGGATCAGCTCCTTTACGTGCGTCAGGAAGGGGATGAGGAAAGGACGCCTATCTCGCTCGGACCCACCGCTACCACCTACCGGGTAAGCGGGCTGGTCAATGATGAGCTCTACCATTTCCGCATCACGGTCAAGGACTTGATTCAGGAAAGCACCGGGATAACTACCGAGGCCACTCCGCACGATGGAATTTTTCCTGGGAAAGTGACTAATCTGGTCGCCACGGCAGGAAATGGCACTGTTACTTTGACTTGGACTCCGAGCCCCTCTCTGGATGTGGTGGCCCAGTTACTGGAGGTGGAGGGCGGGGATAGCCTAGTGTTGGCGCCCACGGTGAAAAGCCATACCTTCGCCGGTCTCAGCAATGGCACCAGTTACACCTTTTTCCTTCAAGTGTGCGATGAGGTTCCGAATTGCAGCGCTCCAGCCACGATTTCGGCCACACCTCAAAACACCACCGCCCCGGAAGAGGTGACCAATCTCCGGGCTATACCCGGCGACGGTTTGATAGACCTTTTCTGGATGGCCAGTGCGAATACCGAAGGAGATCTGGCCGGCCAGTGGGTATCGCTTTCCACTGATGGAGGGATCCACTTTGGGGACACGGTCGGGCTAGGCCCGACCGAAACCTATTACCGTGCCAACGGCCTGGTGAATGGTCAGGCTTACACGGTTCGGATCCAATGCCGGGACGATGCCGGGAACGTGAGTCCCGGGGTAACGACCTCTACCAAGCCTGTAGACTTCCCCAACTTCTGGTCTCAGCCGGATGATACCGGATGGGCTTCGGGCGAGCTTTCCGGGGCAGGGATCAACGAGTATGTGTTCGTGAAGTTGACTGAGACTGGCCTGGCCGTGGGTTCAGGAATTTATCTCAGCCCGGTGCACGACTTAGGTCAGAACGGCGGATTCCTCCGGTGGTTTGGGCAAGAGCCTTTGGACAGTTCGGTGGACACCGAGCCGGGCTCGGCCCAACGCACGATATGGTTCCGGTCCAGCGACGTGCCGCCGGCGGTGATCGCCGGTTCCACGGCGCCATGGTCATCCGACCATCTCCCGGCCGCGGGAGACACGAAATGGGATTCTCTCCCCTGGGTCGAGATCACGGGCGACCCTGCCGTATTGCCGGCAGGAAGATACGTTCAGTTGAAAGTCCGGCTCAACGCCTCCTCGGATCGAACGGTTTCCCCTTCCCTGGTTAAAGTGATGGTAGCCGTGTCGGGTTTGCCCCCAGATGGCCAACCGCCTGAGGATGCTACCGGTTTCAATCTGCTCCAGGGCAACCGCTCCTTGACCGCGAGTTGGACACCGAGCGTAAACAGCCAGAGGGATCTGGCCACTTACCACTTGTACGTGGATGACGGGCTTGGATATTTTGCCTGGTATCCGGTGGGGTCAGTCAATGCCCGGTATCGGATCGAGGATCTGGTCAATGGCACCGAGTATTTAGTAACCCTGACCGCCGAGGATTTCTGGGGCAACGAGACCACGCCTGGTAAGATGGCCTCGCAATCTCCGGCCAACATTTCCCCGCCCGAGGATGCGACCAACCTGGTGGCGGTCCCGGGAGACCAGATGGTTGACCTTTCCTGGATCCCCAGCGCCAACACGGAAGGGGATCTGGCACTCCAGAGGATTTATTACCGCCAGGTGGGTGTGACTACCGAGTCCATGGTGGAGCGCGGGCTCGCCGTCAACAAGATCCGCCTCACCGGCCTTACCAATGGTATTCCTTACCGGGCCCGAGTGGTCTCGGTGGATGAAGACTACCTGGAGAGCGCCGGGGCCGTGGTCGAGTTCTCTCCCCGGGATATGCCGGATAGCTGGATTCAAGCCCGGGACACCGCCTGGGAAAAAGGCCGGCCCAACCAGGTCACGATCAATCCTTCCGGCTGCCTTGAGCTGGCAAGGATCGGCGGGAGCTTTTTCCTGAGCGGGACCTACACCTCGCCCATCCATGACTTTGGTCAATATGCCGGCACGCTCTGGTGGGAGAGCCTGGAGCCTCTGAATACCGCGATTGACAGCGATCCGGGCGGGGATCGGACCCTTGAGTTCCGGGCCAGCGACGAGCGTCCGGGCGGCCTCACCCTGCTCAATGATGACTTTGAGGATAACGATATCTCAGACTGGGCGCAGGGATCCACCTTCCATGACGGGGCCACGGGCACGATCATCGTCTCCTCCGGTCGGCTCCAGGCCAAAGCCGGAAGCACTGGCCTGGCGCTGGTGAGCCGGCCTTTGGCCTTTGAGAACGCGGTCTGGGCGGTTTCCGGCGATCTTCTCTTTGCCTCCACCAGCGCGGGCAAGGCGGCCATTTACCTTCGGAGTAGCGGCTCGCACATCACCACCTTCTCCGGTTACAGTATCGAGATTGACCGCGGCCAAAGTCGCGTCCGGGTGAGTAAATGGCTGACAGGTGTCAGGAGAACTTTGTTTGAGCTTCCTTCGCCCGTTCCTTCCGGCGCGGTCAGTTTTATCGTGCGCAAACAGGCCAATGGTTACGTGGGTCTGGTCCTGAACGGCGCCGAGTTGACCCGGAAAGCCTCGATCAATGAGATTGACCTGACCCCGATCACGGCGCTTGCCACCTTAGAGGTGGGAGGTGATTTCGCTCCCGGCGATGGAATGGATCGGGTGAAGCTGGCTCAGGCCTGGCGCGATGATACGTTTGCCGATCTGGATGACCCGGTCTGGGCCTCTTTGCCCTGGACGCCGCTGGTCAGCGGAGCCAAGGCCAACCTGCCCCAGGGTCGTTACGTGCAGGTTCGGTCTGCTTTCCAGGCCAACCCGGCCCGGTCACTCAGCCCGGAGCTGATTTACACGGTGGTGGGGAGCCAGCCCAAGGCCGGGGACATCGTTCGTCCAGCGGACGTGACTAATCTTACGGCCCAGGAAGAGAACCGGGAAGTGGACCTGGCTTGGGTCCCGAGTGTCAGCACGGACGTGATCGAACTCCTGCTTTACGTCAACGATGGCTCCGGCGAGGTGTTGCTCCAACGGCTGCCGGCCTCGGCCACGAGCTATGTGGCTTTGGGTCTTATCAACCTGCGGGAATACATTTTCAAAATCATTGCCCGGGATGATAACAACAATATGAGCAATGGTGCCACGATCACGGCCACTCCCCGGAACTGGCGGCCGCCCCAGGACGCCACCAATCTGGTGATCCGTCCCGGCAACCGGCTCCTGGATTTGAGCTGGACCCCCAGCCTGAACAGCGAGGGCGATCTGGCCGACCAGCTCCTGACCGTGTCTCAGGGCGAGACCGTGTTGACCAGTGACCTCTTGCTGGGCAAGGGCACCAGCAGCCACCGGGTGGACGGTCTTACGAATGGACTCGTTTACACGGTAACCATCGTCTCCGTGGATACGGTTGGAAACCCTTCCCCTGGATTGACCGGTTATGGCATGCCCGAAAACTCGCGCCCGCCCGAGGACGTGACCAACCTCCATGCCTATCCCTCTCATCGCCAGGTGAGGCTGACCTGGACGCCGAGCGCGGATAGTGAAAACGACCTCGCCGATCAACTGCTGAGCTTTGATGGGGGACCGGCTCTCTCACTGGGTAAAGACGCGACCGAGCACATCGTCACCGGCTTGGGAAACGGGACAGAATATACCTTCCTGATCCGGGTCAAAGACGACGGCGGTCTGCTCAGCCCGGGCAGATCGGTCAAAGCCACGCCTCAAAATACTAACGCTCCAGAAGATCCTCAGAATCTCACCGCTACCCTGGACGGCACCACGGTCACGCTCTCCTGGACTCCGGCGTTTCCGACTCTGGATGTGGAGAACGATATTGTGGCTCAACTGCTTTCCATTCAGCGTGCGCCCGAGGAGCCGTTTGGGACTCCGCTCTCTTTGGATAAAACCATTTCCCGTTACATTGACCATGTCGAACTTAACGGCCTTCGCGTAACTTACATGATCCAGACCAAAGACGACGCGAACAACCTGAGCGACGGTGCCACCGTGTCGGTAACGCCGGTGGATGAGACCAAGCCCAATGACATCTCCAACCTGCGAGCATATCCGGGCGAGCGGATGATTAACCTCACCTGGATCTCCAGTCCGGACCTGGGCCGCGACCTGGCCAAGCAGAGGCTCTACACCAGGGTGGTAGAGCACAATTGGGACCTGGGGATTGACCTGGCGAAGGAAGCGACCTTCTACAGCGTGCGCAATCTTTCCGCCGGGATCGAGTATCAGTTCAAGATCACCTGCGTGGATCAGAGCGGCAACGTGAGCGACGGTGTTACAGTTTCGGCTTCCACGGTGCCTTTCCCCGATCAATGGATCCAGCCGAAAGATACCTCCTGGTATAAAGGCGATCGGCTGGACACCTTGGTCAATGCGCAAGACCAGGTGATCCTTACCCTGGATGGCATAGACAAGGGGGTGGGCAATTACCTTTCGCCGGTCCACGACTTCGGCCAGGACGGGAAAAAAGTGGCCTGGTATGCCGAGGAGCTTCTGGGAAGCCTGGTGGATGAAGACGGCACTGGCGAGCGGACCATCGAGATGCGGGCCGCGGATGTGCCGCCCCGCTTCCAGCGGTCGTTTGCCTACACCGATTTCCGGGACGCGACGCAACGAGCAGAGTGGTCTCAAGGCTCGATCATCTACCATGCTCTTGCCGGAACCCTAGCGGGCAGTAGTACTTCCGACCTTCACAATACCTCGGACGCCGGTCTGGGCATGATGACCCGGGCCATCAACCTTCCGCATCTCTCTTGGTCGGTTAGGTTTTATTACCAGCTTCAGTCCGGAGGCCAGGGCTTGGTCATCAACCTGGTTCATGCCGGCACGGATGTTTCGGACTGGAGCGGCTATCAATTGGTCTTAAAACCCGCCAACAACCGGGCCGAGATTCACCGCTTCAGCCAGGGACAAGGGACGCTGGTCGCTTCGCCCACCGTGTATTTATCGCCAGGCTGGTATCAAGGAGAGTGGACCCTGGACGAAGATTTTAAGTTCCACCTGGTGCTGGCCGGCTTGGAATATGTGGATCCTGGTACCCCGGCCGAGAGCTCACCCTTCAGCTCGATAAACACGGTGGAAGTAGGTCTTCAATCCCATAACAAGGATATCTTAAAGTGGGTGGATGTGCTCAAATTCTGGTCCAGCGACACCTTCCCCCATGCATTAGACCCGAACTGGTCTTCGTTGCCATGGGTGCCGGTGGTGAACGGCCAGAACGCGGGCCTGCCCCTGGGCCGTTACCTCCAGCTCCGCTCGACCCTCCGGGTGGGTAGCCAGGCGAACTCACCCAAGCTTCTCCAGACCGTGGTTTACAACTCGGCCACCCCGGGCGCAGGGGACGTCACAGCACCCGAAAATGTTACGGGTCTTGCCGCCGCTCCTGGAGACCGGCGGGTTACCTTGACCTGGTCACCCAGCCCCAACACCGAGGGCGACCTCATGGATCAGGTACTCTTTATTGATGACGGTTACGGGATCAGCCTGGGCATGGTCACCAGCTATGAAGTCACCGGCCTTACTAATGGCACCATTTATCGCTTCATGATCAAGACCGTGGACGAGGTTCCCAATTACAGCTCCGGGGACACGGTCTCGGCCATGCCGGTGGATCTGACTGCTCCGGATCCAATCTACAACCTGATGGCAAGCGTGGGGAACGGTTGGGTGGATCTGAACTGGCTGGAAAACCCTTACAACGCGGGCACTGAATATTATTATCTCCTCCAGGTGGCGCAGGACAGCACCGTGGTCCAGACCCATACGCTCTCGCCTGGCACCGAGAGCTTCCGGGTGACGGGACTGACCAATGACTTGACCTACCGCTTCACGATCTGGACCAAGGACCCCGCCGGTAACTCAAGCGAGGGGGTCTGGAAGGATGCCACTCCGCACAACGCACTTCCGCCTGAAGACGCGATTGGGTTCGGAGCCTATCCCGGTGACGGGATGATTGACCTGGCCTGGACGCCCGGGCCTGATACCGATCAGGACCGGACCGCACAAAAGCTCTATTACCGCATCGGCCAGACCGGTGATTACAGCTTGCTCCAGACCCTGGGGGTGGACAGTTCCTCCACGCGGGTTCCGAATCTGACCAACGGTGTCTACTACCAATTCAAGCTCACCGCGATTGACAATTTGGGCCTGGAGAGTCGAGGCGTAACCGTGATCGCGGCTCCGATTGATTTTGCTCCAGTCTGGACCCAGCCTACCGACACGGCTTGGGACAAGGGCCAGTTCCAGGACGCCCAGATCGTCACCCTGGACCACCTTGAGATTACTGAATTCTCTTTTGTGGGCACCTACACTTCGCCGGTCCACGACTTTGGGAAAGACTTTGTCATGGCCTGGTGGCAAGGCCAGGAATTCAATTCTACCAGTATTGACGTGGTCCCGGGCGGCCCGCGCACCATTTACGTGCGGACCAGCGAGACCCGGCCGCTGGCTTGGAGCCAGAACCAGTCTCCGGGTTCTTCTGACCCGGTTTGGGGATCTTCCGGGAGCCTGGGTTGGGTTGAGCTTGCTTCAGGCACACCGATTTCCATTGAAGCCGGCCGCTATGTCCAGTACCGGGTGGTGATGCACGGCGATCCCACGGGAACTTTTTCACCCCAGCTCTACTTTGCACACCTGGCTTCGGAAATAGTTTCCGACCGAACCGCGCCTGAGGATGTGACCAACCTCAACGCCTCAGCGATAGGGCTGGCCGTTCAGCTCAGTTGGTCCCCCAGCGCTGATAACGCGGAAGACCTGGCCGGTTACATGGTTTATCGTGATTCGGGTCAGGGCTTCGTAAAAGTGGCCGCAGTGGAAGCCGCGACCACTTCTCATACCGACCCAGTGCCTGAGTATGGTTTTTACACTTACCGGGTCACGGCCCGGGACTCGGTGCCCAATGAGAGCATCGGTCGGACCGTCTCGATTCTGGTGGAAGATAAGGAATGGCCGGGCGAGGTCAGTGCGTTTCAAGTTAAGCCTGGTCTGGAGCGATTGATCCTGAGCTGGATTCCACCTGAAGATGTGGACGGCGATCTGGCTGGAATTCGGGTCTATCTCTTGGATGGAGCCACCTGGATCTTCCTGGAGGAGTTGCCGGGAACAGCCACGGGCACCGTGATCACGGGCCTCCAAAACAATGTCATTTATAAAGTTAAAGTGACCACCGTGGATTACCTGGGGAACGAGAGCCCGGGTGTTATCAAGGAGGCTACCCCCGCCAACCTGACCCCGCCGGAAGAAGTGACCAACCTGAAAGCCGTTCCCGGTGATCGCCGGGTGGACCTCTACTGGCTGCCCTCGGCCGACAGCGAGCGGGACCTTAAAGACCAAAAGCTCTACGTCAATGACGGGACCGGAGAGGGACCGCCCGTTTCGCTGGGGCCTTTTCGGACCGCGTATCGGGTTCCGGGCCTGACTAATGGCCTTTCCTACAACTTCCGAATCGCCACTCTCGATGTCGCAGGAAACGAGAGCCAGGGGGCGATAATCGGGGCGATTCCAAAGGAAGAGCCGGATATCTGGGTCCAAAATCGCCACACCGCCTGGAACACCGGCGACCTGCATAATCTGGAAGTCGGCCAGGCCGACGAGGTTCGCCTGAGGAGTCGGCTTGATAGCGCTACCCAAACCCGAACTTTTATAGCCGCTGAGGGCATCTACACCTCGCCGGTTCACGACTTTGGTGAGGATCTGGGCAAGGTCTGGTGGAACAGCGAGGAATATCATGGCACCGAGGTGTCATGGGTGGAAGTCCGGGCCCTGGATCAGGCTCCGATTTTAGCTTGGCCTCCCACGGCGACTAATGAGCAACCCTGGGACCCCAACGAGTATCCATCCACCAATGATCTTTTCTGGGGATCGGGGAACGAAGATTTTTCCAGCAGCACACTGAACCGGAACCGCTGGCCGGTACTGGTGGCTGACGATGGCCTGGGCGTAGGTATAGTAAGCGGCTGGTTAACCATCTCCGGCACTCTGGCCAGAGATGTCCCGGCTCGGGCCTATGTTGGCACTTACACCCTGGACACGCGCGATTTTGAAGCCAAGACTTCGGTGAAAATATCGGAACAATCCAATGACCAGGAGGGGGGCTTGGTCCTGACCGGGGCACTTGGTCATCGGGCTCGTCTGGTTGTGGCCGCTACGGCTAGCCAGCCCGGCAGAATAGCTCGGTTCTATGTGGACAGCGGGACGGGCGAGGAACTCAAGAGGGAGATCTCGTGCGCTTCGCCTGCCGAACTTTCCCTGCAATACGATGCCAGCACCAGCACCCTCACCGCCCGGGCCGATAATAATCCTTTCGATACGGCCTCGATCACCTTTGAGGAGGGGGTCAGCCTGGCTCTGGCCTGCACCGGCAATTATTCCGCCGATAATCAAGTGGACGTTCGCTTCAATAATTTCTCCCTGGATTTAAATCAGTGGCAGCGGGTGAGCAACGAGCAGAACAGCGGGCTTCTCCGGGGTCGCTACGTGCAATACCGCTTCAAACTCCGCCGACCCTCCAGCGATCGTTTCTCGCCGGCGATGCGTTACTTCATCCTCAGCTCCCGTTCCGACGCGGACTCTACTCCGCCGCTGGACATCACGGATCTCGAAGCCCACGCCGGGGACGGTTGGGTCTATTTCGTCTGGAAAGAGAGCGCCAACCCGGAGGGCGACATCAAGTTTTCGACCATCTACTGGAGCCGGGATGACGGCGCCACCTGGACAAAGGAAGCGGAATTTGTCCCCACCACCTCTTATTACCGGCTCGATTCCATCGCTAACGGAATTGACTACCTGTTCCGGATCACGGTGAGCGATGAGGTGCCCAATGAAAGCCGGGGCGCGATCGTCAGCGCCCGACCCCAGGACATCACGGCGCCCGAAGATGTGACCAACCTGCATATCAAGAAAGTCCACCTTGGGGAAGCCTTGCTCGGGTTTACACCCAGTGCCAATACCGAAGGCGATCTTGACCATTACACCGCTTATGTGTGCATGCTCGACGGCGGCACTCTGTGCGATTCCGGCACCGAGTTCAGTAAACTGGCAACCCAGTATCTGGTCACCGGGCTTTTGCCCTCCACCAACTACAAGTTCATTATCACCGCTTCGGACGAAGTGCCCAACGAGAGCCCCGGCCGTTGGATTCTCTATGGCGACACTACTCCGCCCGAAGAGGTGAAAAACTTCCGGACCTTTGCCGGCGATGGCTTGGTCAACCTCTATTGGGACCCGAGCCCCAACACGGTCGGAGACCTGGATCATTTGGTGCTTTACATTCAAGGAATAGACCGGAGCGATTCCTTCAACCTGGATCAGACCGTTACCCACTACCGGGTCAAAAGCCTGACCAACGGCGTGATCTATACCTTCCGCATCACCACCGTGGACAAGGCCGGGAACGAAAGCAACGGAGTGGAGGATGCCGCCACTCCTACAGCGTTCCCCGAGCTCTGGATGATGCCCGTGGATACCGCTTGGGAGACCGGCGCCAGGGAGAACGTGGTCCCGTCGTCCCGGCCCTGGCTCTACCTGGTTGCGCAGGACGGGGCCTACCCTGAAGGCGGCCGCTTTATCTCTCCGGTTCATGACCTGGCCGGCGATCTGGCCGAGGTCTGGTGGACGGCTGAGGAGTTCGCCGGGAGCTTCCTTGATACTGAAAGAGGCGATCCGCGAGTGATCGAGGTGCGGGCCAGCGATGTGCCGCCCGCGAAAAACCTTTCCGGCGTGATCTGGTCAAACAACCAGCTCCCGGCTCTAAATGATCCTTACTGGGGCAGTAAGCATGATGATTTTAACAACAACGGAATCCTCGATTCGAAGTGGACCAAGGAGATAGACGATCCTGGCATCGTGATTGAAGAAGAGGACCAGGCGCTTCACTTCCACGGCTCAAGCCAGCGGATCAGCGACCAGAAGAACCGGGTGTGGGTGACCACCGCGGACCGGGACTTCACCGCGGTGGTAAAGATCCGGCACAACTCGGTTAGTGATACTCCGGTTTACGGCGGGCTTTACCTGGACTACCAGTTCTACTATGGCGTGACCGTCCGCAGCGGCGTGGAGTGGAACTGGACCGGAAAAGAGTTCCAGAAAAAGTCATTCTTGAACCTAACCTGGACCGAGTATTTGGCGGTTAAACGCGAGTCGGTCGTCAACCAGGTGGTGGTGAGCAACGCCCCGCCTGGAGTGGAACATGAGCTTAAGATCGTGGCTCAGGCCGGGATTCCGAGATTCTACTTTGATGGCCAGGAACTGCCGCTTACTCCGCCCCGGAGTCTCTCCATCCCCGACGTGTGGCAAAATGATAATTTGCAATTCAAGCTCTCGTTGGGGCATATCGGCAATAATACCCTGGGAGCCCCGGTGGACCTTTCCTTTGACGACTTTTTCCTGGATGATGCCACCAATATAAATTATTTGACCTGGCGCGAGGTCCAATCCGGCCAGACCGTGGAACTGCCCAAGGGCCGGTTCGTGCAGTTCCGGGTGACCATGAACCCGAGCCCGGACCGTTTCTACTCCCCGCGGCTCAAGGCCGTGCGCCTGGCCCGGGTCCCGGGATTGGACGATCAGCCCCCGGCTGAGGTAACCAACCTGACCGCCAGCTTGGTGGACTCGATAGTGCACCTGAGCTGGACGGAGAGCGCCACGCCCGAAGATGTGGTTAATTACGTGGTCTACCTGAGCATTGATGGCGGCAGAAGCTGGGATGAAGGCGTGGACTTGCCCGCCGGAACCACCGAATATGACCTCGAGGGGCTTAACCTCTCCAATCCTTACCGGTTCCGGCTAACCGCTCGCGACCAACTCCTCAACGAAAGCCCCGGCGTTACCACCATGCTGGGTTCGGACCTGATTCCGCCGTGGGTGGTTTCCACTTCCCTGGAAAATCACGAAAAGCGTTGTGCTTTCCCCGAGGAGCTCCGGGTTGCGCTCCGGGACGACTTTTCCGGGGTGAATGCCTCCGCGGTCATAGATTCTGCGGAGATCACCCATCCCCTCCAAGGCCTGATCGCTGACACCTGGCGAGTGGAAGAACCGGACGTCCTGATCTTCTCGCCGGCTCAAGGCTTTGGACCAGGCGACTACACTCTGACCATGAATCTCCTGGATCAGGCCGGGAACAGCAAACTCTTTGCCCTCTCCTTTTCCTTCTGCCGCTACGAGGATGACCTGCTTCGCGCCGGGGTTCACCAGTATCAACTGGTGGCGACTGACTCGGCCGGAAATGAGACCGAGCCTACCACCCCGGCCGTGCCGGGTGAAGTGTTCCCGCCCGATTCTCCAGCCAACGGCGTTGCTTCGGTGGATGGCGCCACGGTGACCCTGACCTGGGCAGCCAATGATGAGCGTAACTTTGCCGGCTATTATGTCTATCGGAATGGCGGGCTGGTCCTTCAGGAAAGCGCAAAAGCCGAGGGAGCCTGGGCACGGGTATCCTACGAGTATTCCTTTGACGAGGCCAACCGCACCGTGGATGGTGATACCTTAACTGGCCAGAAGCTCTCCACCGGCCCAGAGGCTCCGTTTTTCTGGATGGGTTCCTTTCCCGTGCTCCAGAAGTACGCTGAGGCTGTGGAAGTTTGGTGGAATACTGGGAGCACTCGCACTTATCAGGTCGAAGTCTGGGATGGCACTAGCTGGATTCCGGCCGGAACTGCCACCGAATTTCAGCAACAGCAAGCCCTTCATCCTTTGTCTCACTTGGTCTCCTCGGACAAGGTCCGGCTGTGGTTCCCGGACGGAAGCGACACCGCGACCTTGAGCGAAGTCAAAGTGCTCAAGCGGGCCGCGCTTCAGCAAAGCGCCTTCCTGGAGCAAGTGGAGCAATGGGGGACCCATTACTATCAGCTCAGCGCGGTTGACGATGTCGGGAACGAAAGCGCTCTCTCCTCTCCGATCCCGGTGGTGATCGGCGGTCTGGCTTCTCCGACCGGACTTACCGGCACCGCCGAGGACATCCACGTCACGCTTGAGTGGAAGGCTAATTCCGAGCCTCTGTCCATTCTTGCCGGCTACAACGTCTATCGGGACGGAATCCAGATCAATTCTCAACTGGTGCTGCCTTCTGGCTCACCCACTTACTTGGATACGGTGATCCACAATGGCGTCTATGTCTATACCGTTACCGCGGCAAGCACCGACGGCCACGAGACCCTGCCCTCCAACCCGGCGGTGGTGGAGGTGAACAACACCGAAGCCCCGCCCGCGCCGGTTGGCCTAATTTGCGAGGTCAAGAGCAATTTCGTCGCCTGCACCTGGTCCGCGCTCTCCATTGAGGAGGTTCCGGATCTGGCGGGTTACAATGTTTATCGAGAAGATTTAACGGAGCCTCTGAATCATCACCTTCTCACTCTCACTACCACTCACTATAGCGATTATGACTTAATCTACCTCCAGCCTGATTATGCTTACCGGGTCGTGGCGGTGGATGTGGAAGGGAATCAGAGCGCGCTTTCCGAGATGAGCGCCGTTACCTTCCCGAACCCGGGCAAGGTGACCGGGCTTAGCGCCGACCAGTTGGCCAAAGATGTGACCCTGGATTGGACTCAATTGGATGCTGAGCCAGGGTTCGGAGATGGTAGCGGCTACCTGGTCTTCCGGAACGGCGAGGTGCTCACCCAAGCGGTGACCATCCAGCCCGAGGGCACGGTCAGCGCCTCCTCCACCTTTTCCAGCCCGACCGGAGGACTCAGCGCGGAGCCATTCCAGCCGGCCAACGTGGTGGACGGCGATTACGAGACCTATTGGGTCTCCGAGGAAAACGATCCGGTGCCCTGGTGGCAGATCATTTTCGATAGCCCGAAAAAGATCGTGGAGATCGAGGTGGGCTGGATGTATCAGCAGGATCACATCGCCAAGGACTATACCCTGCAATACCTGCACCACGGCTCCTGGACCGTGGCCACTATCGTGACCAATAACCAGGAATTTGATAACCGCTTCGCCTTTACCGAGCCCTTGGAGGCCGAGGGCTTGCGCCTGGTGGTCTCGGCTAAAAATAATCCCTACACCGCGGTCATGCTGGCCGAAATCGCTATCCGAGCGGTACAAGAGATAGCGCCACTTCAGGAAACCGGCTTGGTTGAGCATCCACCCTTTGAGGACAAAAACGTGCCCTCCGGTGTGCATCAATACACGGTCCAGGCGATCAGCTTCCTGGGGCTGGCCGGTCCGCTCTCCGACGGCCTCACCGTCGCCGTCTCCCACGTAGACCTGGAGATCGGCCGCTACGATCTGATCACTGTGCCTCGCCGACCCTCGGTGCTCCACGACCTCAATTTGGTGACTACTTTCGGGAACCCTTCCCAGGAGGCGATCACTGACGATATCACGGTCGCATTCTACAAAAAGGATTCAACAAGCAACTTGACCCTTCTTGGAACCCAGACCATCAGCGAGGATCTTCCGGCCCAGGGCACTGCTCTGGCGGAACTGCGCTGGACTCCAACCGCCCAGGATGCCGGCACCGTGGAGTTCTGTGTCACCCTGGATCCCAATAACACCATCCCAGAATATGACGAGGGCAACAACTCCACCCGGCCCAACTCCCCTCGGCCCTGCCTGGAAGTTCACCTGGCCAGTGACGATGAACTCCTGGTTTTGGTGGATGAGGTGGACGCGGCCAACTTCCCTGAGGTTAAACTCCGAGTCCGGGTGGATGACTTCACCGGCCGGGGTCTCACCGGTTTGGAACCCTTCAACTTTGCCATTGCCGAGGATGGGGCTGACCAGAGCATCACCGACTTCCAGAACCTGATCACCCCGGCCAGCACCATGCCCATGGTGGATATGGTCTTCCTGGCCGATACTTCCGGCAGTATGCGCGAGGAATGGGAGGATATGCGCTTTATTCTCAACCGTCTCCTGCGCATGGCCGAGGCCCGGGGCATTGACGTCCGCTACAAGCTTTATACCATTGCCTTCCCTTATCGCTTTGGCGAAGTGCTCACCGAAGGAATTTTTAACGGCCAGCCGGACAATATCCTTAACCGTTCCTGGGGTTATGAACTGGCCAGCGAGAAATGTTACTTGGGCCAGAGCGACCCAGGTGAGGATTGGGGCCCGACCTCGGTCTGGGCCGCCCGCAACTTTGACTGGCGCCCGGGCGCGCGCCGGCTGGTACTGCCGGTGGCCGACGAGAACCCTTACGAAGGAACTCGGTTTATATACTGCAGTACTGGGATGTTTTGTCCCAGCCCGGTTATCGGCCCAACCGACAAAAACGCCTATTGGGACGGCGAGGACTGGGCGGTGGTGAACGAGGCCATCCAGGCCTTCCAGGATAATGATGTGGTGGCCTATCCGCTTTACGGGGCCAGGCATTATTGCACCACCAGTGTCTCCCCCTGTGGCTGTGAAGGGGTCTGGGCGCCTCTTTCCAAACCCTACATGCAAAAGCTGGCCGATCAAACCGGCGGCCATATTTACGATTTCTTCAAGCCCTATGCCCTGGTCGAGGATCTCGGCGCGGATATTGAAAGCGACGCGGTCCAGTATGTGATCACCTACGTGACCACCAATCCCGACCAGGACGGAACCCTCCGCGACGTGGACGTCTTCGCCACTTACCGTTATGTAAAAGGAAAAGACGACGAGGGGAACCAATATACCGCGCCGTTGGGCGATCCGGATATCGAAGTGGTGGCCGACTCCCTCCACCTCGATGATCCCACTCCCCTGGGCGCAACTACGGTGAAGGTATTTGCCACCGTGCACAACCCCTCCGGTCATCTGGTGACAGACATCAAGGTCCGTTTTTACATCGGTGATCCCTTCACCGGCGGCTTACAGATCGGACCGGCGGAAGATATTACCATCGCCTCCCTGGATCGGGGTGAGTCAATGGTAGTTTCCGTGGATTGGTATACCGTGCCCGGGCACCACGACATCTACGTATTCGCCGACCCGCTCTTTGAGATCGAGGAGACCGACGAGAGCAACAACCTGGCCTCCTTCCATGTCTATGTGCCCGGCACCGAATACCCCGAGCTGGCGATTCATCCCAATGATTTCACTTTCTCCAACACCTATCCCCGCGAGGACGAGGTGGTTACCATCTCGGCCAACGTGCATAACATTGGCGCCCCGGCTGGTGAGTTCACGGTCATCTTCGTGGAAGGCGACCCGGAAAACGGCGGCAAGATCATCGGCGATGAAATCACCGTCCCCTCCCTGGGCAAGAATTCCTTCATTGACCTGGAGGTTGAGTGGCCCACTACCGGTAAGGATCCCGAAGAGGACATCTGGGTGGTGATTGATCCCCAGGATCGGATCGAAGAGGTCAACGAGAACAACAACCGGGTGATGAAAAAGATCTACGTGATCCAGAAGGCCCTCTCCGTCGAGGTTCACACCGATGCCGGAAGCTACCTCCACCACACCGATGTGCTGGTCGGGGTGACCGTCAACAACTTCAAGAGCAATGCATTCAGCGGCCAAGTCATGGTGGACGTGATGGACGAGGAGCGCAACCGGTTTGAGCGGGTGGGAACTATTAACATCAATAACTTATTCACCACCATCCTTCCCGAATGGCATTACCGGGTGCCGGCAACGGTTCCCGCGCCCGGTCCAGGAACTTCCAAGAAAGCCCAAATTGACAAGATCAACTTCACCTTCATCATGAACGAGCTGGGGCTCGACGAGATCCTGGATGTCAACTCCATCCGCATCGCTGCTTTTGATCTCCATGGTGAGTTTGTTGCTACCATTCCTCATAAGTTCACTCCGGCCAAAGACTACCTTGACGGCATCAACGAGGCAGGCAAATTGGAATGGCCGGTCAGCTCTGATGCCCCGCCCGGATCCCTGCTCCTTTACTACATCTATTTCGATGTTAAGGCCAACGGAATCAAAGAGCCTCCTCCGGTGGTGTCTGTAGGCGGTTCAAGCCTGCAAGTAAGCCTGGGAGCGACGGAGGCGGTTTCTCCCACGCCTTCTACTTACACTCTGGTCTGGAATACCACGAACACACTTGCCGGAGTCTACTCGATGGCCGCGGACCTGATCGAGAATACCCTCACCATTGACCAGGGCATATCTGATCCATTTGCCATCGAGTCAGACTACGGCCTGCAAAGCCAGGTGGTAACCGACCGGATCAACTATGGCGCCCGGGAGACGGTGAATATCAGATCCCAGCTGTATAACCTCAGCCTCAATTACAACTACTCCGACCTCTTGGTGACAGTGCAAATAGTCAACCCGGGGGGAATCACGGTTTATTCGTCTTCGTATCTCCAGGAAGTCCTGCTGGTGGGCGAGATCCTGATCCAGCCGCTCTCCTGGAACACCGGCATCTATCCTCCGGGGAGCTATACCGTCATTCAAACGGTCCAGAGCCAGGGCGCAGTGCTTTCCACCTCTCAGACCAACTTCAATATCCTATCCAGCGCGGACTTTGGCAGTGTGCTTATCGGCTCGCTGGTGGTTGATCCCTTCTCCGTCACCCTGGGACAGACGATCCAGTTGGGTTATCTCGGCCTTACTAATATCGGGAACGTGGACCTTCAGAACGTCCTCGTGACCGCCTGGATTCTCGATCCAGACACCTTCACTCAGATCGATCAGGCGACCTGGACCATTCCTCTGTTACCCGTGGATACCTCCGCCTCGGATCAGACCTGGTATGATACCGGAAACCTCTGGATCAAGAATTATCCCATTATCCTTGATGCTACCATCAACGCTTCAGGAACTCCCCGCACGGTGGTTCTCGACTCGTTCTACCTGGAAGTTCTCGACCTTAATCCACCAGTCACCACGCTGGTGGTGGGAGATCCCAATTATGTGGAAGGGACGACCATCTATCTCACTTCTCATACCCCCGTCACTTTATCGGCCACGGACGATGCCTCCGGGGTGGAGCGGACCGAGTATCAGATTGATGGTGGGACGGTCACAAAATACACGTTGCCTTTCAATCTTGCTGGAGAAGGGACCCATACCCTTGCGTATCGGAGCGTGGATCGGGCCGGGAACGAAGAAGCTTGGCACACCCAAACCCTAGTAGTGGACGACACGGGTCCTGCGATCACGGTGACGGAGGTAGTGGACGGCGCCTACTACAATACGGATGTGACCCCGGTGGTCACGGTGGCGGACGCTTGGGTTCCGGTGGCTCTGACCGAGGCCACGCTGGACGGAGCGCCTTATGTCTTGGGCAGCCTAATTGGCGCCGAGGGGAGGCACACCCTGGTGATCCAGGCCCAAGATGTCCTGGAGAACTCCAGCACCAGGCAGATCGCGTTCACCATTGACAAGACCGCCCCCGAGATCAACCCCGGCGTGGCCGCCGGCTATTACAACGCGGAGGTCAAGGTAACTCCCACGGTCACGGACGCGACCACGGTGACCGGCTCGGTGGTGATCGAGTGCAACGGGGCCTTTTTGTTGGAGATGGCTTACGGTGATTCGGTGATCCTTACCCAAGAAGGCGACTATCTGGCCACCGCCACGGCCACGGATATGGCGGGCAACCAGGCAGCGCCTGTCACCGTGCCATTTACCATTGACGAGACCGATCCCACCCTCGTCTTGGGAGTTGATCCGGGCTACTACAACACGGACGTGATCTTCACGCCCACAGCCCAGGATGCAACAACCGTTTCGGGCACGGTGACGGTGCTGAGAGACGGCGTGCCCCATTCGGAGACAGCCTGGGGCCAGCAAGTCACACTCACGGCGGAGGAGCGGTATGAGATCAGCGGCTATGGGGTGGATCTGGCGGGTAACGACACAATAACCCAGGTGGTGCGCCTGACTATTGATAAGACTGACCCCAGTCTCGATCTAAGTGTGACTTCGGGTTATTACAACACCAATGTAGCGTTCACACCCACGGCCCAAGACGCTACTACAGTGTCGGGCACGGTCACGGTGTTGCTGAATGGCATTACACTTGCCGAGACTGCGTGGGGCGAGCAAGTAACTCTCACCGCTGAGGGACGTTACCAGATCAGCGGGTATGGGGTGGATCTGGCTGGCAACTATACGGTGACGCCTACCGTCGCCTTGACCATTGATAAGACCGATCCCACTCTAGACCTGGGAGTGGCTCCAGACTATTACAACACCAATGTGGTGTTCACACCTACGGCCCAAGATGCGACCACTGTGTCCGGCACAGTGATCGTGGTGCTGGATGGCGTTACGCTTTCCGAGACCGCTTGGGGTGAGTTAGTTACGCTCACCGCTGAGGGGCGCTACCAAATCAGCGGCAATGGCATGGACCTGGCTGGGAACGACACCGTTACCCCGATAGTGACCCTGGTCATTGATAAGACGCCGCCGGTAATCGTGGTGAGTGGCGTGAGCGACGGCGAATATCGGAATGCGGATATCTCTCTGTTCGTAACTGTAGAAGATGATAATCGCGACCTCAGCCGCGAATCATTGACCATCAACACCAATTCTTACTTCATGGACTCCCTCATCTTGCTCAGCCAGGAGGACACTTACTCCCTCCACGCCGAGGCCACGGACCTAGCCGGGAACACGGCAGTTCCCATGGATCTTGAATTCACGATTGACAAAACCCTGCCAGTGCTGAACCTGCCATTCCCGGACGGTCTCCTGACTAACCAGCCCGTGGTGTTCGTGCCCGGGATTGATGAGCCTCATCGGGATTTAAGCCAGGAGTCGGTGACGGTTCTGCAAGATGGGAGCCTGCTCGATACATACGCCTTCGGAGATGAGATCACGCTCGACGCGGAAGGGGACTACACGGTGACGGCCACGGCCACGGACTTGGCCCAGAACAGTTCCACCCTCACCAAGTCCGCTACCATTGACTTGACCCCGCCTAAGATCACTATCTTTGGGGTCAGCGATGGCGCTTACTATAACCAGGCGGTGGTGGTGCGGGTGGAAGTGACCGAGGAGCATCGGGATCCCTCCCGGGAGTCGCTGACCATCAACGGCGCGCCTTACAGCTTTGACACCGACATCGAGCTGAGCGCAGAAGAGGTTTACACGCTGGTGGCGACCGTTACGGATGGTGCGGGGAACGCGGCCGAGCCGGTGAGCTTGACCTTTACCATTGATACCACGCCGCCAGAGATCGTGGTAAGTGGAATCAGCGACGGAGCCTATTCCAACACCGATGTGAACCTGACAGTAACCGTAATAGATGTGAACCGCGATTTCTCCGCCGAGGTTCTGGCCATCAATTGGATCGCCTATACTCTGGATACCCCGATCCTCCTAACCCAGGAAGACATCTACACCCTCCATGCCGAGGCTACCGACCTAGCCGGGAATCCGGCCACCCCGGTCGAGCTTAGCTTTGTCATAGATAAGACCAAGCCGGTGATCGCATTGGGAGTGAGCGCGGGCTACTTCAACACCGATGTAGTGTTTACGCCCTTGCTTACGGAATTGTATCCAGATACCTCCTTGGTGACCATCACCCTGGACGGAATCACACTTAGCACATATCCCTTCGGGCAGGAGATCAGTTTAGCCGCCGAGGGCGAGTATGCGGTGCTTGGAGAAGCTCTGGATCTGGCAGGAAACACCACGTTGGCGCTGGTATCTCCGATCATCATTGACAAGACCGCGCCCGCGTTCGAGATGCACGTGGCCCCAGGCTATTACAACACCGACGTGGTATTCACGCCCGAGTTGATTGAGAAGTATCCAGAGGCGTCAACGGTGACAGTTATTCTGGATGGGCACACCCTGGGAATTTATGCCTTTGGTGATGTGATCTCGCTGACCGCGGAAGGGGATTACGTGGTTGCCCCCTCTGCGCGTGACCTGGCCGGGAATGAGAACTCGGATTCAATTCCTCTGACGATTGATAAGACCGACCCCTCTCTCGACCTGGGTGCGACTCCGGGCTATTACAACTCTGACGTTGTATTCACACCTACCGCTCAGGATGCGACCACGGTTTCGGGGGCGGTGCTGGTGCTACTAGATGGCGTTACCCTCTCCGAAACGGCCTGGGGTGAGCAAGTCACGCTTACGGTTGAGGGCCGATACGAGATCAGCGGTTACGGGGTAGACCTGGCCGGTAACGATGCGGTGACGCCTGTGGTGTCCCTCACCGTTGACAAGACCGACCCGATCCTCGATCTTGATGTAGCTTCGGGTTACTACAACACTGATGTGGTATTTACCCCCACAGCCCAGGATGCCACTACAGTTTCGGGCACCGTCACGGTGTTGCGAGACGGTATGACTTTTTCGGAGACGTCCTGGGCCGAGCAGGTCACGCTCACGGCTGAGGGACGTTACCAGATCAGCGGTTATGGGGTGGATCTGGCTGGCAACGATACGGTGACGCCTACCGTCGCCTTGACCATTGATAAGACCGATCCCACTCTAGACCTGGGAGTGGCTCCAGGCTATTACAACACCAATGTGGTGTTCACACCTATGGCCCAAGATGCGACCACTGTGTCCGGCACCGTTACCGTGATGCTGGATGGCGTAACGCTCTCCGAGACGGCCTGGGGTGAGCAAGTGACGCTCACGGCTGAGGGACGTTACCAGATCAGCGGCTATGGGGTTGATTTGGCTGGGAACGACACCGTTACCCTGATAGTGACCCTGGTCATTGATAAGACGCCGCCGGTAATCGTGGTGAGTGGCGTGATCGACGGCGAATATCGTAATGCGGAGATTTCTCTGTTCGTAACGGTGGAAGATGATAATCGCGACCTCAGCAACGAATCATTGACCATCAACACCGATTCTTACTTCATGGACTCCCTCATCGTGCTTGAGGATGAGAACACCTACTTCCTCCATGCCCAGGCGGCTGACCTGGCCGGTAACCCTGCCGTGCCGGTCGAGATGACCTTTGTCCTCGATAAAACCAAGCCGGTAATCGTTATCACCGGTGCCGAGGATGGAAAATATTACAACTACGACATCGTCTTGCATGGAACAGTGGTGGATCTGCATCGGAACCTTCTCGCCGAAATCCTCACCGTTAATGGCATGCCTCAACTCATGGATGTGGATATCCTCCTCTCTTCTAATGAAATGCTTCATGTCGTCCATGCCGAGGCCGCTGACCTCGCAGGGAATGCCGCAGATCCGGTAGATCTGAGTTTCGTTATCGATAAAACCGCGCCGGAAATCATCATCACCGGCGTAGAGGACGGTGTGACATACAATGAAGACGTGACCCCTCACATCGAGGTGAGCGATCCATATCTCGATTCATACACCATCACCCTCAATGGCGTGCCTTTTGTGAGCGATACGCCGATCACCGAGGATGGAGTATATCTTCTGGTGGTGGATGCAACGGACCTGGCGAGTAACCATTCACACCGGGAAGTTTTGTTCGAAGTGCGGAAGATCCTTCTCGAAGTTATCAAGGAAATTCTTGACCCAAGACCCTCGGTGCTGGTCTGGCTGCGGCTGGGAAAGGATCGTAGCATGAACCCCGTGGCCGTGGGTTC
>Ga0299912_10000205_pt1 | contig 61108 bp, 53 predicted proteins | sample RVTome_2_FD_207667 | JGI IMG/M metagenome (GOLD analysis project Ga0299912, IMG submission 207667) | Soil microbial communities from uranium-contaminated site in the Upper Colorado River Basin, Wyoming, United States - RVT95D214 (version 2) ... | reverse complement strand
AATGCGACCGCGTGCGCCTGCCCGATGGCCGCGAATCGACGCGCGAATACATCGTCCATCCGGGGGCCGTCGTCGTCATCCCGGTGTTCGACAACGGCGACCTGCTGCTGGAACGCCAGCACCGCTACCCGCTGCACCGCGACTTCATCGAACTGCCGGCGGGCAAGATCGACCCCGGCGAGGACGACCTCAGCTGCGCGAAACGGGAACTGGAAGAGGAAACCGGCTATACGGCGAGCGAATGGCGCGAAGTCACCACCATCTATCCCTGCATCGGCTATTCGGACGAGCGGCTGGCGTTCTATCTGGCGCGCGGGCTTACGGAAGGCAACCACGGCCGCGACCACGACGAATTCCTGGAAATTTTCCGTCTGCCGTTCGCCGAGGCGATGCAATGGGTGAAGGACGGCCGCATCTGCGAGACCAAGACCGTGATCGGGCTGTTCTGGCTGGAGAAACTGTTGGGTCAGGGCTGGTGAGGCGTGCTATTTCCCAAGCGTTCGCGTAAATCCGGCGCAGGATAGAACACCCGTTTGCGGCCGCCATGCAGAGTTTCGGTCAGCAAACCCTGGGCGGCAAGCGCGAGCAAATCACCACGGGCGGTAGCGTAGGCGACCTGATGCGAACGCTGGTGGCTTTCGATAGTGAAATATTCATCGGGGCGCTTCAGCGCATGAGAGAGCAATGCGGTTTGCCGGTGATTCAATTGCTTGTCGCGCGTATGCAAGTTTCTAAGTTGCGCGCTTAGTCGGGTTTGCTCGCGTTGCTTTTGCTCAAGATAATCGTAGAGTGCAGCAAGACCGTCCAGGATGACGCGGGTTTGATACAGCAAAAAATAAGTGGTATCACCTGCATCGGTTTCAGTGAGCAAATAGGCGCGCGCGTACTGTGTTGGTGCTTTCCTAAGGATGCGCGAAATCGACAGGTACTCTGTCAGCCAATAGCCTTGCCGGGCCATATACCAATAAAACAGGGTGCGCGCCGTTCTGCCGTTGCCGTCGGCGAAGGGGTGGTCGTAGCCGATCATGAAATGCAGCAGGATGGCGCGCACGACGGGATGGATAAAATTGCCCTCTGAAACCGGAGCATTGGCAAAATCACAAATCTTTTGCAGGCGTTCAGGGATCTCGCGCGCCAGCGGTGGACGGTGGAGCACCAGCCTTTCGTCGTTCGGCGCGACAACTTCGATATCGTCACGCGTGCGTAAACGTCCACAATCTTCCGGATATTCCAGCGTATCTTGGGTCAGAACGCGCTGCAATTCGATGACATGTGCCGGTTCCAGCTTATCTTCACATAGGGTGCGAATCGTCCGCATCGCCTCGAAGTTGTTGAAAATCATCCGTTCGCTGAGAGTGCGCGGTTTGCGTCCTTCGCGAAGCATGGTTTCAGCGACCCTGCGCTCGGTGGATGCGCCTTCGAGTTGACTGGAGGTGATGGCCTCCTCGATCAGGCTACCCATCAGATAGCGCCCTTGCTCGGCACGCAGCGCGGCGTTATCGCTTCCACTGGGTATCAGTCCCGCACCCCGGTCGATTTCGTGCAGGTTTTTCAACAAGGGTTCGGGCAAACTGTAGTTGAATGGTTTGCCGTGTTTATCCTGAAAAGGTAGCGCCTGAGCGCTACCGCTGCGCGCCAAGCGCAATGCCAGCCACCAGGTTTTGTGATTGAGCCCTTCGGGCGGCGAGCGGTGCCGCAGTTCGTCCCAATGCAGGTATTGCCCGTTCGCCAAGGGGCCGAGGTTGAGCAGGGGAAACCGGGACAGCATCTCGGGGGTTACTGCCCTCATCAACTCATCGGTGGACGGTGGAGATAGCGGGATTTTCATGGATTACTATCAATTTGATGATGATTGATAGTAATTGATACGTCGCTAAGTATCAATTTGATAGAAATTGATACTAATTGATAGTGCGCGGCTTCACGGCTGCGCGCATTCAAACCTGGTAGGCCAGGTTAGGCGCCAGCCAGCGTTCCGCTTCCGCCAGCGTCCAGCCCTTGCGGCGGGCGTAGTCCTCGACCTGGTCGCGTTCGATCTTCGCTACGGCAAAGTACTGGCTGTCGGGGTGCGACAGGTAGAAGCCCGATACCGCGGCGCCCGGCCACATGGCGAAGTTCTCGGTCAGCATCACACCAATCTGGGTCGTCGCGTCGAGCACCGCGAACAGCGGCGCCTTTTCGCTGTGCTCGGGGCAGGCGGGGTAGCCGGGGGCGGGGCGGATGCCCTGGTATTTTTCCGCGATTAGCTCGTCGTTGGCGAGCGCTTCCTCTCCGGCATAGCCCCAGAACTCGCGGCGCACCCGCAGATGCAGGTGCTCGGCAAAGGCTTCGGCCAGGCGGTCGCACAGCGACTTGAAGAGGATCGCCGAATAGTCGTCGTGCGCGGCCTCGAACGCCTTGGCGCGCTCGTCCTCGCCGATGCCGGCGGTCACGACGAAGGCGCCGAGATAGTCCTTCAAGCCGCTGGATTTTGGCGCGACGAAGTCGGCGACGCACAGGTTGGCGCGGCCTTCCGGCTTCTTCATCTGCTGGCGCAGGTTGTGCCAGGTCATCAGCACCTTCTCGCGCGACTCGTCGGCATACACCTCGATGTCGTCGTCGTTCACCGTGTTGGCGGGGAACAGGCCGAATACCGCGCGCGCCTCCACCCAGTTCTCCGCGATCATTTTCTTCAGCATCGCCTGGGCATCGTTGTAGAGCTTGGTCGCTTCGGTGCCGACCACTTCGTCGCTGAGAATCCTGGGATATTTTCCGTGCAGTTCCCACGACGCGAAGAACGGCGTCCAGTCGATCACCTCCACCAACTTGGCCAGGTCGTAGGCGCGCAAAACGTGGACGCCCGGCTGCTTCGGCACCGGCGGCGTGTAGATTGCCCAGTCGATCCTGAACTTGTTCGCGCGCGCGTCACTAAGCTTCAGCCGCACGGTGTCGGACTTGTGCTTCAAGTGGCGTTCGCGCGTGATGGCGTAGTCCGCGCGTATCTCGGCGGCAAAGGCGTCGCGCATGTCGTTCGACAGCAACTGGGTGCAGACGCCGACCGCGCGCGAGGCGTCCTTCACGTACACCACCGGGTGCACGTAGTTCGGCTCGATCTTCACCGCGGTGTGCGCCATCGAAGTGGTGGCGCCGCCGATCAGCAGCGGAATGGTGAAGCCCTGGCGCTGCATTTCCTTGGCCACGTGCGCCATTTCCTCCAGCGAGGGCGTGATGAGGCCGGACAGGCCGATGATGTCAGCCTTGTGCTCGCGCGCGGCGTCGAGGATCTTTTGCGCCGGCACCATCACCCCCAGGTCCACGATATCGTAGCCGTTGCAGCCGAGCACCACGCCGACGATGTTCTTGCCGATGTCGTGGACGTCGCCCTTCACCGTGGCCATGATGATCTTGCCCGCGCTCTGCGCGTCGCCGGCCTGCTTGTCGGCCTCGATGAAGGGGAGCAGGTGCGCCACCGCCTGCTTCATCACACGGGCAGACTTCACCACCTGCGGCAGGAACATCTTGCCGGCGCCGAAGAGGTCGCCGACCACGTTCATGCCGGCCATCAGCGGGCCTTCGATCACGTGCAGCGGGCGCACGGATTCGAGCCGGGCCGCTTCGGTGTCCTCGACGATGTATTGCGTGATGCCCTGCACCAGCGCGTGCGAGAGCCGCTCGCTCACCGGCAGCTGGCGCCAGGACAGGTCTTCGACGCGTTCCCTGGCGCCGCCTTTCACGTTTTCGGCAAAGGCCACCAGCCGCTCGGTCGAATCGGCGCGGCGGTTCAAGAGCACGTCCTCGACGCGCACCTTCAGTTCGGGGTCGAGGGCTTCGTACACGCCGAGCTGGCCGGCGTTGACGATGCCCATGTCCATTCCGGCCTGGATCGCGTGATACAGGAAGGCGGTGTGGATCGCCTCGCGCACCGCGTCGTTGCCGCGGAACGAGAAGCTGACGTTCGATACGCCGCCCGAAATGTGGGCGTGCGGCAGGTTCTGGCGGATCCAGCGGGTGGCTTCGATGAAGTCGACCGCGTAGTTGGCGTGCTCCTCGATGCCGGTGGCAACCGCGAAGATGTTGGGGTCGAAGATGATGTCCTCGGCCGGGAAGCCGACGGTTTCGGTCAGGAGCTTGTAGGCGCGCGCGCAGATTTCGGTCTTGCGCGCGTAGGTGTCGGCCTGGCCGGTTTCGTCGAAGGCCATCACGATCACCGCCGCGCCGTAGCGCCGGCACAGCCTGGCGCGCTCGATGAATTCGGCCTCGCCTTCCTTCATCGAGATCGAGTTGACGATGCCCTTGCCCTGGATGCACTTGAGGCCGGCCTCGATCACGCTCCATTTCGACGAGTCGATCATGATCGGCACCCGCGCGATATCGGGTTCCGAGGCGATCAGGAGCAGGAAGCGCACCATCGCCGCCTCGGCGTCGAGCATGCCCTCGTCCATGTTGATGTCGATGATCTGGGCGCCGTTTTCCACCTGCTGGCGGGCGACCGACAGCGCGTCGTCATAACGGCCCTCCAGGACCATGCGGGCAAACGCTTTCGAGCCGGTGACGTTGGTGCGCTCGCCGACGTTGACGAACAGCGAGTCCTTGCCGACGTTGAACGGCTCCAGCCCGGACAGGCGCATCGCCGGTTCCAGCACCGGCGACACCCGCGGCGCGACGCCCTCGACCGCCTTGGCGATGGCCGCGATATGAACCGGCGTGGTGCCGCAGCAACCGCCGACGATGTTCAGCAGGCCCGCGCGTGCCCATTCGCCGATGTGCGTCGCCATCTCGTCGCCGCCCATGTCGTATTCGCCGAAGGCGTTCGGCAGGCCGGCATTCGGATGCGCCGAGACGAACACGTCGGCCTTGTTCGACAGTTCCTCGACGTACTGGCGCAGCAGGTCCGGCCCGAGCGCGCAGTTGAGGCCGATGGATAAAGGCCGGGCGTGACGCACCGAATTCCAGAACGCCTCGCCGGTCTGGCCCGACAGGGTGCGGCCGGAGGCGTCGGTGATGGTGCCGGAGATCATCACCGGCAGCCGCAGCTTGTTGGCTTCGAAGTATTCCTCGATCGCAAACAGCGCCGCCTTGGCGTTGAGTGTGTCGAAAATCGTCTCGACCATCAGGATGTCGGCGCCGCCCTTCACCAGGCCGTCGATCGCCTCCAGATAGGCCACGCGCAGCTGGTCGAAGGTGACGTTGCGGAAGCCCGGGTCGTTGACATCCGGCGAGATGGTGGCGGTGCGCGAGGTCGGCCCCAGCACGCCGGCGACGAAGCGCGGCTTGGCCGGGTTGACCGCGGTCGCCTCGTCGGCTGCCTCGCGCGCCAGACGGGCGGCGGCGAAGTTGAGCTCCGGCACCAGGTGCTCCATGTGGTAGTCCACCATGGAAATCGAGGTGGCGTTGAAGCTGTTGGTCTCCAGGATATCGGCGCCCGCCGCCAGATACTTGGCGTGGATTTCCTTGATGATGGCAGGCTGCGTCAGGCACAACAGGTCGTTGTTGCCCTTGAGGTCGTGCGCAAAATCGGCAAAGCGCTCGCCGCGATAGTCCGTCTCTTCGAGCTTGTAGGACTGGATCATCGTGCCCATCGCACCGTCTAGGACGAGGATGCGCTGGGCGAGCAGGGAATTCAGCAGGGCAGTGCAGGACATGGCAGGAAATCGGCAGGGCAATCGCGCATTATATCGGTTGGTGCAAGGCCTGCCGGTGGTGCTAAGGTGCAGGTATCGAGTCTGCCCGGTGCCTGCCATGAAACATCTCGAACCCGCCGAAGCCCTGGCCTTCCTTCAGTCGCATCCCGAAGCGGTGTTCATCGACTGCCGTTCGGAAATCGAATACCTGTTCGTCGGCCATCCCGTGGGGTCGATCCACATCGCCTGGCAGGACGGCCCCGACTGGGACGTCAACCCCGATTTTCTAGGCCATTCGCGCAAGGCCGCGTCGGCCAATCGCCCGGTGGTGCTGATCTGCCGCTCGGGGCGGCGCTCGGTCGAGGCCGGGCGCTACCTGGAGAAATACGGCTTTCCCGAGGTGTACAACGTGCTGCACGGATTCGAGGGCGACATGAACGAGTCGCACCATCGCAGCACGAGGAACGGCTGGCGCTTTGAAGGATTGCCTTGGGAGCAGACGTGACGGGCGATTTCAGCCTGGCGATGCCCCCATCCAGGCGCATGGTGATGGCCGCATGCATGGGGCTCACCGTCGCCGGATGCGCAAGCCTCCCCGACGCTGCGCAGGAGACGGACGCGCCCCATACCCAGGTGGTGGCGTTCGAAGGCGCGCGGCCCTGTCTCCGATAGCAGGAGCGCCGCCATCATCGATAAACTTGAGGGCACGTCCGGCGATAGCGACATCCTGCAGAAGCACCTGGCCATGGAACAGGCGGTCAACGCCGATAGCCCGCTGGGGCTGGGGAATAAGCGGGTCCTTGCTGCAGGACGGCCCGGCCCCTGCCAGGCCATGTTTGCCCGGGATCTGGTGCGTCCGTTGTGAAATTCACCACGGCCCCCGGATCAACAGGGCATGCCGCTTCACGCGAAGGTTTCCTTCCCAGCCACAGTCCACCGAACGACAGTGGTAGCGGTTGATGGTCATCACCATGCTCAAGAGCAGATCGGCCAGCCGACGCGGAACGCGGACTGCAGCGCCGTTGCAGCGGGGACAGGTGCATCCGGGAGACGAATAGCCCGCGTCCGCAGGGCGATCGCTGCCGTTTGCGGCAGCCGCGATCATGACCTCTGAAGGCGGGATCATGCGGAATGCGTCGGGGCTTTGTCCTTGTAGTGCAGTTCAAAGCGCTTGATCTGTTCTTCAGCTTCATCTTCCGTGATGCCGTAGGCCTCCTGGATCTTGCCCGCAAGTACGATGCGTTTTCCCGCAATCACGTCGAGGTGATCGTCGGTGAGTTTGCCCCACTGGGCTTTGACTTCGCCCTTGAATTGTTTCCAGTTGCCTTCAACGATATTCCAGTTCATTTCTGCTCCTTTGATTCGAAAGCCGACTGGCGAAATTGCCAATCGGGCAGCCTTCAATCCGGTCGGCCTCGCGTTTTTGCCCGACTCTGGCTCCGGCGAGGTGCGGCTTTACTTGCCAAACCGCGTCTTCGCTTCATTCACGCAAGTGTCCTTCGCGTTTCCGGCGTAGGTGTCGCACTTTTCGTTCGCCACCTTGTACTCGGCGTCAAGCTTGTCTGCCGTGGCGTCCTTGCGGGCGTCGGCAGATTTCTCGCTGGCCGTGGCCTGCGCATCCGAGGTCTTCATCCTCGCCTTGGCGTCGGCCTTGGCGGCGGTCTCCGCTGACTTCGCTTCCTTCACGCAGACATCCTTTGTGTTGCCGGCCAGGTCGTCGCATCGTTCCTTCGCCACCCCATAATCAGCGTTCGCTTTGGCGATGCGCGCCTCGTAGCGGGTCTCAATGCTGGGCTTGTAGGTGGCTTTGAGGTCGGCCAATGCAACTTTCTCATTGCCTTTGGCGCCCGCCATGCAGATATCGTTCGGGTTGCCGGACAAAGTAGCGCAGCCCGCCTTGGCCGCCTTGTACTCGGTTGCAATCTTGTCCTTGCCGACCTTGTAGTCGGTTTTGGACAGGCTTTGCGCCATGGCGCCGGCGCTGAACGCGAGGCTGATCGCAAGCGCGATTGAATTGATTTTGAGTGTGTTCACGAATGTTCCTTGATTGGGGGGAAGTGACGAGTCGGCAATCCATGCCGGCATGACGTCTCTCTGCCAAGAACGTGCTGCTTGACGCAGCACGCTTTGCCACGGCGCAGACATTGCACGCATGTTGGCTTCGATAGTTGAAGCGTAGGGAGAATCGATTTCAGCGTCTGTCTGCTGACGCACATAGATAAAGCGGGGGCCTTTATACTGGGCATGCTCAAACCTCCGATCCGGCCATTCGGGAAGTGGTTCGATCTGGAAAATTCACTCGGAGATCGCGTTTGAGCGCCCTACATGACCCCCGCCAGAACCCCCTTCTCGCCACCCTGCCGGAAGACGAATACGCGCGCCTGCTTCCCAATCTGGAACTGATCCCGATGCCGCGGGAAACGTGCAGCGGGCCGGCTTGATCCAGTACCACCGAGGCCGCATCACCCTGCTCGACCGGCCGGGTCTGGAGGCACGGTCCTGTGAGTGCTACGCGGTGGTCAAGCAGGCGTTGATCGCCCGCTCCCGTGCCCGACCCATCCGTAACCCAGTTGCCCGGGCGCGCTCGCACCCGAACCCACGGCGCTTTCACAAGCTCGGGCAGATTTGCTTTGGGCGCTAGCGCCCAGACAATCCCCTCGTATCACGCCAAGCTTTGAACTGCCCATCCTGGGGCTGGTCCTTGCCCCAGGTCCGCAACCGGAATGGGATCGCGTCACCCCCGCTGGCCGGATTGCCCACCATCAGGAGTGTCCCGTGCCGCGCACCCAGTCTGTCCCGGGCACCAACCGCCTGATCAAGGCCTTGTCGCGCAAGGATCGCCAGCGTTTTCTGGCAGCGTGCGAGCCGGTCGACCTGGTGTTTGCCGAGATCCTGGCCGAACCCGGCGAGCGCATTCGTCACGTTTACTTTCCCACGGAAAGTTTTATTTCCCTGTTGTCACCGACCGGCGGAAGCGACAGTCTGGAAGTAGGGATGGTGGGCGATGATGGCATGCTCGGACTCGCCCTCATGCTCGGCGTGAATGTGTCACCGCTGCACGCCGTGGTGCAGGGAGCAGATCCGGCGCTGCGGATGAATGCTGCGCCGCGTCGGCGTTAACAACGCTGCCACGTCGCTGCAAAAACGCAAACTGATCAGCTATCGCCGCGGCGATATCTCCGTTCTCGACCGCAATGGCCTGGAAGCAGCGTCCTGCGGATGTTACGAAGCCGACAGGGTGACCTACGCCCGGATGATGGGTTAGCGGATTGATCGGCGCGCTGCCATAACCCATGTCTATCAACAGGGTTGTCTGCGGTGAGACCGGTTGAGCTGGGCGCCGGGGAAGACGGGAGGATCGGGGATCCGCTGTGAAAGGTGTGCAGGCAAGACCCGGTGCTGACGTGATCATTTTTTTGTACTAATTTCAAAAATGTACGGTAGGGGACAAATCCTACCCTGCGTGCTTTTCCCGCTGCACCGTCGATTGATGCGGCTATTCCAATCTATTTTTTGGAGTATCACCATGAAACAACTCAACACTATTCTTACCGCAGTTTTTCTGGCCGTTTCGGCGGGATCCTTTGTCGGATGTGCATCGACACCTACACAAGAAGGAACCGGCGAGTACTTCGATGACGCGTGGATCACCACGAAGGTGAAAGCTGCCTTGGCCGACGATCCCCTGACCAAGGCTTATCAGATCAACGTCGAGACCTTCAAGGGTGTGGTTCAACTGAGTGGCTTCGTGGCTACGCAAGCTGAGTCGAACAAGGCGGTCGAGGTGGCGCGCAGCGTGAAGGGCGTGACCTCGGTCAAGAATGATATACGGCTTAAGTGACCTGGAACGGATCGTTGCTTGCCGGTTCGCAGCATTCCGGTCCGGGGGGGGCTTGAACCGGCCAACATGACCAATACGACCCGGGGCAATGGCCCCGGCTTCCGGCAAGTTGATAAGCCAGTGGAGCGGTCGACAAACAATTTTAGGGGGAGTGAACATGCTTGAGACAATTGCCGTAATCCTGATCATCCTGTGGTTGCTGGGTTTGGTGACCTCAACCACCATGGGTGGATTCATTCACATCCTTCTGGTCATCGCGGTCGTGGTGATCCTGCTTCGATTCATTCGTCGCTGAGCGGCTTTGCCTGATCTCGGACCGCCGCTGGACAGGCGGTCGAGTTCGTTGCCGTCCAGTTAAAGCAGTCAATCCCGACTGCGATTTTGCTTGTCAATCTGGAGATCAACATGCTTAAAATTCGCAACGCACTCATTCTGGTGGGGGTGCTGATGTCCCCGCTGGTCGCTTCTGCTGCGCAGGTGAGCATCGGGATCGGGACGCCTCACGTCAGCATCGGCATCAACCTGCCGGTCTACCCGCGGCTCGTCCCCGTGCCGGGTTACCCGGTCTACTATGCGCCGCAGATCAACGCGAACTACTTCTTTTACGACGGCCTGTACTGGGTATTCCATGGGGATAACTGGTACGCCAGTTCCTGGTACAACGGGCCCTGGTGGTTTGTCGAGCCGTATGCCGTCCCGGTGTACGTCCTGCGTGTTCCCGTGCGCTACTACCGCAGCCCGCCTTCGTATTTCCGTTCGTGGCGTCCGGATGCGCCGCCACGCTGGGACAATCATTGGGGCCGTGAGTGGGAACAGCAGCGAAGCGGCTGGGACAAATGGGACCGTCGCGCGGCCCCGTCCCCGGCCCCGCTGCCCAGCTACCAGCGAAACTATTCAAGGGATCAGTATCCCCGGCAAATGGAGCAGCAGCGTGAGCTTAATCAGGAGCGTTACCGTTACCAGCCGCGTGACCCCGTTGTGCAGAAACAGTACAAGGAGCGCTATCAGCCGCGGGACCAGGGTCGGGACGAGGGGCCGGGTCGGGGTCAGGGCCAACAGCGGAAATAACTGAAACGGTCCTGATTTCATCATCGCTGAAGATCCGTTCGTGGCCGATAGGCTTGAATCGGTCATCAGGTGAGCCCCGGCTTGGGCTACCGGGCCTGTTGGAGCACCTGTCGTGATCCTGCCGCTTGCAGTCAGAAGCAAACGGATGCAGTCCCGCGGGGAAGAACTCGCCAACAGCCTCAGCCACGGATTCGGGCTGATCGCGGCACTCGTGGCAAGCCCATTCCTTGTCCTGCATGCGGTACGGCAGGGCGACGCGGGGTTCATGGTCGGCGCGAGTATTTTCGCCGCGACCATGGTGCTGCTCTACCTGGCCTCCACGCTGTATCACGCGCTACCGGTCAGCCGCGCCAAGCGGGTGTTTCGGGTGATCGAGCACTCTGCGATCTTTCTGCTCATAGCCGGGACGTACACCCCCTTCATGCTGGGGGTGCTGCGTGGAACCTGGGGCTGGTCGCTGCTCGGGCTCGTCTGGGGCATTGCCGTGGCCGGGGTGGTGCTGAAGGCCTTGAACCGCCTGACCCATCCCATCCTCACCACCAGCCTGTATCTGCTCATGGGCTGGCTCATTGTGATCGCCGCCGAGCCTTTGTCTGAACGCATACCCGCGGTCGGGCTGCTATGGCTGGTCGCCGGCGGTCTGGCCTACACGCTGGGGGTGATTTTCTTTGCGCTCGATTCGCGCCTGCGATACGGCCATTTCTTCTGGCATCTGTTTGTCATGGCGGGCACGGCCTGCCATTACTTTGCCGTGCTCTGGTATGCGGCTTAACTTAAGCAGACCGCTCAGCGACTGCGCAGTCGGCGCCCGATCTGCCATGCCAGCAAACCACGCTGCAGCCAGGTGCCGGCGCGCCGCGGACGCAAGGCGGCTACCAGCAGCGCGGCTCCCACTATCAAGGCCGGGTGGCTTCTGACGTAGCGAACCGCCGCGATTCCCTTGTCGGCCAGTGCCAAGCGCGAACGCCACGGCGTCATGTCGGTTGCCAGCGCGGTTCGCTGGGCCGCAGCCCGTGCAATCAGCAGGCTGCGACGTTCGGCCAAACGGGTCAGTTTCCTATTCATGATCCGGAGGTGAGGTGCTGCCGGTCCTTGGACAATTCAGCCAGGCTCGCTTCGAACAGCCGTGGCCGGGTCCGGGTCTTGTGCACGGCGAGCCATGCCGCTCCGGCGCTGGCGAGCAGAAAAAGCCCGGTCACGCCACCCAGCGCCAGAAGCCGGTGCGTCTCCCAGAATGCGACCACAACCAGCAGCGCCAACAGCACCACGCCCACGCCCAGGAAAAACAGCGCAAGCTGCACCAGCACCAACAGCGTGATCAGGTGCTCACGCTCCGCGGCGATGTCATTGGACAAAAGCTCGAGACGCGTGTGAACAATACCGACCAGGCTAACGGACAGGGTTTTCAGAGAGTCGAACAACCCCCCTGATGCGGCTTGCGATTCCTCCGCCATCGTCCGATTAACGCCGTCCGATCAGCAGGCCGATCACAACGCCAACACTTGCAGCAATGCCAATGGCCTGCCACGGATGGCCGTGGACATATTCATCCGTCGCCTTGGCGGCAGCTTTGGTTTTGATCATGAGCGCCTGCTCGGCATCAGCCATTTTGGCTTTTGCAGTCGCGAGCGACTCAAGCACCTTCGCGCGCGTTGACGCCATGACCTCGCCGCCTTGGCCAGCCGTGGCTTTCAGCAGGGCTTCCGCATCGGCAACCACCACCTTGAAATCCTGGATCAATTGCTCTTTCGTGACATCTGCCGGATTGGATTCGGTCGATAAATTCGTGTTCATGGATATTTTTCCTTTCGTTGTTAGGAAATGGCCCATCTAAATTAAGCCATTACTTACTATTAAATCTAGTCACTCCTGAAACCATTGCAATGGCTCGGCCTGGGACTTTTTTGTTCAAGCCGGTCAGATTGGGGGGTGCACAGGAATGGGGTGGAACATTCGGCTAGGCGATATGCCCCCGGGTGGGGCGCCCAGAATGGAACAGCTGCTGCCGGATAGTGCATCCGGCAGCAGCGCGTGATCAGCGAACGATCACTTCAAACGCATGTCGTTCTTGACGGAGGTCACGCCCTTGACGCTGCGCGCAAGTTCGACCGCCTTGTTGATGTCGGCCTGGGAATTGACAAAGCCCCCCAGCTGAACCACGCCCTTGAAGGTCTCGACATTGATCTCGGTCGATTTCAGGGTCGGTTCGTTGAAAATCGCTGCCTTCACCTTGGTGGTGATGACGGCGTCATCGACATACTCGCCGGTGCCCTCTCTCTGGGAGGTCGAGGCGCATCCGACGGCGGACGCCAGCGTAACGGCCAGGAAAAGTGCGGTAAGGGATTTGCTGAATTTGTTCATGGTTAACTCCAAATGTAAGTGAAATGGCAGCGCTTGGATTCGGGATTCATTTCGGCAAGCCAAAGCAACCAAGCCCGATGGGCCGTGTTCGCTCGCTGTGACTGAACCTCAAATTCAGCATAACGGGATGGGCAAGTTGGGTCGGTACGGTGCCGCACATAGTGATGTGCGGGCTGTCGCTGCTGGCCAGCGCGTCATTCCAAAACAAGCAAGCGCGCGAAGTCCTCGGCAGACAAGGGGTGGCTGAAATGGAAGCCCTGCCCCTCGTCGCAATGTCGGTCAAGCAGGAACGCAAGCTGCGCATCCGTTTCCACGCCCTCGGCGATGACGCGTTGCTTGAGGTTTCGCCCCATTCCGATCACTGCGGAGACGATGCCTGCATCGTCCGCATCGGTGACGATGTCGCGCACGAACGACTGGTCGATTTTCAGGATGTCGATCGGGAAGCGCTTCAGATAGCTCAGGCTTGAATAGCCGGTACCGAAGTCATCGATGGCAAGCTTAGTGACCACGACCCTTGCCGTGATCATTACCGCGATCGTTGTCGTGGCGATCGTTTTGCTTGCCGCGATGATCGTCCCGGCGGTTATCCCGGCGATCGCCATGTTGTTTCTGGTAATGCGGAACGTACTCCTGGCTGTACCAGTTGTTTTGCACGAAGTAGACCCGTTCGCCGCAGGCGTTGTAAGCGCTGCAATGTTTGCGCCAGTTTCTGGCATGGCCCGGGGGCACGTTCATGTAGATCGGCTGGCGGTTCACTGCGGACCGATAGATGACTCTCGGCTGTTGGTAGACCAGCTGCGGTTGCGGGTAGCCGCCGATGTCGATCTGTCCGTAGAAGCCGGGCTGACCGATGCTGATGGAAACACCGACGTCGGCTGCGAGTGCCGGGACGGTGGCGAGGGTCAGTGCCGCTGCAAAGAGAAAGCGTTTCATGTTGAATCTCCTGGGGTGATGGGTCTTGCTTGTCGCGTGAGGGTGTTGCCGCAGATCGGGACGTCGCCATCGAGGGGACGGCCAGCACCCCCATGCAGCCTCCGCTGTGTGGCGGTTGAGCGCCGTGCGTCACAGCTTGCGCTGAGACTACGCGAACGCCACCCCCCGATCTGTGCGCTGGCGCGCATTGGCCGGTTTCCGGGGAATTTTGGTTTCCCCGACGTGTCTGGCGGGAAGCCCGGAGCCCATGCAAAACGGCCTCAAAGGGCCGTCATGCGCTGTCTGTTGCGTCGAGGCGTTATGCCCGGGGCTCGCCCCGCTCGTTGACCGTCACGGTGGGTCCCGGGGGGGCGGTCATCTGCATGCGATGCGCCTGGCCGCGGAAGTTGTAGGTGACATCCCAGAAGTCGGGACGGGCCTGGTGGGGCGCCGTTTCGCAACGCTGGACATCCCGGGTTTGGACGGGCTGCCCGCTGCTGTCGCGACCGATGTAGGCGCCTACTGCGGCCCCTGCGACAGCCCCGCCGGCGGTGGCGATATCCTGGCCCCGTCCGTCACCGACCTGGTGGCCCAGAATGCCGCCTATGATGGCGCCGGCAATTGCTCCGGGCACGTTGACGCTGCGTCGCTCCTGAGCAATTTCTTCGGTTTCGACCCAGCATCGCTGCTCGGGTGTTCCAAGAACCGCGCGCACCGACGTGACGTTCGCCTCATACAACCGCTCGTTGTGGCGACGGTGGAAGTCATGGGCCGCAACGGGCTCAGGGGCATAGCGGTGGTCGTCGATACGCGCGTTGATGTTCACGGCCCGGACCGATGACACGCGGTCGTTCAATCCCATCGCGGCCAGCGACGGATATCTGCCTGGACGCAGGACGGCGCATCGGCCCCTGAACCGGGCGTGTTCACACACTTCCCAGCGGTCGCCGAAAACCTCCACCGACGAGGCGCGGTCATTGAAGCCGTGGCGCACGAAATTGGCGATCGGTTTTTCCGTGATTAAAGACCGGCCTTCAAAGCCTTGATGTTCGTAAAAGGTGATCTGTGCGGCAACGGGAGCCGGCGCATAACGATGGTCGTCGATGCGCGCATTTCTGTTCACGGCCCGTACTGATGAAACCCGGTTGTTCAATCCCATTGCAGCCAGCGACGGGTACCTGCCCGGACGCAGAACGACGCACCGGCCGCTGAAGCGTGCGTCTTCGCACACTTCCCACCGGTCGTTGGCTACCACAACCGACGAGGCGCGGTCATTGAAGCCAAAGCGCGCGAAGTTGCCGATCTGCTTCACCGTGGTGAAAGACCGGCCCTCAAAGCCCGGATGCTCGTACAAGCTGACCTGTGCGGCAGCTTGTGTGGCAATCGCCACGCTGGCCGCGGCCAACACGATTCTGAACAGTGCATTCATTTATTTGTCTCCTGTGGGAAGGGCTGCAAGCCGAAACCCGTGCCGAATCGTGGAATTCGATCCCGGCACTCGACACAACCGAACGGCCAATATGGCGCGCCTTGAGCCGTGCGTCTGTTCGGGAGCGAACATAGAGATCAATACTTATCCGCCGCAACAAATTGGTTTCAATGTTCGCCAGCGCACTGAACTGTGCGGGGGTATCCGCCTACGCTGTTGATCTACCGGCTGCGATATTCAAGTCGAACCGGTTTGCCCGCGGACGGCTCGATGCTCTCCGCACCACGATTGACCTTTTCAAAAGGATTTACCATGAACCACACGCTACTGATTTCCGCACTGCTCGCAACGCTCAGCCTGGCCGCCTGTGACAACCCGACCGTCGTTAATGTGCCCGCCACGCCCGTCGCTGTGCCGGGCCCCGCGGGTCCGCAGGGCGAGACCGGCAGCCAGGGCGCAACCGGGTATCAGGGCGAGACCGGGAGCCAGGGCGCAACCGGCTATCAGGGCAACGAGGGCATCCAGGGCGAGACCGGCAAGACTGGCGATGGAACCACAGTGATCGTGGTGCCGGCCGAAGCTCCTGCGCCGACGAACTGAATCCGCTCACCTATACGAGGATCGCATCATGTTGGGAACTATACTTTTGATTGTCCTGATCATGATGTTGATCGGCGCCGTTCCGGGCTGGTCGCATAGTAAGAATTGGGGCTACGGTCCCAGCGGTGGTCTGGGTCTTGTTCTGGTCGTTGTCATCGTGCTGCTGTTGATGGGTCGGCTGTGACGGGTCGTCGCGCGATGCGGCCCGGCTGATGTGATCCTGCACCCGCGCCCGGTCGATGGAGGATGGATGCTTTCAAGAACCCTGAAATCGGTGCGTTGGGTGCCGCATCAGCTGCGTGATTGCCTGCGGCATTGGCCGGCCGCAATCTTTTTTTTGCTGGCAGGCTGCAGCAGCCTGCCAACCATCGTGCCCGACCTGGCACGACGCCCCGGCCCGCCGGTGCAGCTGGAAGGGGCGCGCGGCCCATTATCGTCCGCGCACAGCAAGGCGATCCTCGAGCGGCTGGAAAGCCGCAGCCCGGACACCGGCATTTTCGAGCACCATCTGGCGCGCGAAGAGGCCATCGTCGGCAGCCCGCTGACGACCGGCAACCAGGTGCGGCTGCTGCAGGACGGCCCGGCCACCTACCAGGCGATGCACGCCGCCATCATGGCGGCCCGCGATCACATCAACATGGAAACCTACATCCTGGACGACGACGAGGTCGGCCAGCGCTTTGCGCGGGCCCTCATCGCCAAGCAGGGCCAGGGCGTTCAGGTCAATATCATCCGCGACAGCGTGGGCACCCTCGACACGCCGGCGGAATTCTTCAAGCAACTGACCGACAGCGGCGCCAGGGTGCTCGAATTCAATCCCATCAACCCCTTGCTGACGCCCAAGGAATGGGCCTTGAACCAGCGCGACCACCGCAAGCTGCTGATCGTCGACGGACGCACGGCGTTTCTCGGCGGCATCAACATCAGCAGCGTCTATTCCAGCGGCTCGTTCCGCCACCGTTCACCGCGTCAAGCCGACAGTGGGCCCGACGGGATTCCGGCATGGCGCGACACCGACCTGCAACTGCAGGGGCCGGTGGTAGCGGAGTTGCAGAAGCTGTTCATTGCAACCTGGGAAAGCCAGAAGGGTGAGCCGCTGCCCGGGAAAAACTACTTTCCGCCCCTTGAGCGCATGGGCCCGCACGTGGTGCGTGCGATCGGCAGCTCGCCTGACGAACCCTTCAGCCTGATTTATGCCACGCTGCTCTCGGCCATCGCCAGCGCCGAAGTCAGCGTGAACATCACCAACGCGTATTTCGCGCCCGACCCACAGCTGCTCGATGCGCTCGAAGCGGCCGCCCGGCGCGGCGTCGACGTCAACCTGATCCTGCCCAGCCAGACCGATTCCTGGCTGGTATTCCACGCCGGACGCAACTACTACGACCGGTTGCTGCGTGCGGGGGTGAAAATCCATGAGCGGCAGGGCGTGATCCTGCATTCCAAGACCGCGCTGATCGACGGCGTCTGGGCCACCGTCGGCTCGACCAATCTCGACTGGCGCAGCTTCCTGCATAACTACGAACTGAATGCGGTGGTGCTGGGTCCGGAGTTCGGAAAGCAGGTGCAGACAATGTTCGACAGGGACCTGACGGCGTCCGAGGCCATCACACTCGAGCAGTGGCGGCGCCGCCCGCTCGACCTGCGCTTCAAGGAGTGGTTCGCCCGGGTCTGGGAATACTGGCTGTGAACCTTATCTTCACCGCAAGCGCGTCGTGATCGTCGTCGCGGCCCGCTTCGCCATTAGCCTGGACTGAATGCCTGCGGCTTTCCAGGCGTGCGTGGCATCTGTGAGCACCGGCGCAGGCGGCTATTGCGAAGCGGAAGCAGACGTTGCCGGTAAGCGTGTGACTGGAGCTATCGGCCAGGAGCGGAAGTTCAGGTTGGAGTGCTCGACCGTCTCTTGTTCGGCCTTTGCCGGCGCTCAGCGTTAGCGCGTATTTCCGTTGAACGGCAGCATAGTGGGGATATGGCGTTCTGGCGTATTCGTCTAAGACCCGATGCTGACAAAGAAGTGATACTTCGCAAGTGAACTTTTGCACCAAGACAGGCAGCAGTTATCCCTGCCTGCACTACAGCGCCCGATGCTAGCGTCTGGATGACAACAACATAAAAAGGTGTGTTGCGCAGGACAATGGCAAAATGGAGCAATAAAATAATCCAGAAAAATAAGGAGGAGGCGAGTTGAAAGATCATTACGTCGATCTTGACCGTCGATTCGACACATTCTCGCCGGACACGAATTCGGAAGCTGCTGCGCTGCGCAGTTACTTGGATGCACTTGAAGGCGGAGGGGCTGGCTCCTCTTGGAACGATATTCTCAAGCACCGCTTGGTGGTCGTGCTTGGTGAGCCAGGGAGTGGGAAATCCGAAGAGTTTCGTCATCAAGCCGAAGTGCATCAACGCGATGGGCAAACAACCTTTCTTCTTGAATTGAATCGTCTGGTTACCGACGAAGTCGCCGTCGTGTTGGGTGAGGCTGGGTTTGCCGAATTTTGCCGGTGGAAGGCGGGGGCATCCGAGGCAACCTTCTTCCTCGATGCTGTCGATGAGTCAAAGCTTCGGCGAGTTGACGACTTTCTCATCGCGTTGGACCGTCTCCATGGTGTCATCGTCCAACACCTTCATCGGTGTCGCTTCGTCATTTCTTCGCGAATCAGCGCATGGCGACCCGAAACAGACCAAGCAGTGGTAACACGGCGGTTTGCGGTATCGAGTCCGTTGTCCGGCGAAGATACAAGCGAGCCGGTTTCTATTGTCACCTTGACCCCGTTGGATAAGCAGCGCGTTGAACTGTTTGCTCAGGAACTCGGCATCGCCGATCCAGCCAGCTTTATCGCGGCGATCAATGAACACGATGCGTGGGACTTTGCGAGGCGACCGCTCGATGTCATCGAGCTTTATCGTTACTGGCAAGAGCATGGGCGACTGGGCTCGTTGACTGAACTAATGGAGTTCAGTTGCAACAACCTGATCAGGGAGGTTGAGCGCAAAGCGAAGCATGATTTCTTGCCTCTTGAACGAGCAATGGAAGGCGTCGAAACCCTTGCGGCGGCATCGCTACTCACTCGGCGAGTCAACTTCCGAATTGAGGATGATCGCGATATTTCTGCCGCTTCTGCTGTAATCATTCGCGACGTCCTTCCGGCACCTTGGCCTAGCGACCAACAAAAAGCGATCTTGGATCGTGCGCTATTTGACGGCGCGAGTTACGGGATGTTGCGCTTTCATCACAGACGCCACGCAGAATATCTTGCCGCGAAATGGCTGCTGCGTTTGCTGAGTAACAACTGCCCCTATACGGACATTGAAGAAGTCTTGTTTGCTGTGGTGGATGGATTCTGGACAAGCCGTCCATCGCTGGAGCCAGTCGCTGCGTGGCTGGCAGGCATGGCGGAAATGCCGTCAATTGAACGCCTTCGTCAGCGCGTGTTGGAGGCCGCACCCGACATCCATCTCCGTTATGGCGATCCTGGGGTCTTGCCCCTACCTTATCGAAAATCGATCTTGAAAGCGCTGGTCGACCGATATAAGGGACGCGATCGTGTTTCTATCTCCTGGGATGGTGATGCGCTAAAGCGTCTCGCTTCTCCTGATTTGTCTGTGGACGTATCGGCATACCTCGCCAGCACCGAAACCCCAGAAGACTTGAAATGCGATCTGTTCATGCTGGTGGCACACGGGCGTTTGCCTGATTGCTGCGACGTCGCGATTACCATGCTCGGCGACACAGCGACGAGTGAAAACCTTCGACTTTACGCGGCGGCTGCAATTCGGGATTCGGGTACCCCACAGATCCGACGTCAAGCCTTCGACGCGCTGATTGGAATGTCAAATCCATCTAGTCGCTTGATCGGCCATGTTATTGAGGCGTGTTTTCCAACCGTAATTTCCGTCGAAGAACTCCTTGCTGCCATACGGAAGTCACCAGAGATTCGACGCCATTCGGTGGATTTACCGTATACCTTGGAAAAACATCTTAGGGAGGTTTTGGCTCCCGAAGCTTCGGTTTCGATCCTGAACGGTTTATTGGTACTTCTGTTCGAGCCACCATTAATTGAGAGAAAGTCGGTATCGAGGCGTTACGCATGGACCGTCGAGTTGATTCCGCTTTGCCTCCAGCTGATTCTCGACAAGGCCCAGCTTTCACCAGAAGAAGTGGACTCGGTTGTCGAAGCGGTTCGTGCGTTAGAGAGCAGAAATTCATATGGGTGGTGGGATTCGCACGGCAGGCGCAACGAAACAAAGGACATTGCGGAAGCATTGGATCGGCATTCCAATGTGAAGCGAGCCCTGTACTGGCGACGGGTAATTCGCAACCGCGAAAAATATGGACGTGATCCCTATTTCCACACGCTGCAAGGACACTATCTTGTCCCCATCTTTTCGATCGCTGACATCGGTTGGATGAAGAGCGACGTGCTGAGACACGAGCGCACTGACGCTGACCGCCGTCTTCTGCTTGGTCATATGCTGGCTATCGCACGTCAAGAAAAAGCGGTATGGAAACTCTTCCTTAGCGCCCTCCCATCCTTGGCTAGGTTTGACGTGAGGATTTGGAAATTTGTAGCGAAACAACTTGCCGAGCTGGTGTGGTCCCCGGTCTGGCAGTTCATGCATCGCCAACGCCACAACGGGGTCGGTGACAAATATTGGTGGAAGAGAAGAAAGCGGGCAGCTTCCGATAAATGGTTTGCCATCCGTAACCGTTATTGGATGTGGCGCCATCGATCTGAACTGGCGGATGGAAAATTCGTCAAAGTGCTGGCAAATGTTGTGATGGATTTGACCCGGCAGCAATCGGGCCGAGAAGTCATCGATTGGGATGTCGTTTCCCAAAAATGGGGGCACTCAGTTAGCCAATCGATTTGCCGAGGGTGTGAAGTTGTGTGGCGCCAACACAAGCCAGTTTTTCCGCACGAAAAGGCCGATAACACGGTTGAGTATTTCGTCCTCGCGAGCCTGCCTGGGTTAGCCAGTCTTTGGGGCCGGGGGGTGCTCGATTTCAAAGCCATGTCCGCAGATGACGTCGAACTCGCAACGCGCTATGCCTGCCGGGAACTCAATGGCTTTCCAGAATGGTTTCCACAACTGCTTGCGCAACGGGCGGACGAGGTGGGTAGGACGCTGATGTTGGCGATTGCTGGGGAATGGGAATATCCGGGTGATCGGCAACACGTTCACGGAGTGCTTTCCACCTTGGTTTGGCACGATATCGACACGCAGAAAATTGCGCCTGGAGTGACGGAGTTGTTGGCGAAAGGGGACCCAAAGAATCAGCAAATGCTGGGTTACGCACTTGATTTCATCATGAAAGACACTGCGGGGCGGGCGTTTGTGTCCGTCTTGGCACCGGGGCGAGAGTCAGCAATTGCGCCGGACAGCGCGCCATGGTTTTTGTGGGTTGCAGCGTGGTTAAGAGTAGACGGAGTCGCGGCTCTGCGTGCGATTGAGCAACGTATTGCCGGGATCGCTTTGCCCGAGGCCGATGCGCTGGTGGTCGGAGTGTCTTCGCACCTACTCGACCGGCGAGGCGGCAAACCTTCCGGTGTTGCCGCGGCTCTGTCCTATCGCGAGCCGGCTTGCCTCAGACGTCTGATTCCTTTGGTGATCCAGCACGTCAGGCCAGACGAAGATCGCGATCGTTCAAACGGCGTGGCGTATTCGCCTGACGCGCGAGACGATGCGGAGAGATTTCGCTATTTGCTTTGGGAAGTGCTAAGGGACTCCGAAAGCCCCGAAGCCGACAATGTGCTGCGTGGATTCCTGGATGAACCCGCGATGGTTCGAAACCACGACTGGATTTTGGAATTGCTTGATCGTCGCCGATCGCGGCGTGCTGATGATGCGCCGTGGAAAGCAATGGATGTACGAAGCTTTGCGGAGAAACATCTGATCGCTCCCAGATCCGATTACACCTTGTATCGGTTGATTTGTCGGCATCTCAAAGACATTCAAGCGGACTTCGAGCGGCCTGAGATTCCTGGCGTGCGCAAAAGGTTACGTACGGAAGATTTGGAGGATAGCTTGCGAAACCTGCTTCACGAAGAGCTCAAACAGCGCGCCGGCGACTGGTATTCGGTGACCGCCGAGTCGGAAATTGATCTGGCGCAACGACCCGACCTAACCGTCAGTCGGCCGGGGCTCAATTCCGTTCCGATAGAAGTGAAACTCGCCAATTTGAAGCACTGGCCTTTGCATAAGCTGCTTGAGCGACTTGAGAATCAACTTGTCGGTCAGTACTTGCGTGCTGAAGGCATCAGTTACGGGGTATACGTTCTTGGGAACACCGATCCGAATCGGCGCTGGGAGGACGTTGCCAGTACCGCGAAGATTGATTTTCAGACGCTTGTTGAACGCATCGCAGAACGCGCGAAAGCACTCGAAAATGAAAATCGCCCCGGCATTGATGGCATTGCCGTAGTCGGAATCGATTTCTCCGACCCTCGTGAGCGAGGATAATAAATCGCCAAACGGCGGATAAGTGCCATTGCCAGTGGCACACGCGAACTTAACTTACGTAGACTTTTTTGTTGGCCAAAGAAAAATACATCAGGCAGCTAGGGATAGATAGCTCGCACCCATAGATTGAGCAAGCGGTCATTCACACGGTGCAAGCCATCTTCGGAGGTGAATGGCCGGAAAGACACCGAACATGAGACGTTCGCCGCAACCCACCTGAACTTCCGCTTCGGGTCGGCTGCTGCCGGCCACCACCTTCTCCGGATGACTGTTTTATCTTTCTTGTTCCAGGTTGATCAGTCGTCGACCTCTCAGATCCCCTATCTTTGTGTAAGGGGACCAGGCATTTTTCACGCTGCACGCTGGCATTCTGCAATGCCCCTTATTGCGATGTCTGCTGCCGCCGATATTCACTCCGCTTCATATCGAAATAGGCGGTTCGGTCGAGTTCGCGCAATTGGCGGGGGTACTGCTCGGTGGCGGTAAACCAGCTTTGCAGGCGTTTCTGGAGCTGCAAAGTCGGCGGTGTGGCCAATGCGCCGAGATAGGCGTCGATGGCGAGGTAATAGCGCATGGTGTTGCGTTCAACCACACCACGCATGCCGCCGATATGTTCGGGCTGGCCATTGGGTTGCCTGCCGGTCTGGGTGAATCCCACCTTGCCGCTTCCAATGGTCGCGAGGTAGGTCTTCATGGCAAGCCGCCCAGCCATTCCGTAGTCATATGAATAGGTGAGATGCAGAAAGGTCCGGCCGTTTTCAACCGGAACGGCTTGCAGCTGGATGTGATAGTTGCGGGTGCTCAGCGGCCCCTCCTGCGCATTGAGCTGGATCTCCAGGTAATTCGCTGTCGCCGTGGCGACGCGATAGGAGAATTCGATGGGATAGGCGTCCTGGAGGGGCTGAGGGGTTTTCTTGCCGATGTTGACTGACAGGACGGTGGTGGCCTTGTCGGTCGTGGCACGGCAATATTTGGTGTTGATATGCAGGATCAGCACGTCGCACCAGTGCTCGGGGTCGTTGAGTGCCGCACTGACCGTGGGAAACGGGTAATCGACCAGGGCGTAGATGTCGCCTTTCAAGTCGTTGGACGATTCGGAAGAGTCGAGGGAGAGCGCTCGCCGAAACGCGTTGTGATGGAGTCGCTCACTCAGCGACGCGTATTTGACGTGGAGTGATTCCGCGGAATGCGTTCCCGGCACGGAGGCAAATGCTAGCCCCGCGCTGGAAAACGCGATCCAGGCGAGCAACAGTCGCATCAGCCAAGCCAATTTGTTTTTCCGGAATGCGTGCTCACCACGGCCCCCGCACCAACAGGGGATGCCGCTTCACGCGCACATTGCCTTCCCAGCCGCAGTCCTTCGATTTGCAGCGGAAGCGGTTAACCGCGACGAACGTGCTCATGATCAAATCGACCAGCCGGCGCGGGATGCGGGTCGCAGGGCCGTTGCAGCGGGGGCATGTGCAGCCGGGAGAGGAATAGCTCACACCCTCAGGGTGGTTGCTTCCGGAGTCGGACGGGGCGTTCATGACTTTGGGACCCCCATCCTGGTTGCGAAGTTCAAAACGATCATCCGGTCCATCTCTAACCCCTTTTTTTCAGAAGCCGGTTGGCGGAAAGGCCAGTTGCGGCCCTTGCCGCTGCCGACTGCTCGCCACGGTTCACCCCACGCAGCACGGCAGGCAGCGGACGGGCCTCGCTTCACCCGCTTGGACCGTTTCAGGGTGCCCTCATACAAACCCAAGCCTATGGTGTGGGCAGATGCCTGCGATAACGCTTAAATCGGCTCATCAGCGGCTTGACGCTGGTGCCGTGGACGAGAATGGATAGCGTGACCGCAATCAGCGTCAACTGGATCAGATCCAGCGCCAGCTCCTCGGGGAGGCCATGCTGGATGGCGAACATCAGGTAGTAAAGCGAACCGATGCCGCGCACCCCGAACCAGCCCACCATGCCGCGTATCGGCCACGAGGTGCGCGTGCCCATCAGGCCGACGAGGACGCTGACCGGGCGCGCCACCACAAACAGGAACAGCGCGAGCCCCACCGCACGCCAGCTCCAGGAATCGAGAAACAGCGTGCCACCGATCAGCAGGACGAGCATCAATTCCGAGAGCCTTTCCAGGTGCTCCTTGAATATCAGCGATCCTCCGCTGACGGTCGGCGCGGGCTCGTTTTCCGGGCCTGGGTTCGCCGCACCCGGTTCGTTCAGGCCGGTTCGTGGCTGATCCGGATCGACTCTGTCCAGATCGGCGCCGGCGAGTTTAAGTTCGGTCTGGCGCAGCGCGACGGCCGCGAAGAAAACCGCCAGAAATCCCCACGCATCGACCCACACGCTCAGGCCGTACACCACACCGATCAGGCCGAGCCCGAGGAAGTCGTCCATGAGCCTGTGACGCGGTGGACTGCCGCGAAGTTTCCGTCCCAGATGGGCCAGCGCAGCGCCGGACATGACCCCGATGGCGACGCCCGCCACCGTGGCCCATAGCACATCGACCCGCGCCCAGCGCAGGCCGAATTCACCGAGCTCGTGCAGTCCGAGCAATCCCATCCCCAGCATCACGAACGGAAAGGCGCTGCCATCGTTCATGCCTGCTTCGCAGGTCAGGGTGAAGCGAAGCCGGTCGCGGTCGCCGGGATGGCGGGTCTGCACATCGGTCGCCAGCACCGGATCGGTGGGCGCCAGGATCGCGCCGAGCAAGATGCCCGCGCCGAGTGGCAGGCCAAGCAGGGTGTAGGCAAAGGCGGCAACCAGTCCGACGCTGACCGCCATGGACACCGATGCCAGCAGAATCGGCGTGCGCCAGCGGGCGAAGCTGAACGGCACGGGCATTTTGACGCCGGCGGAAAACAGCGAAATCAGCACCACCACTTCGGTCAGCACTTCCAGCAGCGCCGATTCCTTGAGCGGGTTGAAGTGAAACAGATTGAGCACCGTCGGCCCGACCAGCAGCCCCACCGCCAGATAAATAATGGCCGGGGTGACCGGCAGGCGCTGGAGCAACGGGGCCGTCAAGCCCCTCGCGAGCAGCAGGCCGCCCACGAGCAGAAACCATTGTGCGTTAGTCATGGTGTGGTCGGTTCATTGTGTTTTAGTTTGATGTGACGAGACGACCGGCGTACCTTGCAGGCGAGCTGTGCGCGAATGAACACCCGCCCTGAACGCTCGCGATCGCTGGGGCCTGCGCGGCCCCGTTATGTATTGCTCAGCGGTCCCGCGCCAGTGCGGCCGATCATCGCCAGAAACTCGCGCCGGGTCGAGCCATCCGAGCGGAAGGCGCCCAGCATGCGGCTGGTCACCATGGCCGCGCCCGGCTTGTGCACGCCGCGCGTGGTCATGCACTGGTGCGAGCCCTCGATCACCACCGCGACGCCTTTCGGCTGCAGCACGTCGTTCAGCGTGTCGGCGATCTGCACCGTCATGCGTTCCTGGATCTGCAGCCGCTTGGCATAGAGATCGACCAGTCGGGCCAGCTTGGAAATGCCCACCACCCGGCGGTTGGGCAGGTAGGCCACATGCGCCTTGCCGATGATGGGCACCATGTGGTGCTCGCAATGGCTTTCGAAGCGGATATCGGTCATGACGATCATTTCGTCGTAGCCGTCCACCTCGGAAAACGTGCGCGACAGGGTTTGCTGCGGGTCCTCGCTGTAGCCGGCGAAGAACTCCTCGTAGGCCCGCACGACGCGGGCCGGGGTGTCGAGCAGGCCTTCGCGGGTCGGGTCGTCGCCAGCCCAGCGGATCAGCGTGCGCACCGCGTTCTCGGCATCGCCGCGGTCGGGACGGGTCGGAGAGGTGGATGCGCCGGGTGTGTGCCTGGCCTTCTTGGTCATATGGATGTGCCTTTCGTGCGGATGCGCCCTCACCATGGCGAGCGTCTTGCTTATACGGGTAAGCCCGTTCCTGCGTGGGTTTCCGGCTTGATTCCGTAAAACGTGTTGATGTCCTGTACCCAGGCGGCATCGGTCATGTCAGGCCAATGACGCTTGTCGAAACCCGGCGAATTCATCAGGCGCTCTTCGGCGATGTCGAGGACGAAGCACTCGTTTTCCGCATCGAGTGTCAATGCGCGCCAGGGGATGGCAAACAGCTTTTCACCCACCCCCATGAAGCCACCGAAGGATATGACGGCATAGCAGATCCTGCCGCTGTGGAGGTCCAGCATGAATTCCTTGAGTGTCCCCAGCCGGTCTTCGCTCTGATTGTAGACCTCGTCCCCCAGAAAAGTTCTCGCGCCAAACAGCGTGGGGATGCGCCCCTTGCCGGGGCTGTCTGTTTGAATGCTGTCGGTATTGCGAATTGGATGATTCATTCCATGACTCCTGTCGGAAGTGCTGCGCGCTGCGTTGGGATCGCACAGGCACGGCCTGCGCATCCGTTCAGAGGGTAGTCGGGCCGGATGATTTCTTGAGATTGGCTTTCACGTCGCCATACAAGCCCTGGCCTTTTCCGCCGGCGCGCTCAAGCTTGCCTTTGAATTCCATGGTCTTGTCCCCGATCACCTTGCCGGTGACTTCCTTCGCCTTGCCCTGTACTTCCTTGATGCGGCCTTTTAACTGGTCCTTGTTCATGATGTGCTCCTGGGGGTTGCGGGTCGTGGCGCCAAGCACAACGCGTGCTACGCAGCGCTCGCCGGTCGGATGCTGCGCAGGTGTCGCGCGGTGAGCATCACTTCAAAAAGTGAAGCCCCCCCTCCAGCGCCGACCACCTTGCCGGCAAATGGGTCCCGCTTTTAAAGCTTGAAGCCGCTTCCGCCGAACAGCCCAATCAATCCGATGACAATCAAATATATTGCGACGATGTAGTTCAGCAGACGCGGCACAACCAGAATGAGGATGCCTGCGATTAGCGAAATCAGGGGGGCGAGCGTTAACGTGATGTTCATTTTTATGTCCTGGGTTGAGGTTGGGGGAAGCTCCCTTATTCTTGCGTCGACCGCGTGATCCTGGCGGTCATGGATCAGTGGAGTGCGTGTATCGACGTTTGACGTCGTTTACCTGTTGCGGTCCCGGTCCTGACCCCGCTCCCGCTCCTTCTCCAGTTCCTGGTCCCGTTTTTTCTCGCGGGTGGCGTCCTTGCCATTCGGTCCTTCATCTCGCGCTTGCGAGCGGGGTGTCTGTTGCATGCGCGGTTCTACCCGCGGCTGCGCTGGCTGCCTGCTCTCGCGGATATTCACGCTGCCCTCCTGTGCCGAGGTTCGGCTGGATCGCTGAGTATTTTCACCGCCCCTTTGCGGGGACTGCGAGCGCGGGGCACCTGGGCCATTCTGTTGATGTGGCGCAGGACGCTGGATGTCCTGGCTCCTGGGGCCGCGCTCTTCGGGCGCGCCCTGTCTGTTCTGCCGATCCGGCCCAGTGTGTTGCGGCCGCTCCTGGTAGCGTTCCTGGTACTGCTTCCGTACGACGGGGTCACGCGGCTCGTAACGGTAGCGCTCCTGTTGCAGCGTACGCTGCTGCTCCACCTGTCGGGGATAGCGGTCACCCGAATACTGCTTCTGGTAAGTGGGCAGCGGGGCAGGGGTCGGCGCCGCGCGGCGGTCCCACTTGTCCCAGCCGCTTCGATGCTGCTCCCACTCCTGGCCCCAGTGATTGCCCCAGCGTGGCGGCGCATCCGAGCGCCACGCACGGAAATAAGAAGGCGGACTGCGGTAATAGCGCACGGGAACACGCAGGACGTATACCGGAACGGCATACGGCTCGACAAACCACCACGGCCCGTTGTACCAGGAACTGGCGTACCAGTTGTCACCCTGGAAAACCCAGTACATGCCGTCGTAGAAGAAGTAGTTCGCCTGCATGCGTGGCGCGTAGTAGACCGGGTAACCCGGCACGGCGACGAGCTGCGGATAGGCCGGAATGTTGATGCCGATGCTGACGTTCGGAAACCCGATACCGATGCTGACCTGGGTAGCGGAATGAGCCAGTGGGGTCATCAGCACCCCCATCAGAATGAGGGCGTTGCGAATTTTCAGCATGTTGTGAACTCCAGTTCGATCGGCAGCAGTCGGGATCGACAACGGAATGCGATCGCACTTTCCGCTACAGACATGCTAGCGGCACCGGCCCGCGTCCATCTGTGCGGTGCCACACACAGGGCGTCTTCAGGGAGACGCTGATTTATTCCGTCATCGCGAGGCCCGCAGGGCCGTGGCGATCCAGCGTCCGTTGATTCTGTTGGCATTCTGGATTGCTTCGCTTCGCGTGCAATGACGAAACATGAATAAATCAGCCTGGCCTTCAGCCCAGGTCCACCTCGACGGTGTGCTCCAGGCGGTCGTCGATCAGCGGAATGCGTGTGTCGGGAAGCTCAATACCGTCCACTGTCACGCGGGTTACCTGCCCTGATGGTTCGCCGATGCGCCTGACGGTGATGTGGTAGACCGTCTCGCGATAGCGGTAGTGGATTTTGTAGGTCTCCCAATCGACCGGGATGCACGGCGCAATGCGCAGATGGTCCACTTCCAGCTGCAGTCCCAGCAGGGTTTCCACGGTCAGCCGGTACATCCAGCCCGCCGCGCCGGTGTACCAGGTCCAGCCGCCGCGGCCGGTGTGCGGCGACACGCCATAGATGTCTGCGCACATGACGTAGGGCTCGACCTTGTAGCGTTCGATCGCCTCCGGCGTGCTGCCGTGATGGACGGGATTGAGCATGGCGAAGAATTCCCACGCGCGTTCGGTGTCGCCCATCATGGCAAACGCCATCGTGGTCCAGATCGCGGCATGGGTATATTGGCCGCCGTTCTCGCGCACGCCGGGTATGTAGCCCTTGATGTAGCCGGGCTCCAGTTCCGATGTGTCGAAGGGCGGGTCGAGCAGCTGGATGATCTGCTTGTCGCGTCGCACCAGGCGCTGGTCCACCGCCGTCATCGCCTGGCGGGCGCGCACCGGATCCCCTCCCCTGGAGATGACCGCCCAGCTCTGGCTGATCGAATCGATCTGGCATTCGTCGTTGGTGGACGAGCCCAGGGGCGTGCCGTCGTCGAAGTAGGCGCGCCGGTACCAGGCACCGTCCCAGGCCTGGGCCTCGATGTTGCTGCGCAGTTGTGCCGCCTGGGCGCTGCACAACTCGGCAAATTCCTGATCATTGCGGTCGCGCGCCAGGCCGGCAAACAACTCGAGATTCTCGACCAGGAACCACGCCAGCCACACGCTCTCGCCACGGCCCTCTTTGCCGACGAGATTCATGCCGTCGTTCCAGTCGCCGCAGCCCATCAGCGGCAGATGATGGGCGCCGAAGCGCAGGCCGTGCTTGAGGGCGCGCACGCAGTGCTCGTACAGGCTGGCCGCTTCGGGCGAACGTTGCGGCTGGTCGTAGTAGGCCTCCTCTTCCGCATACAACTCGCGGCCCTCCAGAAAATGGATGGACTCGTCGAGCACGCCGGTGTCGCCGGTCGCCCGCACATAACGGCTGGCGGCATAGGGCAGCCACAGATAGTCGTCGGAGAAATGGGTGCGTACGCCCTGGCCGTTGGGCGGGTGCCACCAGTGCTGCACGTCGCCCTTGATGAACTGGCGTCCGGCGTGCCGGATCAGTTGCTCGCGGGCGAGCCACGGCGTCGCATGGACCAGCGCCATGGTGTCCTGCAACTGGTCGCGGAAGCCGTAGGCGCCGCCGGATTGGTAATAGCCACTGCGCCCCCACAGCCTGCAGGAGAGGGTCTGATAGACCAGCCAGCCGTTGGCCAGCACGTTCAGCGCGGGGTCGGGCGTGTCCACGTTCACTGCACCCAGGGTGTGGTTCCAGTGTTCCCACACGGCTTCCAGTGCCTGCCACGCGCCCGCGCGCCCGCCGAATCGCTGGATGAAGTGACGCGCTTCATCGGCGTTGCCGGCCGCGCCGAAGACGAACACGATCTCGCGCGTTTGCCCTGCGGCCAGATCGATCCGGGCCTGGATCGCGGCGCACGGATCCAGCCCAGCCCCGGTTTTGCCCGACAGGCGCTTGCGGCGCATCGCCGCCGGGCTGGCCAGCGAGCCGTTGCGGCCGATGAACTCGGTACGGTTTCCGCTTACCGTCCGCTCGCGTTCGCTGACGTGGGCAAACACCACCCGGTTGGCGCACTCGCGGCCGTAGGCATTGCGGGCAAACAGCGCCCCGCTGTGCGGATCGGTTTCGGTGACGATGTGCATCAGGTTGGCGTGCCGCCACTCGCCGAGAACCAGTTCCCAGTACCCGGTGAGCGACAGGCTGCGCGCGCGCTGCGACTGGTTGTGCAGCTTGACCACCACGAACTTCACCGGCGCGTCCATGGCGACGTAGGTGAACAGTTCCGAGGCGATGCCGGCTTCAAAGTGCTCGAACACGCTGTAGCCGAAACCGTGTCGGCACACATAACCGGATTTGCCGCGCGCGGGCAGGGGCGTCGGCGACCAGAACGCCCCCGTTTCCTCGTCGCGGATATAGAGTGCCTCGCCGCTGCTGTCGGAGAGCGGGTCGTTGTGCCAGGGGGTGAGCCGGAACTCGTGGGCGTTTTCCGCCCAGGTGTACGCGCTGCCGCTTTCGCTGACGACGGTGCCGATGTGCGGGCTGGCGATCACGTTGACCCACGGCGCCGGCGTGGTCTGGCCCGGTTCGAGGGTGACGACGTATTCGTGCCCGTCGGGGGTGAAACCGCCCAGCCCGTTGCTGAAAATGCGCTCGCGCGCCGCCAGCGGATACACCGGTTCGGCCGCCGCCTGCTGCGAGGGTTCCAGACGGTCCGAGGCCCGCTCGGCCGACACGCGGCGCTCCACCTGCTCGATCAGGGTCTCGGTGGTGTCGCTGAAGACGATGCGGGCGACCGTCTGCAGCAGCACCCGTTCGTCTTCGGTCAGTTCCTCGGCGCGTCGCACGAAGACCCCGCCCGGCTTGTCGATCACCTGCGCTTCGGGCCCCGCGTTGATCAGCCCCATGATCAGGTCCTGCAGCACCGCCCGGTAGCCCGAGAAATCCTCGTTCACGATCACCAGGTCGGCGGTCAGGCCCTTCATGCGCCAATAGGCATGCGCCTGCAGCACCTGCTTGACCAGGTCAATGCGGTTGAGATCGCCGATTTGCAGCAGGACGATCGGCAGATCGCCCGAGATGGCGAAGCGCCACAGCCCGGACTGCCCCAGCTGGTTGCGGGCGATGATGCCGGGCGCGGCGCGGCGCAGGGCATTGCCGTAAATGACGGAACTGGCCAGGCGGCCATAGACCTGGGCATCGGCTTCGGTGGCGTTGAGGTGGCGCAGCACCTCCTGGCTCTGGAACCAGGCCATCTCGAACGCGCGCTCGACGAAGTGGCGGTCGCAATATTTTTCCAGCAGGGCCAGTGCGGCTTCGCGCGTGTCCGCGACCCCGGAGATGATCTGCACGCTCGCCGATTCGTCGGGAGACAGGGTCAGGGTGCGGCGGATCGCCACGATGGGATCGAGCACCGAGCCCTCGGTGTTCGACAGGGTCGACGGGCTGTTGCCGCTGTCCAGCACCCGTGGGTTGGCCGCCGTGCGACCGCGCCCGATGAATTGCGCGCGGTCGGTCTCGTAGGACGGCGCGTCGGCCACCGCGCCCGGCGCGGCCAGCAGGTGGAACATCCAGGGCACCTGCTCGCCGGGCGTGCGGGGACGCCGGGTGCAGAGGATCGCCTGCCGCTCGGGCAGGATTTCGGTCTGCACGAACAGGTTGCTGAAGGCGCGGTGCGCGAGGTCGGCATTCAACGGCGCCAGCACCACTTCCGCGTAGCTTGTCACCTCGATGTGGCGGGTGCGGGCCGACTGGTTGGTGAGTGTGACGCGGCGAATTTCGACATCGTCCTCGGGCGACACGCTGATCTCGGTGTGCGCCTCGATCGCCTGGTCGCGCCGCCGGTATTCGGCGCGCGCCTGCACGAAGATCGCCTCGTAGTGGTCGGCGCGGCGCAGGGTCGGCTGGTGCGCAGTCGACCAGTATTTTCCGCTGTCGCGGTCGCGCAGGTAGATGAAGGTGCCCCAGCCGTCGGAGGTGGCGTCCTCGCGCCAGCGGGTGACGGCAAGGTCGCGCCAGCGGCTGGTGCTGCCGCCGGCATGGGTCGCCATGACGTGGTAGCGGCCGTTCGACAGCAGGTGAACTTCGGGGATCGGCGTGTTCGGGTCGGTGAACACGCGCATGATCGAACCGACGTCCGCGCTGGGAGGGCGTGCGGCGGCGCTCACTTCGGCCGCGTGCGGGTGCAGGGTGGCGCCTTTCTTCGGCACCCGTTCCTGCAGCAACAATTCCGTCGCCCGCGCGAGCGGGTCGGACATGAAGCGGCGCTGCATCGGCTGGTCGAGCAGGACATGCGCAAAGGCCAGCAGGCTCATGCCCTGGTGATGCGCCATGAACGAACGTACGATGGCGTGGGGCTTGCCGCGCGGCACCCGCGTGGGCGTGTAGTCGATGGCCTCATAGAAACCGTAGGCGCCGAGAAAGCCCTGCTCGGCCAGCGTCTGCAGGTTGCGGCAGGCTTCCCGTGGCATCACCGTTAGCGCCAGTGCGCTGGCGTAGGGCGCGATCACCAGGTCGTCGCCCAGCCCGCGCTTGAAGCCGAGGCCCGGCACGCCGAAGGCCCGATACTGGTAGACGTGGTGCATGTCGGTGGCGTTGTAGCAGGACTCGGAAATCCCCCACGGCACCGCGCGTTGCCGGCCGTATTCGATCTGGCGCGACACCGCGGCCTTGCAGGTCTGCTCCAGCAGGGTGTTCGCGTAACTCGGCATGATCAGTTGCGGCATCAGGTACTCGAACATCGAGCCGCTCCACGAAATCAGGCTGACGTCGCCGCCATGGCTGGTCAACAGGCGGCCGAGTGAGAACCAGTGCTTCTGCGGCACCTGCCCCTGCGCGATGAGCAGAAAACTGGCAAGGCGTGCTTCCGATGCCAGGAGGTCGTAGCAGGTTGGATCGCGGCGCCGTTCGCCGACGTCGTAGCCGATGGCCAGCAGGCCGCACGCAGCATCGTAGAGAAACTCGAAATCCATCGCTGCCAGTGCGCGGCAACGGTTCATCAGCTCATCGATGAGGCCAAGCTGCGTCACAGCGCCCGCTGTACCCGCGGCGGCCAGTTCCATCCGGTTCGGGAGGGCGGTGCCCTGCCACGGTTCGGGAACCAGCGATGCAAGCTCGTCCCGCAGGGCACGGGACTGCCGGTCGAATGCCTGTGCCCAGTAGTACAGTTCGTCGTCGATGCCGGTATCCGTCGGCAGCGATTCGGCCAGCGCGCCGCCGATGCGGTGAACCTGATCCAGCGCGCTGGTGGCGGCAGCCAGCGTCTGCGGCTGGCCCTCCAGCGTGAGTGTGTGGAGTGTGTCCTGCAGCAGGCCGATCTTTTTCGCCAATTCGGGTGCGGATGCGGTGGGCAACTGCTCGGCCAGCACCTGCAGGGTGTCCTGCAGACCCTGCAAGGCGTTGGCTGGCAGCACCGGCTGATGCTTCAGTTCGGCCAGTCCCGCCTGCAGGGTGAGCAGGCTGCCGGCCAGGTTGCCGCTGTCCACCGACGAGACGTATTGCGGATGCAGCGGTTGCAGCGTGCGGGTGTCGTACCAGTTGTAGAAATGGCCGCGGTAGCGCTCCAGCTTATCCATCGAGGCCAGGGTGTTGCCGACGCGCTGCAGGCATTCCCCGACCGTGAGATAACCGAAATCGACGGCCGCCAGGTCGGCCAGCAGCGACATGCCAATGTTGGTGGGCGAGGTGCGCGAGGCGATGGCCGGCGCCGGATATTCCTGGAAGTTGTCGGGTGGCAGCCAGTTGTCATCCGGACCGACGAAATCCGCGAAGTAGCGCCAGGTGCGGCGGGCCGATGCCCGCAGGAAGGCCTGTTGACCGATGCTCAGGCCCGGGGTGGGGGCGGCCAGCGGCCGGCTGATCCACCAGGCGACGGCGGGCGACAGCAGCCACAGCAACAGGATGGGCGCAGCGACGAGCCACGCAGCCGGTCGGCTCCCTGCCATGGCCAGCGCCACGCCCAGCGCCACCGCGAGCACCGGCGCGATCCCCATCTCCCGGAAAAAATCGGCCAGCGACTGGCGTGCGTTGCGGCGTGCGTAAGAGGGCAGTTGCCACAGCAGCAAGCCGTGTCGCGTGAACAGCATGCGCACGCCCGAGCGCAGGATCGCGCCCAGGCCAATCCGCGTGTCGTAGGGCAAAAAGGCCAGCGTCAGCACGGCGAGCGCGAGCGGGCGGCCCGCGGATTTACCGGTCAGGTTCAGGTGCACCAGCCAGTCGCGCTCTTCCGGCTTGCGAATCAGTTCGATCACGGTAGACAGCAGGGAGGGCAGGCACACCACCGCCACGACCAGCAGGGTCCACAACCACGCCGGGCCCACCAGCCAGCCTCCGACCAGCAGGGCAAGCAGCGCCGGCGCCACCAGGCTGCGGCGCAGGTTGTCGAAAAGCTTCCACAGCGACAGGGCCGAGAGCGGGTTGGCCTGCCGCTTTCCCCTCGATCCATCCGGGGCGGGCGGCCCCGGCACACGCGGCAGCAGCCAGCCGGCCAGCTGCCAGTCGCCGCGTATCCAGCGGTGGCGCCGGCTGGCCTCGATGGCATAACTGGCGGGATGCGCTTCGATGAGGTCGACATCGGTCACCAGGGCCGAACGCGCATACCCGCTCTCCAGCAAATCGTGACTGAGGATGAGGTTCTCCGGAAAGCGTCCGTCGACGGCCTGGCGGAACGCATCCACGTCGTAGATGCCCTTGCCGATGAACGAGCCTTCCCCGAACACATCCTGGTAGACGTCCGAGACCTCGCGCGTGTAGGGGTCGAGCCCCGCGTCGCCCGCGAACAGCCTGGTAAAGTGCGACTGGCCGGCACTGGTCAGGCTGATCGAGGCGCGCGGCTGCAGGATCGCGTAGCCTTCGACGATGCGTTTCCTGGCGGCATCGTAGACCGGCCGGTTCAACGGATGGGCGAGGTTGCCGATCAGGGTGCGGGCCGCGTCGCGCGGCAGCTGGGTGTCGGTGTCCAGGGTGATGACGTACTGGATCGAAGGGAGAATGGACGGATCGCCGACGATGTCCGAGAAGGCCGTTTGCGCCTCGCCCCGGAGCCGGGCATTGAACTGCTCCAGCTTGCCGCGCTTGCGCTCGTAGCCCATCCACACCCGCTCGAATGGATTCCACACACGGGGGCGGTGAAACAGATAGAAGACGCACGGCCGATCGTCGCGGTAGGTCTCGTTGAGCGCCTCGACCGCGGCGCGCGCGTACGCGAGCAAGGCCGCGTCGTCCGGCAGCGTCTGTTCGGGCGCGTCGCGAAAATCCGTCAGCAGGGCAAAGAACAGATTGGGATCGCGATTGCCGAGATAGCGGATCTCCATGGCTTCGAGCAGATCATCGACGTCCTGCGGGCTTGCCAACAGGGTGGGGACGATCACCATGGTGCGATGGCTGTCCGGAATCCCTTTGGAAAAATCCATGCGGGGCAACGCGCGCGGCGGCAGGGCGAGCGTGACCAGCAGGTTCACCAGCGAGACAGCCAGCGCCGAGGCAGCGATGACGAGGGGAAGCGCAAACAACCAGACCCGTCCGTCACCCGAATTGAACCCGCCCGCGGACAGCACGATCGCTGTCGCAAGCAGCGTAAGCAACAGGATAGGGCCGAGATAAAGGGGCAGGCGGACATGCCGGCTCGTCCGCCTGACGCGGGATCTCAGCGACAGCCGGCAGCCGACTGCATGCTCCAGGTGTGGGCGCCCCCGGTCGATCAGATAGTAGCCGACATGCGCGCTGCGGTCGTGTGGGCTGCGTTGCGCGGCAGCCGCCTGCGCAAGCGCAATGGCTTCGCGCGCCACCGCCATTTCGCTGTTCGCGCTACGTCGCGCCACGTCCTCGATGACGTGCCGGTAGCGGTCGCGGGTGGCGAAATCCTGGTTGGCGTAACTTTCCATCGGATCTTCGCGCAGGGCCTGTTCGACGACGCTGAGCGACTCGACGTACTGCTTCCAGTCCATGGCGCCGATGAAGCGCAGGCTGCCGATGCTGTTGGCGATGGAAATCTGGTTGGCCGCGGCCGTTCGTCCGGCCGCTTCCGACAATTCGGTCGCGGTCACCCCCTGTTCCAGCAGTTTCTGCTCGACCCAGGTTTGCACGAAGGCCATGGCGGGCCCCTGCGCCTGCAGCCGGTCGTAGAACTCCTCCACAAACGGCGCGGTCAGTGGCACATCGGCATTGGCAAATTCGGCCAGCAACTGGATCAGCTGTTTGGGTTCGCTTTCGGCCGTGGCGAGCATGCGGTCCGCCCAGGTGATGGCCGCATCGCGCTCCTCGCGCCGCTGGGCGATGCGCACGCCGACGCGGCGCAGGTTTTCCAGCAGCGCCAGCTGCAGCATGATCGGGAAGGCCCACAGTTCGCCCAGCTTCAATGGCTCGACGGTCTGGTAGGCGGCGACGAACTGGGTGGCGTTGTCGCTGTCGACGCGGCCGTCCATATGGGAAATCAGTTCCAGCGCCAGGTCGTAAATGCGGGGGAAACCGGCCGACGGGCCATCGGCCAGACGCGGCAACTGCCGGCTGTATCCGCGCGGCAGATGCCGGCGCGCCAGACCGATCTGCTGCTCGATCAGGTAGAAGTTGTCGAGCAGCCAGGCCTCGGCCGGAACGATGCGTTGTCCCGGCGTCGCCGCGGCGGTGACGACGTCGTAGGCCGCCAGCAGAACCCGCGCATTGTCGGCCAGCCGCGGCAGCAACCTGTCCGGCCCGGGACGCGGATCGATTCGGTGCTGTCCGGCCAGCGTGACCGCGTGGCGCTTCAGATGCTCGATGCTGAACAGTTCCGAACGCAGCAACTCGGTATCGCGGTCGCGACGCAGCGCATTCCGTGTACGAGAAAATAATCCGAACGCTTTGATGTCGATGACCTGCTCCTTGCTTGAGTTCAGGATGGTCAGCGCGGCACTGGCCTAATGAGTTGTGCCCGGCACTGACACCGGGCACGTTTAAGCTGTTGATACGGACGCGACTTGCTTACGCTGGCCTGGCAGGGGTAGGGGGCTTCCAGCAGCCTCCCTTTGCGCAGCGAACGTGTCACGACCGGCAGCCACAAAAGGTGGATGCCGGCCGTGTGAGCCTACTGCTACTTTTTGCGCGCAATCAGCAGGAATGCACCTGCCGCGATTGCCCCCACGCCGGCCCAGATGGGGATGTTGACGGTCTTCTTGTCCTTGATCGAAAGTTCGATCGGGCCCAGCTTGGCTTCATGCGTGTCCTGGGTGTAGGTGAACCCGCCATATAACAAGCCCAGGCCACCTGCAACGATCAGCACGACGCCCAGCATTTTCATTGCATCCATTTCATTTTCTCCAATAGGGGTTTGCTTGATTCACGCCATGAGTGACGAGCAAGCCGGGTAAACCGCAATCGTGAACGATCGCATTGATCAACCTGCACTGACCAGCATAGAACGTTCCGGGCGGTTTTACAGGCCTCGACCTTGGATCAAACGCAGCAGGATGATCACGACCGCGACGACCAGAAGGATGTGGATAAATCCGCCCATGGTGTAGGAGGAGACCAGACCCAGCACCCAGAGAATGATCAGGATAATCGCAATGGTTTGTAGCATGTTTACGTCTCCAAAAAATGAGGGGTGGGGCGGAGCCCGCAATCCGTGGATGATCGACCGCGATGCGTCGTATTATTTAGGTCGGCGCATCGCGGTCGCTCATCATTTGCCGACTTCGTGACCGATCACACCGCCGACAGCTGCGCCGCCCACGGTTCCGATTGCGCTGCCTCGTGGCATTGCCACGAGGCAGACATCGCACGCATGCTGGCTCTGATGATTCGAGAGTAGGCGGTGCCGCCTTTGCTGTCTGTTTGCTAGCGCACATAGCCCGGCAGGCTGCGTGTTACGGTCCCGCACCGTGGCGGGACAAATGCAGCATGCCCAAACCATTGCGTGCAGGTCACGCTTGGACAGGCATGAATCAGTCAGTGGCAGCCTGGCGATATTTCACATCGCACAGCAGACGGTTCAATTCCGTCTTCACCACCGCGTAGCACTCGCATACGCGGGATTCCAGCCCGGCGCGATCCAGCACCGAGATGTGCCCGCGGCGGTAACGGATCACCCCCGCATGCTGCAATTTCCCGGCGGCCTCGGTGATGCCTTCGCGGCGCACCCCGAGCATGTTGGCGATCAACTCCTGCGTCATGACCAATTCATTCGAGGGCAATCGATCCAGCGTCAGCAACAGCCAGCGGCACAATTGCTGTTCCACCGAGTGGTGCCGATTGCAGGCCGTGGTCTGGGAAATCTGGGTCATCAGCGCCTGGGTGTAGCGCAGCAGCAAACGCTGGAATAGACCGCCGCGATTGAATTCATCCAGCAGCTTGCGGCTCTCCATCCGGTAAGCGTGGCCTGCGGTCTGCACCACGGCCGAGCTGGATGTGGTGTCGCCCCCCATGAACAGGGAAACGCCGACGATGCCCTCATTGCCCACGCCCGCAGATTCGGATGAGGCGCCCGACTCCATGACGTAGTGCAGCGAGACGATGGCGGTGGTGGGGAAATAGGCATGTTTCAGTTGGCCGCCGGGTTCGTAGAGCATTTCACCCAGCGGCAACTGGACCCGTTCCAGATGCGCGATCAGGGGTTCGAATTCCGCCGTCGGCAGGGCGGCGAGAAGCTGATTCTGGCTGGGACTATCGAGTGTGGACATCGCGGGTCGTGGCGCTGTTGTGTTCAAGGTTTTCCGGGGTGATTTCCACCCCGATTCCACGGTAACCGATGAAGCGGCAGGACTGAGTGAACATCGGCTCGCCGCTGACCCTGAACTGCTGTTTCGAGCCATCGGCATTGACGCGGCTGTAGATGAAATCCAGGAAGGGCTGGCGGGCGGCAATGGTGGTCTGCAGCAGTTCCCGCTCCGCCTCATTCCAGCCGCTGATCGGGTCACCGACGACGTCCCCCGCCAGGCCGTCGACCCGGATGCCGAGCATCTCCAGGACCGGACCGGAAACCTTGGTGAAGCTCATATTCTCGTCCTGCTCCCAGTACCAGTCGGAGGCCAGTTCGGTCAGGCTGCGAAAACGGGCTTCGCTTTCGCGTAGTTCGGCGGTCCGTTCCTGCACCGTCTGTTCCAGCACCTTGCTGTAATTTTCGAGTTTCTTGTACAGCAGCCGCACTTCCAGCATGTTGTGGATGCGCGTCCTGACTTCGACCAGATCGAACGGCTTGCTGATGAAATCCCTGGCGCCAGCTTGCAATGCGCGCAGCTTGTGGCCAGGCTGGGCGGTGATCACAAGGACAGGAAGATAGCCGTCCACTTCATTGGTCTTGAGGCCTTCCATCACCTGGAATCCATCCATGCCGGGCATCTGCAGGTCGAGCAGGATCAGGTCGTAGTGGTTTTTGCGATGCAGCGCGAACACCTCGCGCGGATTCGTCGTCGAGGCGACGTGGGCGTAGCCTGATTCATGCAGTAGTTGCTCCAGTAAATGCACATTGGCTTCCTGATCGTCCACGATCAGAATGCTGGCGTTAAGAATATCGTCGGTGCTCACCATAAAATTCACTTTCATTCATTGGTACTGAGATTCGGTCGTGTAGGACCTGTTACGTCAACTATGCGCCATCGCCAGCGGGACGGTGCACGCTGCGATGCGAAAACCGTTCTTGCCTGCACGCTTGGTGTCATACAAGGCCAGATCCGCGCTCTTCATCAGCGTCTCCACCTCTTCGCCGTGCGTGGGATAGATACCGACACCGACGCTGGCGGTTATGTTCACGTCGCCGCCTTGAATGCGATAGGGTTGCGACACGGCCTGGATCACTTTTGACACCAGCGTGGCCACCCCCTCGGCAGGATTCAATTCCGACAATCCGATCACGAATTCATCGCCACCCAGGCGCGCCACCGTGTCCTCTCGACGCACCGCGGCCACCAGGCGGTCGGCGACCATCCTCAGCAGCGCGTCGCCCGCATCGTGGCCCAGGGTGTCGTTGATCTGCTTGAACCCGTCCAGATCCAGATACATCACCGCCATCGTGCTTTTGTTCCTGCGCGCATGGGCGATGGCCAACGCAAGCCGGTCGAATAAAAGCCGTCTGTTCGGCAGCCCGGTCAGCGCATCATGTAGCGCCAGCGATTCCAGTGCACGGCTGTACTGTTCGAGTTGCTTGTACAGCAAGCGCACTTCCAGCATGTTGTGTATGCGCGTCCTGGCTTCCATCAGATCGAAGGGTTTGCTGATGAAGTCCTTCGCGCCGGCATTCAACGCCCGCAGCTTGTGGCCCGGCTGAGCCGTGATCACGAGTACGGGAAGGTAGCCATCGGTCTCGATTTCCTTCAGGCCTTCCATCACCTGGAAGCCATCCATGCCGGGCATCTGAAGATCGAGCAGAATCAGGTCGTAGAGATTGTCGCGGTGCAGCGCGCAGACGGCATGCGGGTCCATCGTCGACGTAATGCACCGGTAGCCGGCTTCACGCAGCATTTGCTCCAGCAACTGCACATTGGTCTGCTGATCGTCCACGATCAGAATGCTCGCATTGAGAATATCGTCGGCATTAATCATCACAGTGATTCGGGCATAGCGGCGCCGCCTAAACCTGTTTCCGCAAGCTCCAGCGCGCTATCCAGCGCCTCCATGAACTCGTTGACCTTGATCGGCTTGGTGAGATAGCGGAAAAAACCTGCCGCCAGGCCTTTCTCGATATCGCGCGGCATGGCATTGGCACTGATGGCAAGCACCGGGATATGCGCCGTTGCCGGATCTTCACGCAGGATTTTCAGCACTTGGTAACCGCTGATGCCGGGCAGATTAATGTCCATCAGGATCACATCCGGGAGATGGGCGCGCACCAGCGCGATGCCGCTATTTCCATCGCGCGCGCTCAGCATGCGCATATGGGGGTGGCCCTCAATGATTTGCTCGACCAGCATCAGGTTGGCCGGATTGTCTTCTACATAGAGCAGGGTGCGCAGCGCTGCGTCTCCCTGAACTTGCGGTGCAAGTTCTGCGGACATGGTATTTCCAGCGGCAAGTTGTGGCGTAACGTCCCGCATCAGTTCGATCCAGAATTCGCTGCCCACGCCAACCGTGCTTTCCACCCCGATGGTGCCTCCCATCAGTTCGACCAGCCGCTTGGTTACCACCAGGCCGATGCCCGTCCCTTCCTCGCTGCCGGTCTCTTGCCCGAGACGATTGAACGGTTGAAATAGCTGCGCCAGCTTTTCCGGAGGCAATCCCGCACCACTGTCTTTGACGCTGATGCGTATGCGTTCCGGGGTGCTCGCGGTGCACTTCACCTCGACCATTCCATGCTCGCGGTTGTATTTGATCGCATTGGAAAGCAGGTTGATCAAAACCTGCTTGACCCGGGTTCGATCGGCATGGGCAAACCAGGTGTTGTCGAATGGAAGAAAATTTATATGGATGTCGTGTTGTTGCGCCTGCGGTTCGATCATGGCCTGGCATTCGCGCATGACATCGATCAGCGACACCGGTTCTCGCGACAGTGACAGCCTGCCGGACTCGATCACCGCGAGATCGAGGATTTGGTTAATCAGTTCCAGCAGATACCATCCTGCTTTGATAATCTGGTGCAGACGCACAATCTGGGCGGCCGTTGGCGGCGGCGAACCGGCCTCCAGCAACTGGGCGAAGCCGAGGATGGCATTGAGCGGGGTGCGCAGCTCATGGCTCATGCTGGACAGGAAATTCGATTTCGCCAGGTTGGCTTTTTCCGCCACGGCCTTGGCGCTCTCCAGCTCGGCGTTCTTGTCCTGCAGCACCTGATCCAGGCGTTTGCGCTCCGTGACATCGCGCGCAGCGACGAATACGCCCTGTAGCTTCCCGTCGGCATTGTAGAAGGTGGCCGCGTTATAAGACACCGCCGTTTCCCCGTCGCTTTTGTGGCTCGTGGTGAGTTCGTAATCGGTCACTTTCTTTTCGCTCAGCACCCGCTTGATGCCTGCCTCGGCCCGCTCCGGATCGGTGAAATAACTCTTGAACGGCGTGCCGATCAGCTCGTCACGCGTGCAACCGGTGAGTGCCTCCGTCTGTTGGTTGACGTCGGTAATGATGCCGGACGGATCGGTCGTCATCAGCGCGTCGATGTTGGATTCGATCAGTGACCGGGTATAGAACTGCTGGTCGCGCAGGGCCTGCTGCACGGCATATTCACCGGTGACATCGCGGAACACCAGCACGGCGCCGATCACTTGGCCGTCGCGGTCGCGAATCGGTGCGCAACTGTCGGCGATATCGCACTCGCTGTCATCGCGTGCAATCAGTACGGTGTGGTTGGCCAGGCCCTGTATCGTGCCATGCGCCAGGGTTTCCAATACCGGGATGGCGGCGGGTTGACGGGTTTCTTTGTTGATGATGTGGAAAATCTCGTCTACCAGGCGACCGGTGGCTTGCGCCTGCGTCCAACCGGTGAGCTGTTCGGCAAGGGGATTCAGGAGTGTCACGCGCGCGTTGGCATCGGTGGCGATCACTGCATCGCCGATGGAGTTGAGCGTAACGGCAAGCCTTTCCTCGCTGACCTGCAAGGTGACGTTGGTCTGCTGCAGTTGTTTGTTCGTTTCCGCCTGGACCACGAGCAAATGCTGCCGCTCTGCTTCGACCTGCTTGCGCGCGGTGTTGTCGGTCCCGATCAGCAGGTAGCCGATGATGGCGTTTTGCGCATCGCGCAGCGCCGTGACCGAGACGACCGCTGGGAAGCGGCTGCCGTCCTTGCGGATGTAGGTCAGCTCGTAGATGTCCTCAATGCCGCGCGAGGCCTTGAACACCAGCGCCTCGAAGCCCGGTGTAATCGGGGTGCCGAGTTCGACGCTCAAGGCCTTGGCGCGCGCGATCACTTCCTGCGGGTCGGAAATATCGGCCGGCGTGATCTTGTTCATCACGTCGGCGGCCGTGTAACCCAGCATGCGCTCGGCGCCGACGTTGAATATCTGAATCACGCCCTTTGCGTCAGTGGCGATACTCGAGAAATTGGCGCTGTTAAAGATTGCGCTCTGCAGGGCTCCCGCCTTGAGCAGTGCCTCTTCTGCCAGCTTGCGCGCGGTGTTGTCCGTACCGATCAGCAGGTAGCCGATGATGGCGTTTTGATCGTCGCGCAGCGCCGTGACCGACACGACCGCAGGAAATCGGCTGCCGTCCTTGCGAATATAGGTCAGCTCGTAGATGTCCTCGATGCCGCGCGAAGCCTTGAACACCAGTGCCTCGAAGCCCGGCGTAATCGGGGTTTCGAGTTCGACGCTCAATGCCCCGGCGCGCGCGACCACTTCCTCAGGGTCGGAAATGTCGGCCGGCGTGATCTTGTTCAGGACGTCGGCGGCCATGTAGCCCAGCATGCGCTCGGCGCCGACGTTGAAGATCTGAATGACGCCCTTCGCGTCGGTCGCGATGCTAGAGAAATTGGCACTATTGAAAATCGCGCTCTGCAGGGCACCCGTTTTAAGCAAGGCTTCCTGGCGCTGCGCTTCGCTGCCGCCTTCGCTCTTGCCGACAGCGTCGGAAAGGGGGGAAGGGCTTCCTGTTTCGGGCATGGTTGGGTTCCGTGAAATGCGTGCAGCCATCTGGGGGGGCTGCGTGTGTGGGGGCCGGCAACACAAGCGTGAAGCCGCCGCAGTCGGATAGGAGATCCAGTCTCTTCAGCGAAGAGTATGGATCATCGCGGTCTTTCACGTGCGGTTCTGTGCGCCGGCACACATAAGCCGGTCAGCGATGCGGGGTTATCACGACCGATGCGGCCTGCACGCCGCTTCCTGCGGGGCCGTCCCGGGGATCGGGGGGCGTGTGGGTGCGCTAAGCCAGCGACACTCCCAGCCAGGCGCCGATGAAATAGGTCGCCAGCCCCGCCGCGCCGCCGATGCCGAGCATGCGCAGGCCGGAGAGCAGGGCGTGGCGGCCGGTGAACAGGCTCATGCTGGCGCCGACGGCGAACAGGCCGAGCGCGGTGAGCGCGATCGACGTGGTGAGCGCTTCGCCGTGGCCGAACAGGAAGGGTGCCAGCGGCAATGCTGCGCCGGCAGTGAAGGCGGCGAAGGATGAAATCGCCGCCATCCACGGCGAGCCGAGTTCGTCGGGGTTGAGCCCGAGCTCCTCGCGCGCCAGTGTGTCCAGTGCGCGTTCCGGGTCCTGCATCAGGGTATCGGCCACGCGCCGCGCCTCGGCAGCCGGCATGCCCTTGGCGGCGTAGATCAGCGCCAGTTCGGCGGCTTCCTCGTCCGGGTAGGTTTCCAGTTCGTCGCGTTCGAGGCCGATCTGGTATTCGAACATTTCGCGCTGCGAACGCACCGACACATACTCGCCCGCCGCCATCGAGAATGCGCCCGCCAGCAGGCCGGCGACGCCGGTGAGCAGGATGACCGACGGCTCCTGCGCCGCGCCGGCGACGCCGTAGATCAGCGCCGCATTCGACACCAGGCCGTCGTTGACGCCGAACACGCCGGCGCGCAGGGCATTGCCGGCGCCGCCGCGCTGGTGGCGCTTGCCGATCTCGTCCACACGGGTCGGCATGCCGTGCGGCGGCGTATGCGTGTAGAGCACCATGCCGCGCACCTTCATCGCCGCCAGCACGCCGCGCATCGCGCGCGGCTTGAAGGTGCGGGTGAGGCGGGCGACAACGCGGGTGCGCAGGTCGGGCTGGAACGGCGCGGGTGCCGGGCCGCCTTTTTGGGTGATGGCGGCCAGCCAGATCTCGGCCTGGTCGTCGGCCGCCTGCGCCAGTTCGTCGAACAGCGCCGCGCGCGGCGTGCCGCGCTCGCAGTCGGCCACCACGCGGTAGAGCCAGGCCGATTGCTTTTCTTCGCGCCAGGATTCGTAGGGATCGCTCATGCGGCACCCCGGCGGTACTGGATGGCCTCGGCCAGATGCGTGGATGTAATGAACTCGCTGCCGGCCAGATCGGCCACGCTGCGTGCCAGCTTGAGCACGCGGTGATAGGCGCGCGCCGACAGGTTCAGCCGCACGATCGCTTGCTTCAGCAGGGCTTCGCCGGCGGCATCCAGCGCGCAGTGCTGGTCGATTTCCTGGGTGCCGAGCGCGGCGTTGGGCTTGCCCTGGCGCGCCATCTGGCGGTCGCGCGCGGCCTGCACGCGTTCGCGGATGGGGGAAGTGGCCTCGCCGGCGCCGGCCCGCATCAACTCGTCCTCGGTCAGCGCTGGCACGCTGACCTGGATGTCGATGCGGTCGAGCAGCGGACCCGAAATGCGCCCGCGGTAGCGCGCGATCTGGTCCGGCGTGTCGCGGCAGGCCTGGGTGGGGTGGCCGAGGTAGCCGCAGGGGCAGGGGTTCATCGCGGCCACCAGTTGGAAGCGCGCCGGGAAATCGGCCTGCCGCGCCGCGCGCGAAATCGTGATGTGGCCGGTCTCCAGCGGTTCGCGCAACACTTCCAGCACCTGCCGTGAAAACTCAGGCAGTTCGTCGAGAAACAGCACGCCGTGGTGCGCCAGCGAAATTTCGCCCGGGCGCGGGTTGCCGCCGCCGCCGACCAATGCCACTGCCGAAGCGGTGTGGTGCGGCGAACGGAAGGGGCGGCGTTTCCAGTGCTCGAAGCGGAAGCCGCCGTTGAGCGATTGCACCGCGGCGGCTTCCAGCGCTTCATCCTCGTTCATCGCCGGCAGGATGCCGGGAAAGCGCGCGGCGAGCATCGACTTGCCGGTGCCGGGCGGGCCTGCCATCAGCACCGAATGGCCGCCTGCCGCGGCGACTTCGAGCGCACGCCGGGTGGCGGCCTGGCCCTTGACGTCGGCAAAGTCGGGATAGTCCGGCGCGGTGGAGACGGTGTCGACGACCGGGGCGGCGAGCGCACCCTGGTTGCTGAGCCACGCGCACACCTCCAGCAGGCTGGTCGCGCCGAGCGTCTCGACCCCGCTGGCGAGCGCGGCTTCGCCGGCCGACGCGGCGGGCAGCACCAGCAGCCTGCCCGCGGCGCGGGTGGCCAGTGCCATCGCCAGCGCGCCGCGCACCGGGCGCAGTTCGCCGGTCAGCGCGAGTTCGCCGGCGAATTCGGCGTGTTTGAACTTGTCCGCGGGAATCTGCCCGGACGCAGCCAGGATCGCCAGTGCGATCGGCAGGTCGAAGCGTCCGGATTCCTTGGGCAGGTCGGCCGGCGCGAGGTTGACCGTGATGCGCCGCGCCGGGAATTCGAAGCGCGCGTTCTGGATCGCCGCACGCACGCGGTCGCGCGCCTCCTTCACCTCGGTTTCAGGTAGGCCCACCAAAGTGAACGCCGGCAGGCCGTTGGCCAGATGCGCCTCCACCACCACCTCGGGCGCATCCATGCCGTTCAAGGCACGGCTTTTGACGACGGCGACGGCCACTTAGTTTGCTTCGCGTTGCTGCTTTTCCAGTTCGGCCAGGCGCGCTTCCAGTTGCGCCAACTTCTCGCGCGCGTGCGCCAGCACTTCGGTCTGCACGTCGAATTCCTCGCGGCTCACCATGTCCAGCTTGCCGAGCATCGAGGTCACCCCGGCCTTGAGGTTCTGCTCGATGTCCTTGGCAGGCGACTGCTTCAGTACCTCGCCCAGCTTGTTGACCAGATCATTCAGGAAAGCGGGATTGGGGAATTTCGGATTCGGGTTCATGGCAACCTCCAGTCAAGCGGGGAGTGTAGCGCGCCCTGTGCGCTGGGCGTAAAGGGCACCATGCTGCAGCGACCGGCACAAATAGGGTGCATGACGTTTTTATGGCGCACCATGAAAGTGCGGACTATGCTGGTTTTTGCGGAGCCAAAATAATAAACCATTGTTTTTTAAATGGAAAAAAACTGGCACAGCTTGTGCTGAGCCATTAGTGCAATTTTGCGCGACTTCACTTTCGGAGACTTTCATGAAAAAACTTGTACACGCTTTGGTTCTGACCGGTCTGGTGGGCGTGCCCACTTTTGCAATGGCGGCTGAAGCGCCGGCTTCGCCCCACACCCTGAGTGGCAACATGACGCTGGCCTCGGACTACGTTTTCCGTGGTGTTTCCCAGACCCAGAACGGCCCCGCCATTCAGGGCGGTTTTGACTATGCGCATGCCAGCGGCTTCTATGCGGGCACCTGGGCTTCGAACGTCAGCTGGGTATCCGAGGGCATCGCTGGCGGATACAAGGACAACAACAGCATGGAGATCGATCTCTATGGTGGCTACAAGGGAGCCATGGGCGATATCGGCTACGACATCGGCGCCATCACCTATTACTACCCTGGCGATGCAATTGCGGGCGCAACGGATCCGGACACCACCGAAGTCTATCTCGGTGTGAGCTGGAAATTCCTGAGTGCGAAATACAGCCATGCGGTCTCGGATTATTTCGTTGGCTGGGGTAGCCCCTCTGCTAAATCCAGGGGCAGCAACTACATCGAGCTGAATGCCAGCTACGGCCTGGCCAACGGCTGGGGCCTCATCGGCCATGTGGGGCATCAGGAAGTCGAAAACACCGACATCGCTTCTTACACGGACTGGAAAGTTGGGGTGAGCAAGGACATCGGTTTCGGTACCGTCGCGCTGGCCTATAGCGACACCAATGCCGATACGGCCTCGTATACCTGGAATAACGAAGAAGTCGCTGACGGTCGCGTGTTCCTGTCCTTCTCCAAAACCTTCTAACCAAATCCGAACGCATTCGACCTGCCCGGCATGCCGGGCAGGTCGAGGCCGGAGAACTGTTTAACTGGGAGAGTGTTATGAAATTCGTAACGGCAATCATCAAGCCGTTCAAGCTGGATGAAGTGCGCGAGGCGTTGTCCGCCATCGGCGTCACCGGCTTGACGGTCACGGAAGTGAAGGGATTTGGGCGGCAGAAGGGCCATACCGAGCTGTATCGCGGCGCGGAGTATGTGGTCGATTTTCTGCCCAAAGTGAAGATTGAAGTGGCCATCAAGGCCGAGTTGCTGGAGCGCGTGATCGAGGCGATCGAAAAAGCGGCCAACACCGGCAAGATCGGCGACGGCAAGATTTTTGTCACCAGCCTGGAACAGGTCGTGCGCATCCGCACGGGCGAATCCGGCCCCGACGCCCTGTGAGGAGCATGAACATGAAAAAGCTATTTGCTTCGTTGGGCCTGATGTTTGCCCTGTTGTCTCCCAATCTGGTTCTGGCTGAAGATCCGGTCGTTGCGCCTGCTGCGGAAGCGGTTGCGGTTGAAGCGGCTCCGGTTGCCGAAGCGGCCGCACCCGCTGAAGCAGCACCGGCCGAAGCTGCGCCCGCTGAAGAAGCGGCTGCACCGGTACCCGACAAGGGCGATGTCACCTGGATGCTGATCGCCACCATGGTGGTCGTTCTGATGACCATTCCCGGTCTGGCGTTGTTCTACGGTGGCCTGGTGCGCACCAAGAACATGCTGTCGGTGCTCACCCAGGTATTCGCGGTGTTCTGTCTGATCTCCATCCTGTGGGTGATCTACGGCTACAGCCTGGCGTTCACCGACGGCGGCGGCATGAACAGCTTCATCGGCGGACTTTCCAAGATGTTCCTGGCCGGCGTGGATACCAGCGTCGTGGTGGAAACCTTCTCCAAGGGTGTGGTGATTCCCGAAATGCTGTTCATGGTGTTCCAGCTGACCTTTGCTGCAATTACCACGGCCCTGATCGTCGGTGCCCTGGCAGAGCGCGTCAAGTTTTCCGCGTTGCTGGTGTTCTCGGCGCTGTGGTTCACCTTCTCCTATCTGCCGGTAGCCCACATGGTGTGGTTCTGGGGCGGTCCGTCGGCTTTCGACGCACCGGCCGGGTTCCTGTTCGCCAAGGGCGCGCTCGACTTCGCTGGTGGCACCGTGGTGCACATCAACGCGGCCATGGCAGCGCTGGTGGGTGCATTCGTGATCGGCAAGCGCATCGGTTACGGCAAGGAAGCGATGGCACCGCATAACCTGACCTTCACCATGGTCGGCGCCGGCATGCTGTGGTTTGGCTGGTTCGGCTTCAATGCCGGCTCCAACCTGGAAGCCAACGGCACCACCGTACTGGCTCTGCTGAATACCGTGCTGGCTGCGGCTGCGGCAGCGCTCGCCTGGATGGCCACCGAGTGGATGATCCGCGGCAAGCCCTCCATGCTGGGTGCGGCTTCGGGTGCCGTCTCCGGCCTGGTGGCGATCACCCCGGCTGCCGGTTTCTCCGGCCCGATGGCGGCAATCGTCCTCGGCGCGGTGGCAGGTGTGGCCTGTCTGTGGGGCGTCACCGGCCTGAAGAAGGCGCTGGGCTATGACGACTCGCTCGACGTGTTCGGCGTGCACGGCATCGGCGGCATCATCGGCGCCATCGGCACCGGTATCGTCGCCAACCCGGCTCTGGGCGGCTCTGGCGTGTATGACTACGCTGCCGGCGCAGTGGCCGAGTTCAACGCGACTGGCCAGATCATCAGCCAGCTGTGGGGCGTGGGCACCGTGATCGTGTGGTCGGGCGTGGTGAGCTTCGTGCTCTTCAAGCTGGTCGATCTCACCATGGGGCTGCGCGTGCCGGAAGAACATGAACGCGAAGGTCTCGATACCGCCTCCCACGGCGAGCGAGCCTACACGATGTAACACGAAACCCTTTCTCCGAAGGAAACTGGGGCGCCCTGCAGGGCGCCCCTTTTTTTCGTTCGGAATTTGATGAAGAAACTGCTGCCGGCGCAGCGTTTTACGCCGAACTTCCTGCTTTTGAAACAGGGTGTCGTGGGCGGCTATCGACCCGTTGCGGTCATTTGTCTGCGCTGTGCTGATCGGCCGGTCATCGGCCTGAACGGCCATTGGGGTACTACGCCGCCAACGGCTGCAATGAGTAGGTCAGCGGTCGTAGGCTAGGAAATCGGCTTGAATGGCCGCTTGGCACGGCAGCCTATAGCCGGAACCGACCCTGAAGAGACTGTGGAGGCTTGTTCTATGAACGCCCGTTCATGCGGCGAGAGCAGGCTATGCCACCTCCCACCCCAGACTTCTCGCTAATCGTTTGACTTCCAAACAGGTGCATAATCCTGTCTACCACCTGTCTCCTTTTTCATAACGATATAGAGACCGGGCACTGAGAAGAATTTCAAAAATCATCAAGATAAACCGCTATGACAGCCGTCTCTATATTAATAAATGTCCGGACCCATGGATCTCTTGAATAACTGTTAGGCCTCATAGCTTCACTATGTCGATTCCAGATCCAGCGAAAACCGCCGCCGCCATGCGGTTTCTCATTGATCGCATGAAAAGCCAGCCAGCGGAACGCATCTCCCTTGCTGAGCTCAATGTGGCTTCCGGGTTCACAGAAGCAGAGGGCCGCTTCTTCTTCCACACTCTATTTCCAACTGGTCTCTTCCGCGCCATTGGCCCGGATAGCTTCTACCCGACTGATCGCGTCCTCGGTTATGAAGCACACATGTTCGCGTGCTCGTTTGGCGATGTTCACTCGTACGCGCAAGGTCTGGCATCCCGAGAGCGCCTCCGGCGAGTCCTGCCAGCCATCTTTGCGGCAGCGAGGAGTAAGACTGCCCCCGTCCTTACTCTGAAGGCGATTCTGGAGTTCGGCAACCGCACAGACGACGGCAGATTGGTGCAGTGCGTAACCGTCCCTTGGTTTGAGATACTAAGACTGATCGAGAAAGACCCAAGCGCTGTCTATGCGATCGATCCGTTCAAGTGGGAAGAGATCATCGCAGGAGCCTATGTTGAGGCTGGTTTTGATGAGGTTGTCCTCACCCCTAGGAGTGGAGACAAAGGCCGAGACATTGTCGCTACTAAGAAGGGAGTTGGCTCGATCCGCATTTTCGACCAAGTTAAGGCTTACAAACCCGGGCATCTGGTCACTGCGGAAGAAGTTCGCGCATTAGCAGGAACACTCTTTGCCGCGCAGAATGTGTCAAAGGGTGTTGTTACGACAACATCCGACTTTGCGCCACGGATCGAAACACACGATTTCGTGAAGGCGCTCATTCCTTATCGCCTCGAACTCAAAAACAGAGACACGCTTCTGCAGTGGCTCACTGAGCTTCGCCATACGCGTGAGAACGAGGCCTAACCCTATGCTCAACACGGACGCCCTGAATGCCGCTTCGCGGCATTCAGGGCGCCGGTTAGCGGCACGTTGAGGACTGCTTAGGACTGGCCCCGGACATCTACATAGCACGCAGTAACTGACCGCTCCTGGCCGATTGTGTGAGTTCGACGTGGTGCCGTAAGCCGACAAAAGCAAATTCGCTGGATGGCCCAGCGGCAGATTTCGGGGCCTACTTCGAAAGGCAGCCCCTGCCCAAGAACAGACCTTTACAATACTCTATGCAGGTGTCTGTTGGCCGATCCTAAGCAGCCCTTCAATATTTGAATTCACCGGTCTGCGCGGCTTTATGCGCAAGTCCGGTCGAATGATGCGTTAGCACTATCACTCTTCGACCACCTGAATCGACTGTACGTCCTCAAGGGTAACGTCAGCTTCTTCAAGATACGTGGCAAAGTCTGTCTCTGGATCGTTGATCGCTTCCCTTAAGTCAAATTCGAATGAGACAGAAAAGACGCCATGGATTTCCAATGTGACGTCCTCGCTCGCTTCTAGGTAGTGATCGCTAGAGTTTTCGTTTTCATGAACGCTAATTCCAACCGTTTCATTGTCGGACATTCCCCAATAGTCCGCCGCAAATATTGAGTAATAGACCAGCGCCCCCAGACGACATGAAAAAGGAACGAGGAGTGTATCCACTCCCAATATTTCAATCTTGCCTTCTTCGATTTCTATGTCTTCTGGCTCTTCCACCATCTCTACGGCGCCGGATTGGTTGTCGCTCTTGAAATGTGGATCTTCAAATTGCCTGTAAGGCAGGTAGTCTAGGAGAAACCGATTTATATAGCCTACGAAATCGGAAGCGTAGGCGTCAATGTGTAGACGGAACAGATTGAGTTTTTCGAGATGATCTAGATGGTGGGCGGCTTCAACGCAAGGACCAGACTTAAGAAAGTCCTCAAGTGACTCGTGCGATGTAACCCCGCCAAGCTCCCCGCAAGCATTTCTAAGATTCTTGTCTGCAGAAACAGCGTGAATAGCGCCATACAGTTTCAACACGTCCAGCATTGACTCGTAGATAAACGCATCAGGAAAGTCTTTGCGCTCTTTGGGCTGGGAAAAAGGGGCGCTGCCGCTAAAGTAGGCATCCAGCACCAATTTTCCATGATGCGGCTGAGTATGGTGCGCCTCAGCGCCGATCTCAGCTGCCCAGTTTGACAGCGAACCGGTGATCTCCGCTTCGGCCTTAGCCCTGAGCGCTTCGATCATTTTGTCAATCCCAATGAGTTCGGGTGTTAGTAATTCGGAGACCTTCTTTCGAATGGATGACACAGATTTTTTGGCTTCACCAAATGCGCCTTCAAGCGATGAGAGCTGTTGTGTTGAAAACTCTCTCTCGACCACATGAGGAATATGCACTCGAATAAATCCATTTGTGGCTAGCTTCGCCAAGACGCGAAATGCAGCCTTTTCCCTCTTGGGGTCCGCTCGGTAAATGCTTGTGTCGATGACTACGTGGATCATGGTTAGTTCGTATTTGGGCTAACAGTTATTCAATAGACCAATGGGCCCGCACACATACGGATTATGCACCTGTTGAGGAAGCCCAACGTTTGGCGAGAGGTCTGAAGTGGGGTTTCGAATAGACCGCTTTCGCATTGCATGAACAGACATTCATAGAATAAGCCTCGAACGTCTCTTCCGGGTTGGGAGTACTCATTCGCAAAGAAGAAAGCGGCGTTCGGGACCTTCGAGCGGGTAACGTCCGGTCTTGGTTGCACAACGGTCATGAGCTATCTCCAGGCCAGCGTCGCCTTCGGCCGAACAAGAGACGGTCGATCATCTCAACCTGCACTTCCGCTTCTGGCCGGTTACTGCCATTCAAGCGTGCGATTATTGAAAACCTAAGTGCGCCCGGTGAATTTGGCTTGGCGGTATGGGTGTGAGAACCCCGGGCCTGGGAGGATTCGGAGCACGTCGATCGTCGCTCAGGACGTGAAGCCAGGTTGGGTGGCTTCAGGATCGACGGCGTGGCGGGGTGAGCTGATGAATGTGGCAAAACGGTTCCCGGCGACAGCCGGGAACCGCGGACAGTTCGGGCAGGATCAGAACCCGGAAACGCCCGGAATCCAGCTGGTGCCCGCCAGCGGCACGCGCGCCATTGCCGCCGCTTCCAGCGTCAGCGCCACCAGGTCTTCGCGTTCGAGGTGGTGCACGTTCTGCTTGCCGCAGGCGCGCGCGATGGTGGTGAGCTCCATGTTCAGCGTCTTCAGATAATTCTTCAGATGCCGTGCGCCGACCTCGGGGGTCAGCCGCTGCTCCAGCACGGCGTCCTGGGTGGTGATGCCGACCGGGCACTTGCCGGTGTGGCAGTGATGGCAGTATCCGGGCGCGGTGCCAAGGGCTGCGTAATCTGCTGTGGCGTCGTGGTGCGCACCGTTCTGGTAGTAGCTGTCGTGATTGCAGCCCAGCGCGATCAGCACGCCCTGGCCGATCGACACGGCGTCGGCGCCCATTGCCAGCGCCTTGGCGACATCGGGGCCGGTGCGGATGCCGCCGGAGACGATGAGTTGCACCTTGCCTTTCATGTTGAGGTCTTCCAGTGCATCGACTGCCTGGCGCACTGCCGCCAGCGTGGGAATGCCGACGTGTTCGATGAAACAGGTCTGGGTCGCCGCGGTGCCGCCCTGCATGCCGTCGACCACCACGACATCAGCGCCGGAGTGGACGGCGAGCTTGACGTCGTTGAAGGTTCGCGTAGCGCCGACCTTGACGTAGATCGGCTTTTCCCAGTCGGTCAGTTCGCGCATCTCGTGGATCTTGATCGCCAGGTCGTCGGGGCCGGTCCAGTCGGGGTGGCGGCAGGCCGAGCGCTGGTCGATGCCGGCCGGCAGCGTGCGCATCTTCGCGACGCGGGGCGACACCTTCTGCCCGAGCAGCATGCCGCCGCCGCCCGGCTTGGCGCCCTGGCCGATCACCATCTCGATGGCGTCGGCGCGACGCACATCGTCCGGATTGAAGCCGTAGCGCGACGGCAGGCACTGGTAGACCAGGGTCTTCGACGACTGCCGCTCCTCTTGGGTCATGCCGCCGTCGCCGGTGGTGGTCGAAGTGCCGACCGAGGTCGCGGCGCGCCCCAGCGCTTCCTTGACGTTGGCGGACAGCGAGCCGAAGCTCATGCCGGCGATGGTGATCGGGATGTCGAGCTCGATCGGCTTCTTCGCGAAGCGCGTGCCGAGCACGGTTTTGGTCGAGCACTTCTCGCGGTAGCCTTCGAGTGGGTAGCGCGACAGCGAGGCGCCGAGAAAAACCAGGTCGTCGAAGTTGGGCAGTTGGCGCTTGGCGCCCATGCCGCGGATTTCGTACATGCCGTGCGCCGCCGCGTTGCGGATGTAGTCGATGGTCTTGCGGTCGTAGCCGAAGGATTCTTCCTTGACGACAGGTTTGGCGGGGTGTTCGTTGTTGCTCATGTCAGTACTCCTGATCCGCGTCGGCGTTCCAGTGATAAAGGCTGCGGGCCGAGGCCACGCGCTTGAAGTCGTGCGGGTCGTGCTGCATGCCTGCCGCGTCCAGCAGTTCCTTGACGGTGGCGTAGTCGGCCTCGCTCATCGGCTCGATCTGCGCGTCGGCGCCGAGCGACTTGATGTTGCCGCGCACATAGAGCACAGCCTCGTACAGCGAGTCGCCCAGCGCATCGCCGGCGTCGCCACAGATCACCATGCGCCCGGCCTGCGCCATGAAGGCGGAAAAGCTGCCGACCGAACCGCCGACGACGATGTCGCCGCCCTTCAGGGAGATTCCGCAGCGCAGGCCGGCGTCGCCGTCGATCACCAGCAGGCCGCCGTGCATCGAGGCGCCGGCGCCGTTGGAGGCGAAGCCCTTGACATGCACGCGGCCGGACATCATGTTTTCGGCGACGCCGGTGCCGGCGCTGCCGAAGATCGTGACCGTGCCGGTCTTGTTCATGCCGCCGGCGTAGTAGCCCGCGTGCCCGTGCACCTCGACCTCGACCGGGCAGTCGAGGCCGACGGCGATGTTGTGGGCGCCGTCCGGATTGGTCACCGCAACCTGGCGTACGCCCTTGGCCGGGGCTTCCTGATGCAGAAAGGAATTCACCTCGCGCAGCGGAACCTGGGCGAGGTCGAAGCTCATGCGTTCCATACGTACATCTCCTCGGGGGCCGGCTCGAAAACCCTGGCATGCTTGATGTCGGGCAGATGCGCGAGCGAACGGAATTCGGAGGCGATCGCCACGTAGTCGTCGGTTTCCGCCACCACTGCCGGCTTGCAGGCGAAGGGGTCGCGGATCAGGGCCAGCTTGTCCGCCGTGCCCATGAGGAAGGTGTAGAAGCCGTCGAGTTCCTCGAAGCCTTTCTGCAACGCAGTTTCCAGATCGTCGCCCTCGCGCAGCCGCCATTCGAGGAAACGGCAGGCGGCTTCGGTGTCGTTGTCGGTTTCGAAGCGGATACCGTGCGGCTCCAGCATGCGGCGCACGCCGTAGGGATTCGACAGCGAGCCGTTGTGCACCAGGCAGAAATCCTCGCCGGCGGTGAAGGGATGGGCGCGGTCCGGCGTCACCGCCGATTCGGTCGCCATCCGCGTGTGGCCGACCAGATGGCTGCCGGTCAGCCCGCTGAAGGCATAGCGCGCGGCCACCTCGGCCGGCGTGCCGATGTCCTTGTAAAGATCGATCGCGCGCCCGGTGGAAAGAATGTGCAGCTTCGGGTAACGCTCCTTGATCCAGCGCTTGACCGGTTCCGGCGCGATGGCGGCGGTGAGGATCGCGTGATTGTCCTGTGCCGCAATCTTCGCCTCGACGCCGAGGTGTTCCTTCAATTCATGGCCGAGGCCGAGCCAGTTGAAGTCCGCGCCTTCCCCGCTCATCCCCGAATACAGGCTGATCTTGCGCGCGTCCTCACCCAGCGGTTCGGTGAATACGGCGAGCCCGGCCGAATCGGGGCCGCGCTCGGTCATGCCGATCAGCATCGGCACCATCAGTTCGCCGAGGCGGGGTCTGAGCGCCGGCTTCTTCACCAGCAGTCCAACGATTCCACACATGGCTGTGTCCTTTCAGAAAAATTCCAGATAGTTGTCGATTTCCCACTCGGAAACGTGGCGCATGTACTCGACCCATTCCATGTGCTTGAGTTTGAGGAATTCGCCAGCGACCGGACCCAGCGCGCCGCAGATCACCTTGTCCTTTTCCAGCGCGGTGAGCGCCTCGTGCAGGTTCTGCGGCAGGATGCCGATCTTTTCCTTTTTCAGCTCAGCAGCCGACAGTTCGTAGAGGTTCATGTTGTGCGGCTCGCCCGGGTCGAGCTTGTGCTCGATGCCGTCGAGGCCGGCAGCGATCACTGCGGCGGTGGCCAGATAGGGGTTGCAGGCGCCGTCGGGCAGGCGCAGTTCCAACCGGCCGCCGGGGATGCGCACCATCGACGAGCGGTTGTTGTCGCCGTAGCTGATGTAGGCCGGCGCCCAGGTCGCGCCGGTCAGCGAGCGGCCGACGACCAGGCGCTTGTAGGAGTTCACCGTCGGCGCGCAGATCGCGGCCAGTGCCGGGCCGTGCTTCAGCAGGCCGGCTGCGAACTGGTAGGCCAGCGGCGACAGGTCGAGGCCGCGCTTGTCCTTCTTGTCGAGGAACAGGTTCTTCTTGCCGTCCGACATACTCATGTGCATGTGCATGCCGTTGCCCGGCCGGTTGGCAAAGGGCTTGGGCATGAAGGAGCAGATCAGGCCCATTTCGTTGGCGATCTCGGCGGCCGCCATCTTGAAGAAGATGTAGTGGTCACAGGAAGTCAGGCAATCGGCGTAGGTGTAGTTGATCTCGAACTGGCCGTTGGCGTCCTCGTGGTCGACCTGGTAGACGTCGATGCCGACCGCGACCAGGCTGTCCACCAGCTTGTCGAGGAAGGCGCGCGAGCGCGACAGGCCCTTGTAGTCGTAGCAGGGTTTGGCCAGGGTGTCGCTGTCCTCGCACGGCACGATCTTGCCGGCAACGCTGCGCTTCAAGAGCGAAAACTCGGGTTCGAGGCCGGTCATGAAAGTCATGCCCAGCTTGTCCAGGCGGGCGATCTGCTTCTTCAGCGTGACGCGTGCATCAAAATCCCAGGGCTTGCCGTGCACGTGGCCGTCGCAGACGATGCGCGCGTAGCCGGGCTGCCACGGCACCAGCGAAAGCGTGTCGAGATCGCCGACGGCCATGTAGTCGGGGCCGTGCGGCTCGATGCCGAGGCCCCACACCGCGAAACCGGCAAAGCCGGCGCCATTGGTGAGAATGTCCTCGAAGTGCGAGGCTGGCACCGACTTGGCCTTGGCCGTGCCGTGGATGTCCACGAACTGGGCCAGAACGGACTTGACGTTGTTTTTTGCGAGGAACTTCCTGGCTTCTGCAAGATTCATGGTGTGGCCCCCTGATGGCGTTGTTGGCTGGGTTGCGTGAGTTCGCCGGCGATGCCGGTTAGTGTTTCGAAAAACCATTCGCCCCAGGTGCTGTCGCACCAGAGGCGGGTGCACGGCGTGCCGTTTTCTGCGCCCGGGATGACGGTGACGCCGACGCCGGCCATCGAGGTCAGCACCACCGGGCGCGTAGCCAGATCGAGCGCGCGAAAGTCGACGCTGCAGGTTTCCAGCAGCAGGTCGTTGAGGCGGTCGCCGCGCAGCACCAGCGCCGTGTCCTGGCGCAGCACCGGGTAGACGCCATGGACGAGCGGCGCGGTGAGCTTCGCCGACTCCGGCCCCTCGATCAGGAATTCGGTGAGGCCGAGGCGGGCAATGAGCCCCCCGGACAGCGGCAACCAGCTGTTGGGCGCCTGCGGCACCGGCAGACCGAGACCAGCCAGCCAGGCGCCCGCGCCCGGTCCTTTCACGCCTGCGCGCGGCGTGCGCGAAACGTTCTCGAAAGCGATCGCGCTCATGCCGGCTCCTTCTGGCGCAGGTTGTCGGGGTCATAGAAAGGCGTTTTCACCACTTCGGCCGTGACCATCGATCCATCCGACAGGCGGATCGAAAACACCTGACCCTCTGTTGCCATGTCGGACCGTACATAGGCGAGGCCGATGTGGCGCGCGAGCGCCGGCGACCAGGCGATGCTGGTGACGCGGCCGGCGATCTCGCCGTTCTCGATCACCAAGTGGCATTCCTTCGGCGCCTCGCCTGCGTGCCCGGCGGGCAACATGAAGCCCACTAGTTGCTGGCGGCGCGGCTTGCCGGCGATGGCCTGCAGGCTGCGCTGACCGACGAAAAACGGCTTGTCCATCTTCACCGCCCAGTCGAGCGCCGCCTCGCCCGGCGTGGTGAGGCCGTCGGTGTCCTGGCCGATGATGATGTGGCCTTTCTCCAGCCGCAGCAGGCGCTGTGCCTCGACGCCAAAGGGACGGATGCCGTGGGGTTGGCCGGCTGCCATCAGCGCGTCCCACACCGCCGCACCGTGTTCGGCGGGCACGTGGATTTCGACCCCCCATTCGCCGACGAAGCCGACCCGCATCAGCCGCGCCGGCACGCCGGCAACGCTGCCCTCGCGCACCGCGAGGTAGGGGAAGGACAGGTCGACGTTGGTCAGCCCGGCGAGCACCGCCTTCGCCTTCGGCCCGGCAAGGTTCATCGCGGCCATTGCGCCGGTCAGGTTGACGATGCCGCAGTCCAGTTTCCACAGCGTGTTCCAGCGTGACAGCTCGCGGTAGATCAACGCCGCGCCCGAGGTCGTGGTGGTGAAGTAGAAGTGGTCGTCGGCCAGCCGCGCCACCACACCGTCGTCGATCACCACGCCGGACTCGTCGCACATCACGGCGTAGCGCGTCATGCCGACCTTGAGCCCGGCGTACTTCGAGATGTAGACGCGCTCGAGGAATTCGGCTGCCTGAGGGCCGCGGATTTCCAGCTTGCCGAGGGTGCCGACATCGATCAGGCCGACGCCCTGGCGCACTGCCAGCACCTCGCCCTCGATGCATGCCGCGCGGGACTGCCCGGCGACTGCGTAGTACTCGGGTCGTTGCCACACCCCGGCAGGCATCCACACCGCGCCGGCCGCAGCGTGAAGAGGGTGCATCGGCGTGCGCCGCTCGGGTGTGAAGCCGCGGCCTGCCAGATGCGACATCGGCACCGGATGGAAGAACGGCCGCGCGGTCGTGGTGCCGACCTCGCCCGGCGTTGACCCGGTGGCGCGCGCCAGCACGCGCAGCGCGTTCATGTTCGAGTGCTTGCCCTGGCTCGGTCCCATGCCGACGGTCGAGTAGCGCTTCATCAACTCGATGTTGTCGAAGCCCTCTTGAATGGCGTTCTCGAGGTCGGCGAGCTGCAGGTCTTCGTCGAAGTCGATGAAGTTCTTGCCCTTGGGGTGGGACACGATGGGCCAGGGGTGGGTCGGCGATTCCGTCTCGGCGGGCACGCTAACCGCTTTCATCGTGCCGAAGCCGCAATGCGCCGCCGCCGCGCTGCCGGCACGTTCGCCATCGAGCAGGCGCGCGGCCGGCGTGTGGATACCGTTCACCCGGCCGCAGGCAAAGACGCCGTCGGGCAAGGTGTCGGGGACGAACTGGTGCACGCCGTCGTCGTAGCGCATTTTCGTCCCGGCCTGGTAGAGCAGCGGCGCGGCGGGCGCCCAGCCGACGCTCATGAATACGCCGTCGCAGGCGATTTCAGCAGCCGGCGGCACCGCCGCGTCCACCGCCGCGACGCACACCCCGGCGACGCGCTTGCCGTCGTTGGCGGACAGCGCCTCGACGATGCAATGTCCGGCATGCAGCGGGATGCGCAGCTCGGCCAGCACAGATTGCTGTTCGGCCGGCACGGCGTCGCGCAGGTCGATCACTGCCGCCACGGCGATGCCCGCCTCGATGAAATCCTGCAGCGCGCGGTAGGCGTCGGCATTGGCGGCGAGCATGACCACCCGTTGCGCCGGGCGGATCGCATACCGGTGAATCAGGCGCTGGGCAGCGGACGCGAGCATGATCCCCGGCAGATCGTTGTTGCGGAATACCGCCGGCTGCTCGTAGGCCCCGGCCGCGGCGACGACGGCGCGGGCGCGCATCTTGGTGATGCGGTCGCGCTCGACCAGCGGCACCCAGTGGTCGGCGTAGTAGCCGGCGGCATAGGTGTCGGTGAAGACGCGGATGCGCGGATGCGCCGCGACCTTTTCGACCAGTTCCGATGCGCCGTGGGTGCTGCCGCCGAGCCGGGCGTTCTCGTCGACCAGCACCACATCCGCCCCCTGCTCCGCCGCCGCCAGCGCGGCAGACATTCCGGAAGGCCCGCCGCCGACCACCAGCACGTCGCAGAAGCCGTAGCGCTTGGGCGTGCGCAGGCGCGGCGTGGAGAAGCCGACCCGCCCCAGTCCGGTCATCGCGCGGAACATGCGCTCCCACAGCGGGAACAGGCGCTTGCTGTGGAAGGCCTTGTAGTAGAAGCCGACCGGCAGGAAGCGGGCGAACCCGCCGAGGAAGCGGCCGGCATCCCGCTCAAGCGTGCCGAAGGTGTTCACCGCGGTGAGCGCCATGCCTGCTTCCAGCGGCGTCGCGTCGGCGCGCACGTTGGGCGTACCGCCCGCCTGCATCAACGCGTTGACGTCGTGGTTGGCGGCGGACAGGATGCCGCGCGGCCGGTGGTATTTGAAGGAATGGCCGAGCATGCTGACGCCGCTGGCCCACAGTGCGCTGGCGACGTTGTCGCCGGCGAAACCCGTGTACGCGCGGCCCTCGAAGCGGAAATTTAGGGGCTGGCTGCGGTCGATCCATTCGCCGGATTGGGGAGGCAGGCGCATCTCAGCTTTCATCCCTATACAGCCAGGTGCGCAGGATCACGTCGCGCGCGGTGTCGCGCTCGGCGACGAACCATGTGTTGGAAGGCGTGTGGCACCACCATTCGCGCTTCACCCCCGGCGATCCGTTGCGGTTGAAAATGTAGTCGGCCCAGGCATCGTCACTGCAGGTAGCCGGGTCGGGCATCGGCCGGATCTCGCCGCCGTAGGC
>Ga0299912_10000204_pt1 | contig 61119 bp, 68 predicted proteins | sample RVTome_2_FD_207667 | JGI IMG/M metagenome (GOLD analysis project Ga0299912, IMG submission 207667) | Soil microbial communities from uranium-contaminated site in the Upper Colorado River Basin, Wyoming, United States - RVT95D214 (version 2) ... | reverse complement strand
TCCCCTTGTCGTTTATCACGCAAGCCTGGGTGCTCTTCTTATGTATGTCCAATCCTATGTAGTTCATGGTTCTCCCGCCTTGGGCCAGTTGTGCAACGGCCGCATTGGCGGGGAGCCTCTTTTAGCATGCCATCAATCAGAGGATTATTGCACCCGCCTTAATCTGGGGGTATATCATGGACCGCAATCCGGGGTGCGATCATGATGTTCGAGACTAGTCCTGGGCTATCGCACTTGACATACTCTTCGCAGACCTCATCTGGGTACACGAACAAGAAGGTGAAGAAAAGGTGTTTCGAGGAGGGCGTTTGCCCTCCGGATGCTAATAGGTTTGGCGCCTCAGATTCTAATGTTGTCCCGTGGGAGGCGTCTTCTTCCGCTTCATCAGGAAGACCGCAGCAACTGCAATCAGAACGATGGCTGCCAGTGCCAGGATGGCAAGGGTCGTCGTCGAGAGGCCACCAGCATCCGATTCATCTTCAACGACTATTGTCACCGACGTGGTTGAAGTGCCTCCCTTGCCGTCAGACGCAGTCACGTTGACGATATAGGTCTCAGCCTCGTCATACGAATGCGTGACGCTGGCTCCCGAACCAGTTGCGCCATCTCCGAACTGCCAGCTGTAGGTCAATGTGTCGCCGTCAGGGTCTGTCGCGCTAACCGAGAACGTAACAACTTCGTCGACCCGCACTGTCAGCGAGTCGACATCGATAGTGGGAGTCCCCGGGGCGGTGTTCGGTTGCTCGAATGCGAGTGCGTACACGTTTGCGTGGATACTATGGTCTATCTGGGCGTTGTTGAACGTCGAGATGCCGAAGTAGTATCTGGCGGCTGCGCCGGTGTTTTCATACTGAACATCGTACTGGCTTCCGGTCACGAGCTTCCTGCCGAACTCGAGAGTCCACTGGTTGGTTGCCCACTTCGAAGCTGCCGAGATGTTGCCCCTGTCCCCCGTGAACGCGGAGACGATGATACCTGGGATATGGGCCGTCTCGGTCGGGCTCTCCAGAACATTACCGACCTCGTCAATCAGTGTACCGTTCGATTTATAGACATGCGTGAAGTTGAACGCTCTCACGCCCAGGTCGCCGTTCAGAATCCAGTAGTAGTCGTCGGTGCCCGCAGCCGCGCCAGGGATCCAGGCCTTCGGGATGGTCGTGCTCTCGGATGGCACGTCCGCGTAGCTCAGCGTGACCTTGTTGTCAGAATACCCACCAGCGGTCTTCGGATCACTCTTCCTTCCGGCCTCCTTGGCCGTAACAGGGTTGTATGTAGTGTTGTCCATGTACTGATCGTCGATCTGCCCGACGGCCCCCGTCCTGACCCTCTTCCAGTGCCACATGTCCGCGAGCTCTCCACCTGCGTTCGTGTAGTGCTTTGATGGAGTACCGACGTGACACGTGACGAAACATCCATCATCGTTGAATCCTGCAATCGTGTCCCCGATGTTCCAGAACATCGCAAGCTTGTCCTCGTAATACGTGTTATCGTCGCCGCTAGTTGTGTTTCCCTTCTGCTCCCACTGACTGGAAGTGGTGTTGTAAAACCATGGGAACCTGTCTCTGCTGTCCTGCGAGTCTGCCCACTGTGCCACGAAGTATATCGAGTCTTCATAGAAGACTGATTTCAGCGTGATCTGCGTGCTCCCCGCCGTGTTCGCGCCTCCGTTGACCGTGATCGTGATCGCGGTCGCCTCGCTCCAGACAGAGTCCGTGGTCTCGCCGTCCAGAGCAGGCGCGGCCGCCACAATGGCGGACTCAAGCGTCCCGAGGATGGATAGAGTGCCCATCCTCTGCCTGTCGTTCAAACCTTGATCGAATGCGGGTGAAAGTACCACTGCAAGAATCAGGACCGTCACCACAGCCGCTATAATCGCTCTCCTTGAACTCATGAGATCACTCCCATTTCGCCATGACCTCTCTATGCAGAGAGGTCAACCGGCATCAGGGTAACGATGTGATAAAGGATGCGCCAAAATCTTGTAAAGCGCAACCTTGAGCTGGGGAGTCGCCGGGATGGCAGTGTCCTAGCGATCGCGCGCAGGCTTGCTTGGGCCACGGCCGCTCTCATCAGCTCACCGGGTCTGAGCATCGGGAAGGCCATCATAGCGATGGAGAAGCAGCAGATCGCGCCCTTCCATCCTCCTACTGATTCCGACGACTCCAGCCGCGCCCCTACATCACTCTCTTTTTGAGCGAAAACGGCTCCTTGTTGTCCTTCCCCACGATTATCTTCCCCTTGCCGAACATTTCGTCCACGACGGTGTTTCTGCACTCTCTCGCGACGACCTTCAGCATCGAGATGTACTTCCTCAGCGTTTCACAGGCGATGCCCGTCGCCTTGAGCGCCGTGAACATCTCGTCCCCTTGGTCTCCTTCCTGCTCCATTCCGGTGTTTAGGGGTTGCATGTGAGAGCAAGCAGCCGCACTCGCATTTGGCTTGTTTCGCATTCCTTCTTGGCTCAGGTTTTGTGACGCATTCACCGCACATTTGCTGTCCTCCTATACTTTCTCTTCTGTAGTAGATATAGATACTAAAGTATTAGAACTGCCAAGTCCATGGACCTATAGCTAGTAGGAGGAAAGCAAGTCACTATGTCAAATGTAAGCAGGGCTCGCTGCAGAAAGGAGTCAGAAAATGAGATTTGCCTATGCCCGGTCGAGGGCATCTTGGGCGTTGTCAGCAAGAAGTGGGCACCTCAGGTTATCGCAACGATTGGGAATCGCGACAGAATCAGATTCAATGAGATCATGAAGAAACTCGAAGGCATAAGTCCAAAAACACTGGCTGACAGACTCAAGGAGCTTGAGAGATCGGGTCTGGTCGCGAGGGAGGTTTTCGCCGAGGTGCCGCCAAGGGTTGAGTACACGCTAACCGAGAATGGAAGAGAAGTCAGAGCCTCGATGGTCCCTCTCATGGAATGGGCATCGAGGAGGCACGTCCTCGAGAAGCTGCGAAATGGGTGAGGAGCGAAAGACTCGAGATCATCGCGCTGTTGGTACGATGTCTGATGTGATCATCAGAAGGAATGGATTTTGCCGCAATTCTCGGTCCATTCTGAAAGAAGCGCCATGGAGCCCTGCTCGACACCTTTGATGAGACCCTCGACACTGAGGCCTCTTGCTTTCATGCAGCTTCCGCAAGCTGCCACTCGTCCGCCCTTTGCCAGAACTCTTCCGAGCATTTCATCTATGTTATAGTATCCTTTCGGAGTCTCCTGCTTGGGGACGCCACAGAAAACTGCATCTGCCATCAGGAATACATTTACTTTGTTTTCTCTAGCCTGGAGGGCGATAGCGAGTCGCAGCCCGTTGTAGGCCTTCTCTGTTCCATACGGAGCGTCGTTCAACACTATGAGGACATCTTCTCCCATTCTCAACACCTTTGGCTTTGAATGCGGTCTGGGCAATAATGTGTTTCTGGCGGACATAGGGCGATCTGGCATGAAGCGGAAGCCAACTCTTTCACCTCTTTCGAGTTGGATTGGTTTCACAGGGTTTGAAAGCGTAGCGTACCAGTCTTGCGGCCTTGTCCCCGATCATCCTCGAAGCCCGATCCACTTCCTTCTCGGTCGACCACTTCCCGAGGCTCAGCCTGAGAGCTCCAAGAGCCGTTTCTTCGGGCACCCCCATGGCCGTCAGCACGGAGGACGACTCCCTTCGATCGGCATGACACGCTGATCCCGTTGAAGCGGCCAGTTCCGGGGTGCTCGCGAGGATTGCCTCGGAATCGATTCCAGGTACTGAGACATTGAGGGTGTTCGGCAGTCGCTTCTTGGGATGTCCGTTCAGCTTGAGTTCGGCTATGTTCTCGAGAAGCAGTCCGTGGAGGCGGTCTCTCAGGCTCTGCATCCTGGGAGCATACTCACTCATCGTTCTCATGGCGATATCCGCCGCCTTCCCCAGCCCGACGATGCTGGCTGTGTTTTCTGTCCCTGGTCTGAGCCCATGCTCATGGCCAGCTCCCCGCTGGAACGGTTCGATATTCGTTCCGTCTCTGACAAACAGCGTGCCAATCCCTTTCGGGGCGTAGAACTTGTGCCCTGCCACTGACAGAAGGTCGATGCCCATCCTCTTCACATCTACTTGTAGCTTGCCGATCGTCTGAGCGGCATCCGTGTGAAAGAGCGCTCCTCGTCGATGAGATATCTTGGCGATCTCGCGAATCGGTTGGATGGTACCGGTCTCGTTGTTAGCGTGCATCACGGAAACCAGGATCGTGGAATCGTCCACCAGGCTCTCGAGCTGCTCCAAGTTCACCACTCCGAATCGGTCAACGCCAACGTACTTGACATCAAAGCCCTGGGTCTGCAACCATCGGCAGGGGTTCAGGACCGCCGGATGCTCCGTGACGCCTGTCACGATTCGTCTGCCCTTCTTGCGGTTCGCGAATGCCGCGCCGCACAGAGCAATGTTGTTTGATTCCGTCCCTCCACTGGTGAACACCATCTCATCGGCCTTGGCATTGAGCAGCCTGGCCATTCGCCTTCTTGCCTCTTCAATGCCCTCCTTAGCCTGGCGGCCATAGAGATGACTGCTCGAGGGATTTCCGAAACGATCCCGAAGGTAGGGCATCATCTCCTCGATCACTTCGGGATCGATTGGAGTGCTTGCGTTGTAATCCAGATAAATCGATTTCATCCGCCATCAACTCAAGGTATGACGAGCCTTCCATACATCCCTTCTTCCGCATGATCTGGATACTCACACAGATACCAGAATTGGCCAGGGGAATTCACGGTTATGCGCATGTCCTGAACCCAGTAGTAACCGGTCTCGGAGGGCGACAGCATGCTGGTCCTAGGGCCGCTCATATGACTCATCATTGGCATCGAGGAGTATGGCGGATCCCTCGTGGTTAGAGCGAGATTGTGGTACATGCCAGGATCTGCGTTCACCAGTGTAATCGTGAGCTTCGACCCTTTGGAGACGTGGATCGTCGGATTGAGCAGGCCGTTGACGACGATAATCTCATCGTGTTCGGGCGGGGCTGCCAGGAAGACCAGCCTTGTCACGCCGGCGCCGACCCAGATGGTGTTATTGCTGGCATACGTCGTTGAATTGACCGCCGACATCAGGCGGTCTAGGTCGGTTTGAGGTATCTCCCGTGGCGAGGACAGTGAGACTGAGATTGAGGGCGACATGCGCGCCGCAAGAAGAAAGCCAGTCACGACTGTCAGTATCACCAACGCGATAGCGACAATCTGGATTCCTCTCACGTGATCATATCTTTCTTTCGAGGGGAGCCCTCTCTTTGCCCGAGACACAGATTCAGCTGAATCACGCCGACGCCGATACTCTTCAATGTCAATCTTGCCGAGCGCGAATTGCACATCCAAGTCATCAGGGGGTCTGTCAGTCATCGAGAGCAATGCATCCACACTCACTTGCCGGTGGCCGTGGGCCCACGACCTGTGCCTTGGTCATCCGAGTTAAGAAACCGTATATTATCATAACGACGTTATTGGCTGATGATGATTCCGTTGTCATGCAATCAACTCCTCGACGATTCTCCCTTTCGTGGGAGCAATCCCCCGCCTCATTCCTGCTTCCCTGCTGATCTCTTCGGCCCGCTCACTCAGGTGCCCTCGGTCTTCTGCTGGCAACTTCGTCCTGACGACTACAAAGAGGCCGCTGGATGCAAATCCCTTCATCAGAATTGGCTCTAGCTTTCTGAGTGCGGACAGGATGGGCTTTGGGCAGGAGTCGGAGGCGAATAGGAAGGTTTTCCAGTCAGGAGACCGCCACAACGCTGAGAGCTCCCTTGGGGTGAAGAATCTGATGTCGCGGGCCTGGAGTCCCTCAATCTTATCTCTCAATCGCTTGTCGAGATAGTGTATGCTGTGGCGGTTGAGTTCTCCGCTCACGATTGTTCCCTCGCTCTTCGTCACTCTGAGCGTCTCGGTCGCTATCCGTCGAGCATCTTCCGCGACACAGAGAACAGTGACCGAGAAGGCGACATCGAAGACGCAGGGACTGAATGGCATGTGCTCCGCATCAGCAATCACGAAATCGACGTCATGGTGGCCGGAGTCCGCCCTATGTCTGGCGAAGCGGATCATGTCGCGGGATGAATCAATCGCGACAAGCTGACACTCTGTTTCAGAAACGGGCATTGTGAACCGGCCAGTGCCGCAGCCGACTTCGAGGACCAGTTTGCTGTGCAACTCGCCCATCGCCTCGAGAATCGCCTTCAATTCGAACTCGTGTGCGTGCTTTCCGAATGGCCTCTCGTACCAGAGGTCGTATCTCGCGGGATCGAGATGAGACCCTGCGCCGACGGACAATCTATCACTTCTCGATTCGTCTGAGCTGGATATCCAACTTCAGTGCATGAGTCAGACAGTACACGCCTGGGCAGCGCTCGGCCGCCAGCTCCTTGATCCTCTGAAGTTCCTCGGTCGTGGCGTCAGAATCGACAATCACCTCGTATTCTATCGTCTCGACTGGAGGATTCTCGGACACTCCAAGGCTCTTGCTCATGTCTATGTTCGCTGCGGCATTGATCGCCAGCTTTCGGATGCCAATCCCGCTCATGGCGGCCCATTTCGAAAAGCTCGAGGCATAGCAGGCAATCGCTCCCGCAAGGCAGTATTGGTTGGGATTGGGTGCCTTGAATCCGCCACCAAGGAACTGGGGCTCATCGAACTCGACCCTCACCTTTCCGCTCTCAGCATCAAGGAATGCAGAGAAATGAGGAGCGGGGCCGTCGGAGGTCCACTCCCCTTCGACCTGCAATCTCTTGAGACCCGAGACGGGTTCCTGCTTGACAGCCTCGATGAATTCGCGGTATTTGGTCAGGTTCACACCGTTCTTGATCTCGTCTTCCAACTCGTTCCCCGTCACTCCGAGTGGCGCGCTCGTCTGTCCCAGCTTCCTGTCAGTGCCCTCGCTCATCTCTCAGTCTCCTTTGTTCTCTTCCTGGCCAGCTTGGCCAACTTGGTGGCCTTCTCAAGCTCCTCGATCATAACTTCTCTCATGAGGTCGCATGCTTTGACGATTCTTGAGTCGGATATCTCATAGACTGTGCTGGCTCCCTCAGGATGAGGTGCGATCACTCCCTTCTGCCTGAGTATTGCCAAATGTTGGGAGACAAGCGGTTGAGGGAGATCAAGGTTCTTTGCGAGCATGCCAACGCTCATGCCACCGTGTCGCAGCTGATTCAGTATCTGAATTCGATACTGGTTTGAGAAAACCTTGCACATCTCGGCGTGTAGCTTTGAGATGACGTCGTTCATTCTGCAACCACCTTGTTAGTACTTCGTATATGCGAATAATCGCATATTCGATTCATTATATAAGCGTTACACCAAACGACTGTAGTTCGTTCGACGATTTGAGAGCGGTCTGTGACGTACACCCTTTCAGGGTCGAGCTAAGTAGCAGGATGATTTATCGAGACTGGCAGAATCCAGGTCACAGTGACTGTGTTCGAGGAGGTTCGCGAGATATGATGAATCTCCCATCTCACATGCGTTAGGGGCATTCTATATAGCACTGTTAAGAGATGGGACAAGGAGGCAAGCCCGCAGCGGTTGTGACTTGCAGTCGCGGCTCTTGCGAGATCTCCAGAACGCGGCGAAGCGAAAGATGCCGCCTTCCAGAGGAAGGACAAGTGAGTGAGGAGTCTTCGGAGGCAATGTAATGACTGACAGAAAGACGAGTGTGTTTGTTTGGCTTCTAGTTGGACTTGTGGCCTCTACGGTGTTGATCGGCATCGCAGCAGCCAGCAGCTACTCGCCAACGAGCGGCGACTACGGAATGATGGGTGGTTGGGGCGTGGGCATGGCTTTCATGGTTGTCCCTGCCATCATACTAATCCTAGTCCTGATAATTGTGATAGGCGGACTTGAGGAGAGGCCAGTCCATAACACCTATCCGGTCTATGTCCCGCCGCAGCCTAGCCCTCTCGACATCATTGACCAGCGCTACGCACGAGGCGAGATCGGCCGCGATGAGTACTCCAGGATGAGGGCCGAGTTCGGAAAGAGATAGACTAGCGAGTGCAGGGAGCTGTGCGTGGATTGCCACGTAGGCCCGTCTCTGAATTGGGAATTTGCCGAATCCGGTCAAATCTCTTCGCAATCCTCGCGTGAATTCCTTACCGGCAAAGAAATCTCCCTTGACTTGTGTAGCTGCCTCCATTGATCACCAGTAAATTCCGGGCCATAATCCGGGCTCCCGCACTTGGATTGTCGCAAGATTTTTATGCCAGGAAGACCGTGCGAAACTCAGGGGGAATTGGCTTGTTGAGGAGGATACTTAGTCGCGGACTCATAGTCGTTGTGGGGCTGGCCTTGGTTGGAGCACCGTTCTTGATATGTATTGGCTGTTCGGAAGCGTTGCCGTTGACGACACGGGCTCCCATACTGATTGATGGCGACTCCCAGTTCACGGCCGAGAACGGTGTGACGGCTGGGTCGGGTGCACCTGATGATCCGTTCATCATAGAGGGATGGGATATTTCAGCGTCATTTGCAGACGCGATTGAAGTGAGGAATACTAGATCCCACTTCGTCATTCGGAACTCGTCGGTGCACGATGGGTATCCGGGTAGCTTTTCTGGAGTTCGATGCGTCAACGTATCCAACGCGAGGGTCGAATCCTTGCAGAGCTCCTACAATGCGTACGGAGCCTGGCTGACTGACGCGACTTACTCTGAGGTGACCAGCTCCGCCTTCTATGGATATGGCTGGATGGGCGGGATCGCATTCGATGGAGTCTCGGAGAACAACACAGTCGCGAACAACTACCTCAACGACGCTCAGATAGTGTGCGTTGGCAGCTACTCTACAATCACCGGGAACGAGATATGGTATGCAGGGAATGGCATAAGCATCTGGGGCTACCATCACAACCTGATATCTGCAAACAGAGTGTTCAGCTGCGGCTATTATGCAATCATCCTCGGCTCCTGCTTTGACTGCGTCGTGACGATGAACGAGGCAGCCTACAGCTCCGAGGGCATATCGATCGACGCCGGCGGCAGGAATCAGATATCCGGTAACTTCGTCCACGACAACAGCTACGGGATCACAATCTCATACGGCGTTCCGAGCACCGAGAATGTCATCACTGAGAACCAAATAGAGAACAATTACTACGGCTTGCTGATATCAGACGTGCCGAGCTCAGGGAACTCCATCTACCATAACAACTTCGTCTCGAACTGGGCCGGCCAGGTATATCTCATCTCTGGCTCGGTGAACACATGGGACGACGGGTATCCGTCGGGAGGCAACTACTGGAGCGATTACTATGGTGTAGATGCCGATGGTGATGGCATAGGCGACACCCCGTATGTGATTGATTCCTACAACCAGGACTCGTACCCGCTCATGACTCCGTGGACCGGGGCCATCCCCCCTGTGTCCTTGTTCACCTTCGCTCCTGAGACCCCGGTTGCGGGCGAGCCGATGACATTCGACGCCTCTGCGGCATTCGACCCCGATGGCAGCATCGTATCGTATCACTGGGACTTTGGAGACGGTTCGACGGGGGACGGCATGGTTGTCAACCACATATTCGCGATCGAGAACACATACGATGTCACGCTGACAGTTACGGATGATGCTGGGCTCTCGAATTCAACCACCATGCTGGTCTCGGTCAGTCCTGCGCCGCCGGTACCGCACGAAGTTGTCAAGGGCGCTAATGGGCCCCGCTCAAGCGCCTTGACCTGGGAGTACGTACCTTCAGACTACGGAACGTGGACAGGACAAATCGTCAACAGCGGCCTGCGCTGGCTCCTCGTGGATGTCTACGACAACACGACCGGATCGATGGAGGAGGTCATGCACCAGAAGATCAACTTCAGGGCTTATGGCGGCCTGCCCACAGGTCCGTTCTACACTTACAGCGTTGTCTTGTCGCCCAGTCACAAGTACTTGATCACTGTGACGCCGAACGGTCCGAGGGGGAGCAGCGCAGTTGTGACGGACATCTTTGACGCCTTGAGTCCGCCCACGGCATCGTTCACATGCATGACAGACCGCCTTCAAGTGAGCGTAGATGGGACAGGCTCCTACGATCCCGACGGTACGGTCGTTTCTTGGCTATGGGACTGGGGAGACGGCTCGATGGGCAGCGGATCGACCGCTTCACATACCTATGGCACTTCTGGAACATACGTCGTCACATTGCTCGTGACGGACGATGACGGCTTGTTCGGCACGGCGAACGAATCCGTTTGGGTGTCTGCAGCACCTGCGGAATTCTTCCCACCACACTCAGACTCTGGCCTCGACACGGATGGAGATGGTTTGTTCGACTACCTTGCCGTCGATCTCTTGGTGTTAGTCTCGAACGCGAGCTACTACTCCATAAGCGGGTGGCTCGCATCGAGTTCCTGGAACGGGATAGTAACGGGCGGCAACTACACGTATCTCGACCCGGGCCTGCACACGGTACAGGTCCTCTTTGGGGGATACAAGATACACAGCTCTGACTACGATGGTCCGTACTACGGGTATGTCGAACTTCGTGACGAGACGATGAATACCCTCGATAGCGACACTCACGTGACGCAGGCCTACACGAGGGACCAGTTCCAATCGCCACCGGCAGAACTCGGTCCGCCACACAGCGATCACGGTCTCGACGCCGATGGCGACGGTCTCTTTGACTACCTCGTGGTCGAGATCTCGGTGTCTGTCTCAACAGCAGGATACTACAACTTCGACTGTGCAGATCTTTACGACGGTTCATGGAATTGGATAGAGTGGGCCGACAACAAGACTTATCTTGACTCTGGCCTGCAGACTGTTGAGATTCTCTTCAAAGGCGACCTGATTCGCAGCTCTGGCTTCAATGGGCCCTACTACGTCTCTCTCGACCTGTGCGACGGGATGGGAACCGGGCTCGACAGTGAGATCTACACCACGCAGGCGTATACCTGGGATCAGTTCCAGTCTCAGCCGCCGGTGTCTCCCGCAATCCCTGCCACCAAAGGGGCTGCCGACAACACAGGGGAGAGTGTGATGTCCCTCGCTTTCAATGACGGCTGGACATATGCGGTCGGAGCCCAAATGACCCTGGAAATCGAGTCCTGGGATGTCGGACCCCTCGCCGATGAAGCCCTTCTGAGCTCTGCGACCCTCGTCGTGACATACTTTGTAGACCCGACCTATCAGGGAGCTGACCCGATACTGTGGGCCATGGAAGGGAATGCTTGGACCTCGACAGGAATCGTTCCCAGTGCCGGTGATGGATCCGTGGTAGAGGCCACATTTGACTTTTTCGCAGCGGGCGTGACGACGGTAGGAGGTCTCAGGAATCTTGACATCCAGTTCACCAACACTGGACCTGTCGGGACGGGTTCGGTCCAGTTCGACAGGATGTGGATTGTTATGTCGCTTCAATGACTGGAACGAGAAACTTCATTGCCGAGGGCGCCCGCTCAGAAGGTGACACCAGATCGACCGTTCCGAAGAAACCGGATGTCAAATGGAGCACACGGCCTCAATCATCTCGTGCCGATGATCGTAGTTGCGAGCTTCAATCACTGATAGTTCCCGGACCATAGTCCGGGCCCTCGCACATTTCGGTCCCGACATGCGCTCATAGCCTCCGAGCGGAAGAGATCCATCCGATCTCCGGTCCTTCTCGTACACACGGACTTCGGCGCATTCGGGGTCCTAGTCCATCCACTTCTCAAGAGCGGCTTTCAGCTTCTTGTATTCGTCCATCTTAAGAGGATAGAATCTCGAAGTCTGCTGGTAGCTGGAGGTGATGAGCGCGATGGCGTCCTTCAGATCTCTCTTCGTGACAGTCCTCCTTACTTCATCCACCTCAATGTCCTCTCGCACAACCAGGAGGAGGGCGATTATGTCGGAGATGTCCTTCTCACCCTTGCCAGATCCCCTCCTTTCCGTCAAAGCGTATACCTTGAGTATCACGAGGTCGGTTGGGGAGGCGACCTTCGCTCTCATGCCGAACAGGTCCTTCTCGAGGCTCCTTTCAAGGACATCCTCCGCCGTGAACGGACCGATCTTGCCGTCATACACATCCACCTCGATGACCCCTCCCTCCACAGCCTTCTTGAAACCCTTCTCCCCCAGGTGGCCGCCCGAGGTCTCGCTGAACCCGAGATACGAGAGCCTCTCGCGGACCTTCCAAAGCCCCCTTGGTCTCAGAACGATGTCTATGTCCATCGAATACTTGTAGGGGTTGTATGCCCAGATCGCCCAGCCACCGATCACCCCGACGTCAGTCCCTGATGCTAGCAGTTCCTTGACGACATCCTTCGACGTGTCGTAGATGTCCATGTTCACACCTTCAGCAGTCCCGAGGCGCTCCCCAGCTGAAGCGCGACCCTCGGGCCGGACCCGCCGATGCTCATGAGGTCCACGAAATTCTGGGGGACAAAGACGACCGGGACGCCGTCCACCTTCTCCGACCCCAGAAAGACCGCGCCGTCCTCTGCCGGGAAGACCGAGACACGTTCCGGAGACCGCGACACCCTTCCTAGTGACCGAACGACTCTCCCCATCTTCTCCGGGGCGACATACAGCTCGTAGGAAGTCGTCCTCATGTACTGAGTCCTGAGCCAAGCCCCCCTGAACAGGGTCATGGCAACGCCTTTCATCCTCGAGATGATGGCGTCCAGGTCGTCTTCGCTCTTGCTGGTCCTCACATATGTCGGAGTCGGCAGCCTCCGCCTGCAGGACCAGAGCATCAGGAGCCGGATGGGTTCGACCAGGACGAACTGGTTCTTGTACGGCTTAGCGATAACCACGTCCCGTTCGAGCTGAGTGAGTATGCGACTCGTCATCGCCCTCGAATAGCCTGTCCGCTGGCTGAGCTCGAGTCCCGTCCAGCGTTTCTGGGGCTCTGTCAGCAGTTCGCGGGCGGTCTTCTCAAACGCGGATTCCATGCAGATATCCAGAGCGAAGCTACTATTTATAACATTCACTTATCTGTAAATTCTTTATAAGCACTTTCTGGCTGGGACTGCCACGAGCTGCTCCATGGTCTGTGAATCCCCAGTGGAGTATGCATGGGTGCCCACCACAACTTGACACTGTATTCAAGCATGTGATGAGGAATACTTGACACGCATACGCGTCCCTCGCGGCCTCCCTGAGCAATCTGCCTCATCAGAGAATCAGGCGGGTGTTGCTGCGATTTCGTTTCTGGCGAGACTCAGCATTGCCCAGGATTGCCGTCGAACCCCGGGCCATAATCCGGGCCCTCTCACATCTCATTCAGTTCAGTGTGCTAATACTAGGGTTCTAGTCTCGACCATTACCCGGCGACTCTAGGGTACCGCAGCTGAGTTCCTTCCGTTCTTGACTGGGAAAGCCGACATCGCAATCGTCAAGCTCACAGGCCCTTCATCAGGTTTCTTCGGAGCATTCTTCCCGAGGAATAGACGAACAGCACGGTGAACAGCAGCAGGATTGGTACATCCACAGCCCAGTGGAACGTAGGACTCCGCCCCATGGCGGCCCCCATTCCGTCCACCAGATAGGCTAGCGGAGAGAATCGCGCAACTGTGAGTGAAAGGCTAGTCATATCGCCGAGAGAGATGAATACCCCGCTGATGAATATCAAGGGAAACCGGACGAGTGACGACAACATCATGACGTTCGAGGGGGTTCTTCCACCCGTGGACGACAGCAGCTCTCCCAGGGCCGCGAAGCATGCGTTCCCCAACAGGAACAGAACTACTAGCAACGGTATGTTCGTCACGCTCAGCCCCAAGAGGATCACGCCAACCACGCCCACGATGGCGCTGATGAAGAGGCCGAAAAGGGCTCCTGCAAGCATGTCCCCGAGGATGATCGTCGTCACGGTTACTGGCATTGACAGCAGGCGCTCGAAGGTCCCTGCCTGCTTCTCCCACGGGACTATGATCGGACCGACTGATGAGGATGTGAAGAACAGGCACATGGCTAGGAACCCGGGGAAATACTTCGACACATCCAGCTCCCGGCCAATGAAGAACGCGAAGAACAGAAAGGCGGGGAGCAGTAGGCCGAAGATGTAGACCGGCGCCTTTCGATAGTAGATGCGCATGTTTTTTCGGGCGACAACGAGTGCACCGCGAAGCAGGAGCGAGTAGTTCATGCCCCTTCCTCCGTAAGCCTGAGGAAAACGTCCTCAAGGCTCGGACCCTGTGTGCATAAGGAGACGATTCTCAGCCCCTCCTTCTCGGCTATCCCGACGATATGTCTGATGGCCTGGTCGGGGTCGTCAGTCGAGAAACGACACTTATCACCGCATACCTCTGCTTTAGACACATGTCCAGTTGCGAACTGTGTCGCAGAGACTATTCTGTCGAATGCGACCTCCACTGTCTGGATGCTCTCGTAGGCTCGTCGCAGCTTCTCGGGAGCCTCGATAGCAACGATTCGACCTTTGTTGATTATGCACACCCTTTGGCAGAGCCTGTTCGCCTCCTCGATGTTGTGAGTTGTGAGCACCACCGTGGTTCCGTTTGTGTTTGCCTCCTTCACCAGATCGACTATCACCCTCCGGCTGTGGACGTCAAGCCCCTCGGTCGGCTCGTCCAGGAGCAACACCGGTGGTCGGTGCACCATTGCGCAGGCGACAGATACCCTCTGGCGCATTCCTTTGGAGTAGGTGCGGACAAGGTCGTCTCCTCTGTCAGTGAGGCCCAGCGAAGCCAACAGTTCCTCCGACCGCGACTCCCTGTCTTTTCTCGAAAGGCCGTGGAAGCGACCCACGAGATCAAGATTCTCTAATGCGGAGAGGTCCTGATACACGTTGCCGACCTCTGGTATGCAACCGATCTTCGATTTCGCCTTCAGGGGGTTCCCGATCATGTCGACGCCCTTGATGAAAACGGATCCAGCATCGGGTTCCATTATGCCATTGATCATTCGGACAGTCGTGGTCTTACCGGCCCCATTGGGGCCCAGCAGGCCAAAGAATTCGCCATCCCCGACCGCGAAGGTTATGTTGTCCACTGCAACTAAATCGCCGTAGTATTTGGCCAAGCCGTGGACCTCAATCGCGTTCATCGGGTCACGGCTCCCTGCGCTTCCCAGCGTTCCTCTTCTCGAAGTTCTCCCCGTGGAATCGCACTAGGTCGTCCATGAGCTGTCTCCTTCTCTTGATTGTTTCCAGGCCTTCTCTCAGAAACTCCTTTCCCTCCTTCGTTATGGTGTAAACTCTTCGATCCACCCGAGATGCTTTCTTCTCCCAGCGAGAGGCTACTAGTCTCCTCCGCTCGAGTCTCCTGAGCATCGTGTAGATGGCGCCGGGCTCGGGGGCGTATTCGTTCGATGTGAACTTCCTGAGGCCCTCCATGATTTGGTATCCGTGGGTCGGCTTCTCGAAGAGTATGCGAAGGATTTCCAGTTGGATTAGTCCAGTTCCGGGATGGTGGCAGCAGTTGTTCTTGTTGTCGCACATAGATATCTAAGAATAGTATATCCAAGATATCTATTTAGCGCTGTCGATAGGAGGTTCCAGCCTGCTCGAGTTGCACTGAAACATCCGGAAGATCGGCTCAATGCGCCAGCGGCCAGCATTCTGAGCGTGCGTCAGAGGAATTGACAAGTAGCGTCAGGAAGAAGACGTTCTTGACAGCTTATTGAAACAGACATACAGAGTCCTTTCAGCCTCCAGATACCTCGCGTTGGGAGGAGCTCGAATTCAGTACCGGTAGCAAAACGGAATGTAAGATGCCACAATTCCGTACCGGCAAACAAAGCTTCCAACATTGATCACCTGCAGATTCCGGGTTCTCGAACATCTCTCACCTCGAGCCACGGACTGACACGCCATGCTCGTCCGGAGGAAACAACAGTCGCCCAACGGTCCGTGCGTGGGTCTGGTCAGAATCGGCCTTCGATTCTCCTCCACGCGTCCGCGATGGCCGATCTTGAAGGGCTCTCCAACCATTCCATTGGCGTCTTCGCATTCGCCATTGAAATGGGTATCGCATCGTCGTACGGAATTCGGCCCACGCATCGGAAGCCTCGCAGAGCTCCTTCCCTTTCGATTGAATCTGAAATCGCAGGGTTGATGTCGAACCTGTTGAGCACGAGCACTGCGTCTGCTTTCATGTGGTTGCAGAGATCTGCTATCCGGACGAAGTCGCTGAGTCCCGAGACCGTCGGCTCCGCCACAAGTACAATCAGATCGGCTCCCGCCGCCGCTGAGATCGCAGGACAGCTCAGGCCCGGCGGACCGTCGACGAGCACGATTTTCGCTCCTGATTGTCTCGCGATGACCTTCGTCCTCTGTTTCACGAGGGCTACCAGCTTGCCTGAGTTCTCTCCTCCTGGTGCGAGAAGGGCGTGAACCATGGGCCCGAAACGGGTGCTGGAGATGAACCATTCGCCCGATTCCTGCTCCACTAACTTGATGGATTGCGATGGGCAAACGCGCATGCATACACCGCATCCCTCGCACGCATCCGTGTCCACCGCCACTCTCTGCACCAAGTCTTTCCCGATTGTTACCAGCGCACTGAACCTACATGCTGACACGCAATCCTTGCAGCTGTTGCAGGTTCGTCCGTCAATGACGGCTACCTTGCGCGAGCTGAACTTGCCTTGTTGCTTCACCTCAGGACCAAGCAGCAGGTGCAGGTTCGGAGCGTCCACATCGCAGTCCGCAATGACTGGATTCTGGGCCAGTGATGCGAAGCTCGCGAGAATGACGGTCTTGCCAGTGCCCCCTTTGCCGCTCAGGACAACAATCTCCTTCAAAGCAAGTCAGCCTCCTCGAGGAGTCTGCTCAGAAGCAACTTGAAGGCCCTCTCATACTTGGCCTCGGACACCAGCAGTCTGCCCTTGGAATAGGTCTCCGCGATTTCTCGTGCGAGAGGCAAATCCCCGACGACAGGTATCTTGTTGTCCTCACAGAATCTCTCTATGTCCGGACCAGGGAGCCCTTTCTTGTTGACGAGGACGACATGCGGCAGCTTCAACTTCTTCGCGACCGCAAGGGCCAGTTTGAGGTCGTGGAACCCGAAAGGAGTGGGCTCTGTCACGAGCACGCACAAGTCGGAGCCTCGCATGCTCTCCACTGCAGGGCACGCTGTCCCGGGCGGGCAATCGATGATCGTCAGCCCGTCTTCCGGTATCTCCTTCTTGACGCGTTTGATCAGGGGCGAGGCTGACGCTTCTCCGATCCTCAACCTGCCGTAGGTGAGGCCTCGCAAGCCTTCCACGTTTGCAACCACGATTTCGCCAACGGGGTGGTCCCGCTCCTTGATGGCTTCTTCGGGGCAGAACATAGAGCAAGCGCCACACCCGTGACATAGCTCATCGAAAACGAGCACCTCCTTGGGGAGTGACACGATGGCGTGGAATTCGCACACCTTGGCGCAGGTGCCGCAAGCCGTGCACTTCTCCTCGCGTACGAAAGGAACCTTTCTGTTCACGATCTCGCGAGACTGGTCAACGCATTGGAAGAACAGGCTGCAGTTCGGCTCTTCGACATCAAGATCCACGAGCAGAGCGTCCTGTGCGACAGCAGCGAGGTTCGTAGCCACTAGGGTCTTCCCTGTCCCTCCCTTGCCGCTGGCTATCGCGATCCTGGTCATAGTCCATCCCTCAGCCTACAGGCTGGCTGACATGTCCTGCGCACAATCACTTCGGCCCGAGTGCGTTGCGCTAGTGTCTGTGCTCCCGGCAGGCGTTCTGCTCCGAAGCTTTCTGGAGCTTCCCAGAGCGCCACATCTCGATGGCATCCCTGGCGCTGCCGAAGGCCCCGACATAGACCTCGATGCCATAGGACTCGAACATGCCTATGGCCCGCGGCCCTAGTCCTGTGCAGACGAGCACATGGGCTCCCGTCTTCGCTATCTGTTCCGGTGGTTTTCCCGTGCCGCCCATGTGTTCACTCATGTTGTTTATCACATCCACTTTTCCGCTATCCGTGTCCACGACTGTGAACGTCGGGGACCTCCCGAAATGCTCGCTGATCTTGTCGTCAATACCGCCTTGCCCGCCCGTGGGCACACAAACCTTCATCGCATCATCTCCTTAGGGTTTCTCTTCACCTTGAGCCTCTTGTGTCTCTGCTTCCAGCCTTCTCGCACTATGTCCGATGACCCGCAGCAGAAGCATTTCTCTGGCTTTCTTTCGAGCGCAATCTGCAGGTTGCAACTGTTGCATCTGAACCGTAACATCCTCATGTACTCCCCCCATTCTCCATACGCCTACGCTTTTCCAGATTCCTGAGAGCATTTCTCAGCGCAATCACCGCCAGGGCAGCGCAATGCTCGTGGTCGGGCGGCAGACCGTTGAGCAGAGAAATCAGGTCGCTGGATTTGACCATCCATGCGGAGTCGAGATCCATGCCTTCGACGAAGCGCGCCAGCCTGTTGCCGCAGGCAATAGACGCGCCGCAACCATCGGTGTAGAACCGGCATTCTCTGATTAGGCCTGATTCGGTCTTGAGGAAGATTTCCATCGTATCGTTGCATAGGCCGTCGGCAATCCCCGACCCGTCGGCATCAGAAATCCTGCCCGCATGAGTGGGGTTCTTGAATTCGGCAATGACCTCCCCCGAGTACATCTTCTCGTCATCCTCTTGGAGGATCCTGGAGATATTCTGGACCAGGACGTCGAGCTCCTTCCTCTCCCTCTCGTCTCCACTTTCGCTGTTCATCGTCGCCCCAGTCCTTCCTGCCATCGTGGCCCGAATCCCCTTCCTCCGTGATGCCCGGGTCCTGTCGGGCCGTCGATCTCGGTAAGCTTCCCGTCGAAGTACTCCGCAACCGCTTCCTGTACTGTCCCGCCGCGTGTTCTGAATGTCCTTATCCCGGTCGCCCTGAGAACTCTGAAAGCATTGGGACCGAGGTCGCCCGTCAGCACGGTTGTGATGCCCATGTTGGCCAGCATCTGCGCTGCCTGTATGCCTGCGCCGTTCCCGAGGCCCCGGGCAGCGTTCTCCACGGCCTTCAGATCAGTCCCGGAACTGTCTAGGATCATGAAGTATGCGCATCTTCCGAACCGCGGGTCGACTGCGTCTTGCGCGGACGCGCCCGTGGAGGTCACGCAGACCTTCTCGGTTCGCCGGTTCTCACTACGACTTTCGCTGGCGGGCATCAGGATTCTTCTCCCTTGCACTTCCTGCCCATCATGGTCGTTCCGCATTTCGGGCACTTGACCTGCGAGCAGGGGATGCCGCGCTTCGCGTGCGGGACCTCTTTCCCACACTTCGGACATACGCACTTGCTGGAGCCGAAGTCTACGTCGTCGAGGTCCAGGCTCATACCTCACCTCTTCGGCATCTTCCAGGTCCTCCTCGGCCTCTGCCCAGGCCAGATGGTCCTCTCCCCGCGTGCCAGCCTCCAGCGTGTCCCTTCGGGCCCCTGTCCGCCTCTGCCCTGTGTATGTTCGCGCTCCCGCACTTGGGACAGGTGAAGGGCCTGCCGGTTCCATAAGGCACCTGCCACTCGTGCCCGCATGCATAACACTTGAACGTCCTCATCGAAGCCATCTATGCGTCCTCCGTTTCCTTGTCCTGGACCTGTCTCCTAGCGCTTCTTGGTCTCTGCTGCCTCTCTGAGCCTGTTCTCAAGCTCCTTCACACGGTTCCTCAGACTCTCCAACTCTGTCTGCAGCTCGTCGCGTTCCGTCTCCGTTTCCGACGAGGGCACGTCCTTCGCATAAAGCGCTGAGGCTGCGTGAACGATTCTGCTGTCCGCGGTCCTGTAGTAAGCGTGCGGTCCGAATCCGCAGCGGCACGGACCGACATAGGTCGCGTCCTTTGGCAAGTCCTTGGGTTCCACGTACTCGTGGGGGTACCCAGGCCAACAGTATCCACGTCCGTGGTGCCACCAGTAGGCACCTCTTCCCATTCCATATCCTCTAGGCATTTCTTCCTTCACCTCTTCGTTTCCTTGATTGAGCTAACAATCTTGTCCGTGATTTCCTCGAACGCATTGGAGAGTCTGTTCCCAGGGGTTAACATGAAAGGCCTTCCGTCGTCCCCGCTCCTCGCGATCCCTGGGCTGAGAGGCAGGCTGCCTAGATATGGCACATTCATCTCCTTGGCTGCCTTCTCGGGGCCGCCGTTCCCGAAGACGTCTATCTCCTTGCCGCAGTGTGGGCAGGTCAGCCCGGCCATGTTCTCCACGATTCCGATGACAGGCAGCTTGACCGCCTTCGCAAAGTTGATCGACTTCCTGACGCTCAGAAGGGCGACATCCTGAGGCGTGGTCACGATGATCACGCCATCAGGCGATGGGATCAGTTGAGCTATGCTGAGGGGTTCGTCGCCAGTCCCCGGGGGGAGATCGACAATCAGATAGTCGAGCCTGCCCCATTCCACTTCCTCGAGGAATTGCTTGATGGCGCCCATCTTGACCGGCCCACGCCAGATCACAGGCGAGTCTCTGTCGCCGATCAGGAAAGCTATCGATATGACCTTCAGGCCGGGCGGGACATTCATCGGGATGATCTGGCCGCGCTCGTTCACGCTCAGCGGGAGATTGGGGACTCCAAGTAGCTTCGGCACGCTCGGACCGTGCATGTCGGAATCCAGCAGGCCCACCTTCGCCCCCTTTCTCGCGAGAGCGATGGCGAGGTTGACCGCCACGGTCGATTTCCCAACGCCGCCCTTCCCGCTCATTACGACCAGCTTGTGCTTCACGCAGGCGAGGTTCTCCTTGATCGTGTTCGGAACAGCTATGCCTTTTGCGGCCGGAGCCGCTCCTTGGCCGTTTGGCTTCCCACAGGACTCAGCGCCCATGAACTCGTCCTCCGCTCTCAGCAGGTGAATACCCTGTCAGCATCCAATGTCTCAGTGGCGAAGTCCATCAAGTTGATGAACTGAGTGCCTTCGACGAAGCTCTCTTTCTTGATCCCTCTCGACTCCAAACAGGGTATGCAGACCAGCAGCTTACCCCCGCACTCCTGGAACCCAACCATCAATTCCTTGATGGATGCCATCCCCTTGACGCTCGGAAGGTTGTTGGCGAATCCCTTCTGTGCCAGTTTCACTCCGCTCCCCGTTAGGAAGATCTTAGTCTTGATCCCCATCGATGCGGAGGCACTTGCGCACGCGAAGGTCATGGTTGCCTTCTCGACGTCTTCCTCACCGTGCGTGCCTATTACAATGAAAGTCTTCTTCGTGTAGTCTATCTTCTTCGTTTTCTTTGCCATTTCAATGCCTCTGACATCCAGTTGTACACCCAGCTAAAAGCCGATAGCGGCAAACATGTTCGCCGAGATTCCTATCTTCACCGATCCTATTCGCTACCGTGAGGCAACTCAGGAGACGGAATTCATGACTAGTGAGGCATCAACTGGCAGCATCCCGATGCTCGGAGACAAGTTCCCGGAGATCGAGGTCCAGACGACCCACGGCAAGATTGTCCTGCCAAAGGGTTATCAGGGCAAGTGGTTCGTGCTGTTCAGCCATCCAGGTGATTTCACCCCGGTATGCACGACCGAGTTCATGGCATTCGCGAGCGCCCAGGAAGAGTTCGAGAAGCTGAACTGTCAGCTGATCGGTCTATCGATCGACCAGGTCTTCTCGCACATCAAATGGGTCGAATGGATCAAGGAGAAGATGGGCGTCGAAATCAAGTTTCCAGTCATCGCAGATGGAATGGGAACCCTGGCTCAAAACCTCGGGATGATACACCCGGGCAAGGGCTCGAATACCGTCAGAGCGGTATTCGTGGTCGACCCGAACGGTATGATAAGGCTGATGCTCTACTATCCCCAGGAGACCGGGCGGAACATCGATGAGGTGCTCAGGATAGTGAAGGCGCTTCAGACCGCCGACCAGAACAAGGTAGCCATGCCTGCAAACTGGCCTGACAACGCGCTTCTGAAAGACAGGGTGATCATTCCTCCGGCCGCGGACGAACGGACCGCGAAGGAACGACTCAAGAGCCACGAGTGCTACGATTGGTGGTTCTGCCACAAGAAGCTGTGATATGTAGTACGTGATACGTGATATGCCCTCTACGCTAGGGGACGAATTCGTAGCTGGCTCCGACCCTGCCCACTGAGGCCCTTGATCCGAATGCTTTGAGGAGTTCGCCCTTCATCTCCGTGCAATGACAGGCGACGATCCGTTCCAGTTGGCTGGGGAACTCGGCTGTCTGGGCAGCGTGAAATCCTCCCACGATCGAGGTGGGCCTGCACAACTCGGAAGCGCGGTCCAGGATGCATCTGATTCCAGGATGCGCGCAACCAGTCAGCACGACTGCGCCTGAACCGGTGGCGGCCACGAGCGCTTGCTCCTTGACATCCTTGCCGAGGACGCCCGTGCTCCAGATCCCCGGAGCTATCTCCTCGGGACCTTTGACCTCGACAACTCTAGCCCTCGTGCTGATCTCGCTCTGCAGCCTTCTTGAGAACCCCTCGTGGAGGATCACATCGACCCCCTCCAGCATTCTCGCGTCCTGGAGGACCTCGGGCAGGCCTCCTGTGTGATCCCAGTGCGAGTGCGACAGGAACACGATGCGAATGTCCGCGAGGCCGAGGCCCATGCGGGCAAGGTTCCGACGCAGGACATGGCCGTCCCAGCCACAGTCGAACAGTATGTTCGTACCCCCAACCGAGAGTACTGCGGAGAACCCCCAGCCAGCCTCGAACCCTCTGAGCGCTTCCGAATCGTACCCAATCGACAGCTTCAGGGAAGGCTTGTTGGCCATGACGCATCACGGGGGGAGTATGCTACCACCTAATGGCGTTCTCGGCTAACATGTATGCCCCTTTGGGAAGCCAGTGCTTGGCCGAGTTCTAGGCGAAGGCCGAAAGGACGCTCGGGAGGAGGAGATCGCCGATGAGGTATGGAATCACAGTGGCAAGAATTCCCACTAGGACCATCTCTCCCCCGGATGTCAGCCAACTCCTATGCGTGAATGTGGCCTTCCAGATGCCTATGCAGAAGAGCGAGACAAACGTCAGGACCGAAGCCACACTGAGGCCTGTCACGGTGGCGTCTATGACGAGGAAGGGCGCCACCGGCATCAATCCTCCCGCGACGAACGCTGCGAACATTATGAGCGCGACTCTGACAGGTCTGTCGAAACGCTCCTCGAATAGTCCCAGCTCCTCCTTCATCATGCTGTCGAGCCAGGTTTTCTTGTCGCTGGTTATCCGGTCGACGACCGCGTTGAGCTCCTCATCTGTGAACGCCGCTTTCCTGCGGTATAATTGGACTAGCTCTTCCCTCTCCACCTCCGGGACCTCCTCGATCTCCTGTCGCTCGCGTTCTATCTCGCTCTTGTGGTGCTCGATCTCCGACTTCGAGGATATGTATGCCCCTATGCCCATGGAGATTGCCCCCGCGACCACGCCGGAGATGCCAGCGACAAGTGCCTGGCCATGCGTGAGCGCTCCTCCTGTTACGCCCGAAAGGAGCGCGAGGGTCGAGATCGATCCGTCGTTGAACCCGAACACGATCTCCCTGACATTGACCTTCTTGTGCCAGCGCTCTCCCTCCTCGATGTTGCGCCTGGCCATCTCCTTGGCATCCTCCTTCGTGATCTGGGTGCGTCTCCGCCTGTCCTTCTCGGACCCCATCGTTGACTTGCTCGCAGTCATCTCCTCACCCATCGTCCTTGAGTCCGAACTTGGTCTCGAGGTAGTAGGCGCTGTATATCGCTCCCACAGGGTTGTGGGAGAGCACTCTGTCCTTCACGATGAATGTCGTTGACGGCGCCTCCGAATGCCTTGCGAACAGGATGTCATGGCCCATGCACAAGCCGACCACGATGTTCATATCAGTGCCGCACGCATTGAGTCGCAAAGCCTGCCCTATTGGGTTGCATACGGCTTCGCTGAGCGCATCAGACTCCAGCTTCCGGACTCCCAGCTCGGCCTTGTCCAGCCCGCATATCTTGCAGCACGCGGAGTGCACCTCGAACCCTTTCGACGCCAGTATCCTGTCGAGAACCATCGCCTCTTTCGAAAGCCCGACGCAGAAAGCTATTCCAAGCTTCTTCATCCTCATGCGTTTGGCGTAGAGCATGATCTCCTCGAGCCTGGTCAGCTTCATGTAGTATTCAGCCTCTATGTCGCCCGAGACCTTCATGGACCTCAGCTCGTCCTTGGAATAGGCTGCCCGCGCTTTCTTCGCCAGCAGAAAACAGTCCTTGCCCTCGTAGCAATCCATCGACTTACACCTTGCGCACTCCTTGACCATGCTTGCTCACCCCTTCGTACGATAGAACACTCTGCCCCTGTGCTCAACCCTCATCATAATGCCGTCGACCAGCAGGCACTTCAGGATATCAGAAGCATCCTCCCGTTCGAGGCCCGCATCGCGGAAGACGTCGAACACCTGCTCCTCCCTCATCGGGTGGATCCTGGCCATGTTCAGCAAGTCCTCCACCACCTTCTCTCGTATCGAGCCGAAGCCGCCCTCCTCGGGCTCGGTCTTGTCCAGGGCACCCGGAATAACGCTCATCGCCAGCTCGACTGCCTCCTTGGTCGGGCACCGAACCCACCTCTCCGTCGGCGGTCTTATCGGAGCGGTCAGGTGTATCTTGTCCGCCTTGAGGGGTTCTATCTTCGTTCTGATCTCCTCAAGGCTCCGTCTGTCGTCGTTAACACCCCCGAGGAGCATGACCTCTATCCAGAACTCTCCCGGGAAATCCGTCGCGAATTGGCGAATTCCCTCCAAGACCTTGCGGTGGTTGAGCGATGGGTGCGGGCGGTGTATCTTCCTGAACAGTTGCTCGTTCCCTGCCGATATGGTCGGAATGACCACGTCAAAACCGAATGATTCCTTCCTCACATCGTTCATCCACAGGAGAGCGCCGTTGGTGAGCAGGGCTTTCTTGCCTTCCCACCTCGCCGATATGCCTTTGAGGATATCGCCCATGTTAGATGCAAGCGTCGGCTCTCCGCAGCCGAGGAAGGTCACATAGTCGGGCACACTGGTCAGACTGGCAAGCCTGGTCAATACACCTTCGACGAGTCTATCAGTGTGGTAGTATGCCCGCCTTTCCACAGACGTGTGCGTCGTAGCGCCGAGTTGGCAGTAGACGCACGAGTAGGTGCACGTCTTGCACGGAACAGTGTTCACGCCTAACGACTGGCCGAGCCTCCTTGAGGGGACTGGCCCGAAAGCGCAGCCTTGGGTACATCGCAACTGGGTATCGTTGGCGTCCATCGCGTGACAATGACAAGGCTACCATAAGGCATGAATGGCGAACCGGTTAGCCTCGGTGTCCAGGTGCTCAGGCGAGCTCCCCCATGTGGCTCGCGACAATCTTCTTCTGGGCCCTCCTGATCATCACGTCGAGAGTAGCCTTCGAGATTTCGAGCCGCTGGGCGAGCTTCTCCAGCTTTATCTTCCTTGGGATCTCAAAGTACCCGAGCTCGTAAGCCATTTGAAGCACGCGCTCCTGCGTGCGCGTAAGCTCGGATGCGGTATTCAGTTTCGAGACCCTCTTGAGTTCGACTGAGCATCCGAGGGCTTTGATCTTGTCCACGAGCTCCCTGAGGGACTCTGCGTTCGGAGCGATGACGTTCCATTGCAGCAAACCGTCGCTCTTCGAGGTCGCCGAGTCCAGGAAGCAACCATGTTCTGCAAGCAGCTTACAGACGATGCACGTGGATGTCTGAGCCGTTCCTACGAACCTTCCCGGACCTGCCGACGTGAGCTTCACATCGCATCTGGGTTCCAATGCCCTGATCCGTTCGGAAAGCAGAGTCCCGGTCATGTCCTCTGGACTGTCTATCTGCAGAAGGCTCATGCCCCCGCTGTCATTCATCGGGATGCACTTCAGAACCCTAACCGACAAATCGCAAGAAGTACACAGGTCGCCAATCCAGTTTCCCGGTATCTTCACGAGCATGGTGGCCGACCTCATCTTCCCCGCCTCCTTCTCCGATGTCCGAACGCACCTCTTGCTGGCAAGGCATCGCCTGTGTCAACGACGGAGTTGGATTTCTCGGGCGACACTATTCTCATCGCAAGGCCGCTGACGACGCATTCCGCCGCCTTGTGTCGAGCGCTTGCCAGGATGCGGTTGAAAGTCGGCTGGGAAATGTTCATCATGGTGGCAGCCTCGGCCTGGGAAAGGCCGAGCATGTCGGCCAACCTCATCGCCTCCAACTCGTCGAGCCCCACATCTCTCTTGTCCAGCGAGTCCAGCGGGATCCCCTGTGGCTTGAAGAACCTGTAACCTGGTTCGCAGCAGACGCGTCTGCATGTCTTTGGTCGGGGCATCGTTATGAATTATAATTCATTATGTACTTGTAACTGTCGGTCGGCGCTTCCAGGAAACGATGAACGAACACGTATGTCGCAATCTCCAAATACGGACCCTCTTTATGGTGTTGTTGCTCTTGGAGGAATTCAAACATGGCAAATGACATGAAACGGAAGAGGCTCACAAGGGCCTTTGGGATGCCCGTTGGAGATGATCAGAACAGTGAGACCGCTGGACCGCGGGGCCCAGTCCTTCTCCAGGATGTGCACCTGTTGGAGAAGTTGGGGCACTTCGACCGTGAGCGCATCCCGGAGCGTGTGGTGCATGCAAAAGGCGCGGGCGCAGGCGGATATTTCGAGGTCACGGCTGATGTCACCAAGTACACGAAGGCGAAGTTCCTGTCCAAGGTCGGAAAACGGACGGAAGTGTTCGTACGATTCTCGACTGTTGGTGGAGAAAAGGGCTCAGCAGATTCCGAGCGCGACCCGCGAGGTTTCGCTGTCAAGTTCTACACCGAGGATGGCAACTATGACCTGGTTGGCAACAACACGCCGGTCTTCTTCATCCGCGACCCGATGAAGTTCCCGGACTTCATTCACACTCAGAAACGGAATCCCGGTACCAATCTCAAAGACCCCGACATGTTCTGGGACTTCCTGTCCCTCACGCCGGAGTCGATCCACCAAGTCACCATTCTGTTCTCCGATCGTGGCATTCCGGCCACCTACCGGAACATGAACGGGTACAGCAGTCATACCTACAAGTGGTACAACGAGAAGGGAGACTACTACTGGGTTCAATATCACTTCAAGACGGACCAAGGAATCAAGAACCTCACGAGAGAGGAGGCCGAGGTCATGCGAGCCAAAGACCCTGATCACGCAACGAGGGACTTGTACGATTCGATCGCTCGCGGAGACTATCCTTCATGGACTCTGGAGATGCAGATAATGACTCCTGAGCAGGCGAAGGACTACAGGTTCGACATCCTTGACATCACGAAGGTCTGGCCCCATGGGGATTTCCCTCCAGTCAAGATCGGCAAGTTGGTGTTGAATCGCAACCCAGTGAACTACTTCGCAGAGGTTGAGCAAGCGGCTTTCTCGCCAAGCAGCCTGGTTCCAGGCATTGCTGCCTCTCCGGACAAGATGCTCCAGGCGCGTCTGTTCTCATATCACGACACGCACCTGCACAGGCTAGGGCCGAACTACCATCTGATACCGGTGAACGCCTCAAAGAATGCACCCGAGCAGAGCTATCAGCGGGACGGGTTCATGCGGACCGACTCGGGCGGAGGCGGCGGGCCGAACTACTGGCCGAACACCTTCGGCGGCCCTGGGCCGGACGCCTCTGCGAAAGAGCTACCGTTCGATGTCACTGGAAAGGCTGATCATCACCCCTATTCGTATCCCAACGATGATTTCGTTCAGCCTGGCAACCTGTATAGAGATGTGATGACGGAACGGGATCGCGAGAACTTGGTGGGCAACATAGTGAGCCATCTGAGCGGAGCACAGAAGCGCATTCAGCTTCGGCAGGCCGCCCTCTTCTTCAAGGCAGACCCAGACTACGGTCGACGTGTTGCAGAGGGGCTTGGTCTTGACGCCAAGGAAGTTGAGAGGCTGGCGCAAATGTCTCAGGACGACCGAGCGAAGGCCACGAAGTAGCTTGACACAGTGGTCTTGAGACGACTGGCATGAGACGGATCATGTTCTGTCCAGCAGTATGCCAGGCATTTGCATTCGGAGCCTGCACTCTGGGCTCAGAAAGAGACATAGGGCAGGAAAGACCTCAGCGAGATCGAAGCTTGCCATGGTAAACGAATCACCCTCCGAATCTCACGCTGACTCCCTGGCACTCCGGGGCCACCGAAGCAGAGCTTCCAGGCTGCTTTGGAATGCCGCCGGGACGTTCTTCCTATCCCTTGGGATTGTAGGGATTGTCGTACCTCTACTCCCCACGACTCCGTTTCTATTGCTCGCGGCAGCGTGTTATTTCAGAGGATCTGAAGCGATGTACAAATGGATGTTGGCCAACAGGTACTTCGGGACCTATCTGAGGGAGTACAGAGAGGGAAAGGGAATACGGCCAGAGATCAAGGTCGCCACACTCCTGTTGCTGTGGGTGGTTCTCGGACTGTCTGCTGTCATTATGACTGACAATACGATTGTCCGAATCGTGCTTCTGATGGTCGGTGTCGGAGTGTCCATTCATATACTAACAATCAAACAGAAGAAGTAGATCTGCGCCCAATCCCGGGTGCGGACCATGAGACGGAGCAGTGCTTTCTCGTGTTTGAACGATGATTCACATATGTCAGACCATGATTCTACTCTGCGTCTTCCTTGAGAAGAGACCTTATGTAGGCTGGCGGCGATAACGTCGAAGTCGGGAGGATATGGTCGTTGTTTCAAGAATCTCCCGAGGTCTCTGGACGGGAGATGATAATGATGATGGGTAAGCGAGATGTGATGCGAGACCGGCTGAAGAGGATTTGCCTGAGGAATGGAGCAGTCGCGTTCGGAATCGCATCCGTCGCCGACGTAGACGCCTTTCCGATGATTCGGATCGGGCGGACCTGGAGGCGCGTCACAGGTACCAAGTCATTCTGCACCAAGAGGCTGACTGAGGCAATGCCCGACGCCAAGAGCATGGTCGTGTTTGGAATACTGTCGATCGACGATTCGTTCGAGCTTGCTGTGCGAATCGGCCGAGGGGAGTACGATTGGCCGGGTTACACTCCACTGTGGGTGATGCGCTATCTTGCCAGGCAGCCGCTCCTGGATGAAGGCTACAAGGTTGCATATCCCTATGAGACACCTTGGCCCAACTCGTACAAGAGGGTTTTCAGGCTTGCTGGAATTGGGGCTTTTGGCAAGAACTCGTTGATAATCTCGCCCACGCATGGTCCTTGGCTCAGGTTTGGGTACTTCTTGACCGATGCTGACCTCGAACCTGACAAGCCTTTCGAAAAGGACCTCTGTGGCGACTGCGACCGGTGTGTGAGGGCGTGTCCGGTCGGCGCGCTGAAGCCTTATGTTGTCAATCCCGAGAAATGCCTTGTTGGCATCCACGCTCGTTCGAGAGCCCCGAAAGCTTCGAGAGTGTCCTTGGACAAGTACGAACCTCAGTTGACGCCTGCGACCCATGTGATGTGCACCAGATGCCAGGTAGTGTGTCCATACACCTCTGCACAGCGCCGCAGGAACGTGATTGTGCACTGCCGCTGAACCGAGCTGCATCTGCATTGACCGCTTGGACGAGTTCTGTACCTGCAAGGAGATGGAATCCGAACTTCCACACTTCTTGCTGGTGAGTCCTGCCCCTACCTTCAACCACCGTCAAATTCCTGGCCGTAATCCGGGCCATTGCACATTAAAATTCTCTGGAACATATTAATGCTCAGACTTCAACCGAACAAAAGACCATGGGGAGGGATAAGCGATGCCCGCCGACAAAAGGTTACAAGCATTGAGCAATGCAACATGCACATTCGGACTGTCAATGGACTCAATGAAAGACACTGCTATATAGGACGGAATCAGTTCATTCTCGCAGCATGGACAGGAGACTCACGACCAGGGTCAAGAACTTCGCACGTCGCTCCGGGGCCGACCTCGTGGGGATCGCCCGAGCCGAGTCATTCTCTGCGGCACCAAAGCGCCACCACCCCGAAGACTTGCTCAGGGGAGCCAAGAGCGTCGTCGTGATGGCGGTGCGATTACTCGATTCATCCCTAGAGAGAGCTCCGAGTAGAGAGTACGCCATCGTCTATGCAGTTGTGAACAAGGAGCTAGACCGAGTCGCGTATGAGGTCGCAAGATTCCTCGAGGATGAGGGGTTCAGGGCAATCCAGATCCCCGTGTCGTCTCCCTACGATGCTGAGAAGACGATGGGCGACCTCTCGCACAGGCATGCAGCGCACTTAGCAGGACTGGGAGTCTTCGGGAAGAGCAATCTCCTTATCACTCCGCAGTTCGGCCCGAGGATCCGACTGGTGTCCGTGATCACGGACGCGCCTCTGATTCCTGACAACCAACTAGACACTGATCTATGTGGCGACTGCATCAAGTGCATAGCCGCATGCCCCGCGAAGGCGCTTCGAGTGAAGCACCTGACGGACAAGCAGAAGTGCGACCGACGCCATGTCCAGCTAGGAGAGGCCCTCCAGCTCGATCCTGGAATGATTGCATGCGGAGTCTGTATTCGCGTGTGCCCCGCAGCGAGGAAAGAAAGACGCTGACTGCCAGATTGGTAAGAGCGTCGTGAATGGTGCGGCGATCAATCCAGTCCTCTCTTCCTTATCGGGCGGGGATAGAAAGAGAGAAGTTTGAGCCCGAGTTCAATCCCTGCTGATTGACCATTCCGCCAACGTTGCTGGCTAACAACTGACAGTCTCGGAACAGATACTGTCGGAAAAGATCATGAGAAAGGAATGGAGCGTTGAACTTCTTTGCCGGTAAGAAAATGGTGTCCCAGAACCGCTCATTTCCTATCGGTAAACATAGCATCCACCTTCAGTCAGCGGTAGATTCCAGGCCATTATCCGGGCGCTCGCGCACTTTGATCCAAATGGCCGGATCAATACTTGGACCTCGGACTGAGCCGGCTATGTGGTTCGTCGCTGATCCTAGGGCACACATTTGTGCGTTGGGTCGGCCAGTCGCCTCAGGGCAATGAGCTCGAGCTGAACGTGCGCGAGACGTCTTCATATACCAATACCGCACGTAGTATAGATGTCGTCTTTTCGGGATGCATGAAGGGCGTCCCCCGCAGAGTGGGGGCAATTGAATTGCATCTAGGAGAGACGCAGGAGGAATGAGATACGGAACGCGAATTCAGCGTAAAGCTAGCCAACAAGCCAGGAGAGCTTGCTCGACTCACTGAGACCCTCCACAAGGACGGTATCAACATCAGGACGATCTCCACGGAGCCGAAGGCCGAGGTCGTTCGGCTCGTGACGTCCGAGCCCGACAAGACGAGGGATTCCTTGGGTCAAGCGAGATTGGAGTTCTCTGAGAGGAATCTGTTGGTGGCCAAGCTGCAGGACAAACCCGGGGAGCTTGCCAGGATCTCGAGGGAGCTGGCAGAGGCTGGAGTGAACATAGATGCGTCCTACATGCTCGACAAGGACTCAGAGCACGTGCACGTAGCACTCGCTGTGAGTGACGAGCAAAAGGCAAGAAACGTACTGAAACTGTAGCGGAGTGCAGGAGACCCTCTGAAACCCCTTCCCATGTGTTTGTACACAGCGAGTCAAAGTTCAAACCCACGATCCGGGCAACTTCTGTCGACCATTTCCTTCCAGCAGCTATAGGCGGGAGCATCAATCACCGGTAGATTCCGGGCTGTAATCCGCGGCTCACACTTCGACGGTCGGGCGATTCCTCGTGCGTGCGCAGAGGTTCAAGCACGACAGCCATCTGCGGGGATATGTCGCCCGCCGAAAGTCATCCATACTCGGCTAGAAACTGCTTCAACGAGATGAGCGGAACCTGAACCACTTGAGCGGTCTCCCTCCGAACATTGCCTTTCTTCGCAAGTTGTGCGCCCGCATCCTCCGCGGCCTCGAGAATGTGTGAGCAGTCATCCCCCTTCTTGATCTTCGCCCTGAGAATATCCGCGTTTGGCCGCAGCAGAGGCCTGGCAAGCTTCACATTCATGGCTCTTGCGAAGAACTCGAAGATCTCGACGACGAGATCGAAGTTCTCTAGCCCCCAGTAGGAACAGGAAGAGATCAGCGCAATACTCTTGAGTCTCACGTCCTTGCGGCGGCTTGGGAGCAGTGAGCCCTCGCGGAGGACCACGGTGGGTTCGAACAAGGGCATCGTCCGGTTCATCAGATTCTGGAGTTCTCCTGGCAGCTTCGCATGGACCGGGACGCCGAAGACCCAGGTATCTGCTCTGCTCATCTTCCTTAGCAGCTCTGGGACATCGTCGTGGAAGCGGCATTCACCTGGAGTCTTCGACCAGCACTGGAAATCTCCTGTGCAAGGTTCGATCTTCAACCTCCTCGTGTATAGGAGCTCGACGTTTGCACCCGCTCTCTTCATACCAGATATGAACGGGTTCAGGATCAGCGCTGTGTTGCCCTTGTCCATGCGAGGGCTGCAGTTGAATGCGATGACTCTTGCCATAGGTTTCCTCCATTCAGCGTGGGCTCCGCTAGTCCGTAAGCGCCGTCGTGAATGATGATACCTTCGAAGTTACAGACGCCTTTCTGCAATTCCGGTCCGGCCCACGAACATCTCAGCAGATGGTTTCATTTCCATCAGACGCGATTAAGGAGGTACATGAAGGAGGAACTTGTAGCTCCATGCGGCATGAACTGCAATGTGTGTGCTGCATATCTGGCGGTCACACATGACGTGAAGAGCAAGGGCATTCGAATGATGTACTGCATCGGGTGCAGGCCCAGGAACAAGCCATGTTCATTCCTGAAGAAGAAATGCAGCCTGCTCCGCGAGAACGAGGTCAAGTACTGCTACGAGTGCCCGACCTTTCCGTGCGAGCCTTTGTCCGCCATCGACAAACGGTACAGGACGCAATTCCGAATGAGCGAGATCGAGAATCTGCACCGTATCAGGGACGAGGGCATCGAGTCTTTTCTCGAGGCTGAGGAGGCAAAATGGAAATGCCCAAAATGTGGCGGGGTAGTGTCCTGTCACAACGGCATCTGCTTCGACTGCGGCCTGGATCGATTGAGAAAGAAGAAGCGGCTGTATCGATGGGACAGCAAACCAGATTGATGCGCATTGAGGCCGGCCGAAGACTGTTCAGGTTAGAACCTTCGTACTTCCTCAGCTGAAGCCCCCTCTGGTTGCCATGCGATAAAGTGCAAAAGCGCGCTTGCTCGTATGCCAGTCTCCAGCGATCTTGAGCGCAGGTAACTTGCCCTGACCGGCGCGCAGCCGAAGATACTGTGCGGTATACGGCCCCTTCGGCTCGAAGGACCTCAATGGCCTCAACTCATCATCACCCGTGCCAACCTGATCCAGTAGGTCGAGAAGCGAACGCCCCATCAACACCTTGAGCAGGGAGACTAGGTCAGACAGATCAGATGAGTGCCCCCTCTCCATTGCTGAGAGATATGGCTCCCTGTTCTGCGGCAGGATGTGGACAGGAGGCCAATTGTGTTTCAGGAAATGCAGGTTCAGGAGCAGTCGGCCCACGCGGCCGTTCCCGTCGCTGAAAGGATGGACTGCTTCGAACGAGTGGTGGAGCCACGTGCCCAGAGAGAAGATATCGTCCCCTCGCAAGTCTCTCGATTCGTATTCCTGAAGAATGCTTTCCATCTCAGGGACCACCTTCTCCATGCGAGGAGGCGTGTGCCTCGATCCTTGGATGCGCACATTGACCCGCCTCCATCGCCCCGCGTCGGCCTTCACACCTCTGAACACCGATTCGTGAAGCTCGAGAACGGTCTGAAGGGTGATTGGTTGCTCTCGCCGAAGTAGAAGGCCTCTGAATGTGCTCTCATGCTGTAACGTTTCCAGAACATCGCGAACGGGTTTGTTCCCCACACTGCGCTCCTCGATTAGGAGCCTCTCAACATCGTGCCATGTGAGAGTATTGCCCTCTATCGCATTGGAGCCCCATGTGTTCAGGGCACTAGCGTGCTTCCAGATTTTGTCTGGGAGCTGATCGAGGGGAGTGCGCGTCAGCAACGCACCTCGCAATTGTGTTAGTATGCTTTCATTCATATAACATATGTTAGAGCATATTACATATATAAACAGATATGCTCTACTCTCGTTTGACATCAAGAAGCATACTAATCGACTGGATCTGCAAGCAGACAAGAAGTCCCTGAAGAAGATGGTGCTTTGGGCATGGGTGGGTCAAGCACTCAACTTTCGATTCGATCCTGGAGTCTCGATGTTCAAATGGGTGAATTGGACACTACTGGTACCGACAATGAAAGGTCGAGGGATTGTGAAGCGACATTACTGAGATTGTCGGCGATTCAGTCCCGCGTGCTTCCGGTCGTTCCTAGGATTCACTAGAGAGCTTCTTGCGGTAAACCGCAACATAGAGTAGTATAACTCCCACCACGCAGATGACCGCAACAAGTCCAAGCGACACGGCACTCTGAGCATCGTAGCCTGGTTTGAAGGTCCCAACCCACAAGTCGAAGACTTTGGCTAGAACCGTGACGAAAACAAGGTAGAGAAAGAGGATGAAAATCCTCCTGATGTTCAACGCAATCGATAAAAGGGACTCGTCCAAGCGATCAGGCGACGGAGATTCCGCGGACCATCCCAATTCGGAGTGAGGGTGGTTCGACCATATTCCTTTTACTCCACTGTAATCGCTCTCCTCTACTTCAGGGGAATCAGCCAACGGGTTACCACAGTTACCGCAGTTCGCCAGGCCATCGACATTGGTTGCTCCACATTTTACGCATCTCCTCATAGTGCTACGAGGTAGGTAATGAAGTCTCATCCTCAAAATGATTCCTCGGGACGGTGTGTAGCGAACCGAATCCGATCTGCCAGTGTCAGACAAGCTCCAATCAGGGCACTCGCACCTCGACAACCTCTCCTTTCCTACCCTTACGTACTACAAACAATGGAAAAATTTATAGATATGTAAGGGTAATAGAATGCTGTGGTCACGATCAGGAAGAGACTAGTTGGCACACGAGAGTACTTCTACCTTCAGCACACCCTCAGGACCGGCAAAGGGATCCAGACTCGTGAGAGGTATCTTGGAACGAGACTGCCCGCCAACATCGAAGAGACAAGGAGAGATTTCCTCAGCGATATCTACAAGGAGCGTTGGTACCCTCTTCTGGACGGGGTTCGCTCCAACTACTTGAGAGAACAACGAAGGATCCCGCGGAGCGCCTCTCAGAAGCAGGCTCGCTCCTTCTCAGTCAGGTTCACATATGACACGACCCGCATCGAGGGTTCGAAGCTCACGTACCGGGAAACGGCGGATTTGTTGGAGAGGGGGCTAAGCCCTCGCGCGAAGCCACTTGAGGACATAAAGGAAGTCGAAACCCACGACAGGGTCTTTCGCGAGGCTCTGGAGTACGAGAAGGATATGTCGTTGCGTATCATCCTGCTCTGGCACAAGAAGCTGTTTGATGAAACGAAGCCCGATATCGCTGGAAAGATCAGAGCGCATCAGGTCGCCATTTCAGGGAGTCGGTTCATGCCTCCCAGCCCAGTTGAGGTTCAGCCATTGTTGAGAGAGTTGTTTCGTTGGTACGACCGAAACAAGCTCTCGCTTCACCCAGTCGAACTTGCTGCGGCCGTTCACCTGAGATTCGTGACTATCCACCCGTTCGCTGACGGGAATGGCAGGATGAGCAGGCTCATGATGAACTTCGTGTTGCAAAAGCACGGTTTTCCTCCCCTGAACATACCATACGAGGATCGGAGAAGCTACTACAACGCCCTCGAGCGCTCGCAGGTGAAGAAGGTTGACAGCATATTCATCCAGTGGTTCTTCAAGAAATACCTCAAGGAGCACTCGGCATACGCCAAGGTCAGGAAGTGACATGGGTCGAGATTGTTCTACAGCCCATAGGATTTGAACTGCCACCTCTGGCCAGGTTCCAATCAGAGCCTGCGCCCCGTTCCTGTCGTCATTGAAGAATCGATTGAAGGCCACAGAAGCTTGGCTGTTTCCAAATCAGGGTTCGCGCACTGAGCAGTGTGCAAATCGAAAGCCTGGGTATTTTTCAATCGGAGTGTCATTGTACCGAACCGGACCCAATTTCCCGACTTGAATGACTTGCATCGCGGCCCAAGGGTTCGCTTATGGGTGCCTATTCATATACCGCCAGGCCGGTGTACATCCTATGGCAGTGATAAAGATAGAGAACGTTGTCGCCTCGACGTCTCTCGGGACAGAGCTCGATCTTCAGGCGATTGTGCTTGCACTTGATGGTGCGGAATATGATCCAGAGCAGTTCCCGGGGCTGATCTACCGGCTCAAAGAACCGAAGACGGCGACCCTGCTCTTTAGGAGTGGAAAGGCTGTATGCACCGGCGGCAAGAGCCTTGAACAGGTAGAGATTGCTATCGGCAAGGTGGTCAAGAAGATCGAGGCCGCAGGCATCGTGGTCAAAACCACGCCCAAGATAGAGGTGCAGAACATCGTCGCCTCGAGTGACCTCGGGGCGAAGATCAATCTCAACTCAATAGCCATCAGCGTTGGTCTTGAGAAGGTCGAGTACGAACCTGAGCAATTCCCTGGACTCGTGTATCGTCTCGACTCGCCGAAGGTGGTCGTGCTTCTGTTCGGCAGCGGGAAGCTGGTGTGCACTGGCGCGCGAAAGCCGGAGGATGTCGAGATTGCCGTCGACAAAATCACACTAGAGCTAAGGGCCGCTGGTCTGCTTGCATAGACTGGGAGCTCAGGCACCTCGCCCGTTAAGGTTCCCCGGGGAGACACCAATCGATGGCAGAACGATCGGTTCCACCGGGGGCTCGCTAACCGCCACCTCGTCCCTCAACATGACCAATCTCCACTCCAAGTATCTGTTCCTGCTCCAGAGGTAGAACTTGTACAACTCCCACACTGCCTTGACCACAATCAATCCAAAAGCCGCGAACATAGCGTAATTGATAATGTCAATTGCTAGTCTCGATTGTATGATCTTCGCGAGCGTAGTCCAAAAAGAATACGCCCATTGGCTGGCGAGTAACGCGACTACTCCGGCAAGCACCAGTCGGGCAAACGACCCCTCTCTGTACGAGCAGGCGATGAAAACCCACGCGGTGTTCACGATTGCCAGGAGCAGCAATATCAAGATCATATGGTCCATGCGGTTGTCGAGCTCTATGGGGTTGAGATATGATCTCACCCGTTCGTTCAGACCCTCAGAGCTGGGGGACTGATACACGCTTATGCCAACCGCCACCAAGATTATGATGACCAGTATCTCAAGGGCGTATTTGTATAGGACAAGCCGTCCTCTCCTGGTCCCTGTTGAGAACGAAGCATAGAAAGGGTCGAAGTCGTTTAGACGATTGTAGAACTCCTCGGGAACGTAGGGCTTCACCGGCAAGCCGATCGATCTTCGATATGCGCGACGCCGATCCTTCAATTCCGAAAGCTCGAAGACCGCAAAGAACATGACATACATCAGCGCGGGGAGCATGACGAGGGACATGTCCATGACGAAATGGTTCTGCTCCAATTCGGTCTCAATCCCCGAGCCGATAAGGATCTTCCATGCGAACAGAATCAGAACTGGGACGCCCGCTAGGCCAAACACCGCGCGACTCAGGGACCCGCAAGGGTAGAACCCTCTGAGGAATCTGAGGAGGACCATAGCGGTTCCGAACAGGAGCACTATGCCGAACATCGAACTGACTGACGCAACGATAAGACTCTTCGCCTCCAAGTCCAAGTCATTCAAAATGCAGTCCGCGCTGATCAGAATGATGATGGGGATGAAGAGGAATTTGAGGTAAGCCATCCACGCTGCGGAGTTGCCCTTTCCGAACTTCCCGACGCGATGGTCAAAATCCACGAACCAGCTTCCCAGGTCGAGGCGAATCTCCTTGACCCCTGCCCCCATCTTCTTCCTCCAAGCTCTTCTGTCATCCATGAGTTCGGACACCGCTCTCCCGAAGGAGAAGACTGGCATCAGGCAGATGAGAAAGAAGAGCCATTCTGCCTTGAACGCAGCCCCGAAATCCGCAATGGCGTTCTGCAGGTTCGAAGCAACGAGGACAAGAACGAGCCACAGAACCAGAAGAAGTGCGAATATCGAACCCGAGGCGAACCGACCGTAGGAGCCCTTTGAATAGAATCCATGGAACCATGAAGCCGCCATTATCGGAATGCCCAACACGGCTGTAGCCCCCAGAATGAATTCCATAGATGTGACCAGGCTTCTGGCCCCGTCCGTGTCTTGAGCCTTCAAATGGGGGATGATTGCCAGCACGATGACCGTCGGCACTAGGACCAATGTCATGTAGCTTCTGAGAATCGACTCCCGAGCTCTTCTGGGCGATCCTGTCTGAAAGCTGAATTCGGCTTTGGGGGAAGAGAGATCTATTGGTGGGACATTGGGGCTTCCGCTTGCTGGGGACACTCCCTTGGCAGCCTCAGTGCTCGGGGTCGTTTTCTCACACGCAGCCGGCTCCGATCCTCTTGGCGGGAACACTTCTTTGGCCACTCCTTCGCCCGGAGCTTGTTTGTCACTTGCGACAGGTTCTGTTCCGCTTGGCGAGGACACCTCCTTGGCAGCTGCTGCGGCCGGAGCCGGTTTCTCGGTTGCGACTGGCTCCGTCTTGCTCGTCTCCTTCTTCTTGAGCCTCCTGACTTTTGCCGTTGCCATGGTCAATTGTCTCCCCAGTGACAATCAGCCGAACTTGTGAGACACGAGTTCGAGCGCCGTGATTCCGCCATCATCGAGCGCTCACCACCCCAGTTCTAGCCGATCCTGTCGATTCCAGCCATTTCTTCCTCGATGTGATGTATTCCGCACCAGCGCTGAAGATCAGAGGTACAGAAGCATAGGCGACCATCAACGCAACGTACTTCGTGTCAAGCGGAATGCCGTTGTCCGAAAAGACGGGCATCAGCCCGCTTGTGACAAGCACCATGAATGCGTAGGCAACGATGAGTGCTCCGGACATCGTCCCAAAGAGCAGGCGGGACCTGGTCCCTCTTGGATAGCAGCCGTAGAGGTATATTGTGACGGTGACTGCCGCTCCGAGAATCACTGCGTACAAGAAGAAGGCGTACAGGACCTGAGCATCGTGTTGAGTCAGAGACTCCGCGTATCTGCCTCGAATTCCGTAGTATAGAGCGACCGGCAGAGCAACGGACGAGATGGCGGCAATCAGAGCCCAAGGGACGCCGCCGCACAGCTTCAAGTTCCTAGCTGAGAACTCCCCCAAGTCAAGACCCCCAGTGTCTGACCCACCCCAAGCCGCGTAACGATATTCGGGCTATTTGTGTTCTTCTGTTGCATCATGCACATTCAGTCAGACGCAACGCTGCCAAGACCGTGAGCACTTCCCCACACCTCGCAAGAAGCGGCAGGAAAGGCATCGATATTCCCTGTCGGCAAGAGACTGGAGCTCGGACCCTCCTCATTCTTTGCCGGTGAGTATGGCATCCAGCTTCAATCGCCGGCAAACTCCGGACCAATATCCGGGCCCTCGCACATACTGACTCAGTGGTGAGTGCCGATGGTCAGACTACCCCCCGAGAAAAGACCTTAGGGGATGAAAGGCAATCCTCGAACGTGTGAGCACATGGTTCGCAATAAGATAAGCAGGAAGGAACTGTTTTCGTATCTCGACTTCCCAAGAATCGGTGATAGAGTGCCAATAGAAGACACGATCGTCATGGCGGTTGAATTCATGAAGTATCAGGGGGAGGTTGCCTACGAGATCAGCAAAAGACAGGCGATTGCCATCACATCGACGGCCTCCACCATAGGCATCGGATGGTCCGCCTTCTTCTTCGGAATCTCACAAGAAGCTTGGTTCACGTCGAGTATTGGCCTTATGATGGTGTTCGCTGGGACTTACATTCTGGGATTCTGGACTCCGAAGGTGTTGGACAAGGTGAGAGATGGTCTTGACGACCGCGGAGCAGCGAAGTTCCGCGACAAATGGCTCTCTGGCTCTGCGAAGTCTGGAGCCTCCGGGAAAGAACAATAGGGAAGGAAGGACGATACGAGGATAGTGGTGCCGGTCACAGTCAGTCACCGAAGTATGCGCGTCATGGCCATCCTGCGATCTCCCGGCCTATGGCTTCTCGTGGGAGGCCTGGAGATCCTATTCCTGGTCCACCTGTCAGAGTTGCTGTATCCGGGGTATAGCATATCTGCCAACTACATCAGCGACCTGGGCGTGGGGCCGATGCCGTCAAGCGCCATATTCACTGTCGCGGTCATCTTGTTCGGGCTGATGGCTCTCGTGGCAGCGGCTCTGTTGCGGCTGAAGAACAAGAAGTCATTGATCTGCTTGCTCCTGGCGCTCTCCGGCATTGGAGCCATTGGTGTCGGTGTGTTCAATGAGGACTATATCCCACTGGTCCACAGGGCGTCCGCCCTCATGGCCTTTCTCTTTGGGAACTTGGCCGCGCTGTACTCTTACAGGATGGTTCGTCCTCCGGTCTCTTATGTGTTCGCACTTCTCGGCTTGATTGGCCTTTCGGCATTGGCACTCTACGGTGGAAGAACCTATCTCGGCCTTGGCGTTGGCGGGATGGAGAGGATGATACTCTACCCTGCGATGTTCTGGGCCATTGGTTTTGGAGCGTACTTGTCCGCTGAGGAGAACAGAATGAGCCGGACATGAGCTGTGACATCCGGCTATTGCCTATCAGGGAGGTTTTGGTGCCGAGCCAAACCTAGTTCGACAACCTGAGCGAGTTCCTTGCCGGCAGGAGCACGATTGAGAGTCCGCGGCCATGCCAAATCGGCCGCCTTCTCGCTATATCTGCTCTGTCATGTTCAGACTACAACCCTAGAGAAGACCCTAGGGGAGGAAAGGAGAAGTCGCGTTGACTCTTCAGTCAACCGAAAGCGTGACGACATGAAGGAAGAGGCCAAATAAGTACCGCATGGAATCAGGGAGATGGCTTCAGGTCAATGTTGTTGGTTTGGCAGCAGCTGGTCTAGGCATCCTTTGCCTCGTTCTTCCCGCCGTGATCTATACTGTCGATCTGTCCTACAACAATCCCTCCTACCTTGAGGACGGCCAGGGCTATCGTATCGGAGTCCACTTGACTGATATCTGGACGGGACTCGACAACGTTAGATTGGTGCTTACGCCTCTTGCGCCTGCGATGTTCTTGCTAGGGATCGTGTTGGCTTTCGTGTCTCCTTTGGGTGGTATCGTGATGGCGGCGGGCATGCTGGACTTCTACCTGGAGACGCACGGATACATTGGCGAGTGGATCTACAAGCACCCCACCGTAACCTATGCCTGGGGACCTGCATTCTATGTTGGGATAGCCGCATCTGTCATTGGCGTCGCATCGTTTGCATATCCTGTGAGAGTGTGTTTCTCGGGTGCTGGCGTTTGTTGGACCGCGGGTCGCAAATCGATACTCAATCGCATTCTAGTGTGGGATAGGGAACCGCTGTAAGAGGAACAGGGAGAGGCCTATCCCTCGGGAAAGCCCATAGGGGACGAAAAGCGATATCTGGATGGTGGAACGGAATGGCACTCCCGTGGAAATCACTACGAACGACATGCGCATTGGGGGGGAACGATGATCATGAAACCAGCACTACTCGTCCAGGATATCCAGAATGTCTGGTTAGACGGCAACCAGGAATTGAGGAAATCCGTGGAGAAGCGCCTGGATTTCATCAACGAGGCGATCGCTTGGTTCAGGAGGAGCAAGCTTCCCATCATCGTGGGGTACAATGAGGACAATGAGCAGGGATTGCTTCCCGGCACTGAGCCTTTCGAAGTCCCGAGGACGGTCAGCATCGAGGGGACCGACCTCAAGGTCACGAAACGCCATGCGAGCGCCTTCGGCAATCCTGAGCTTGGAGCCATGCTCCGCAGAGAAGGATGCGATACTCTGGTGATCGTGGGGCTGAGCGCGAGCAGGTGTGTTCTGGCGACTTACTTCAGCGCCTTGGATTGGGACATCCGTCCTTACCTGATTAAGGGCGGCGTGGCGTCTCATAACGAGGAGCATGTGCGGTTCGCGGAGGAGATATGCGATACCCTGAGCGTGCAAGCACTTGAGAGTACCTTCCGCTGAACGGTCACCTGCGACACGGACGATAGTTCAGATTCTCCCAGCTATGTCATGAATGATGCTCCGGTATTTCACCTTGCCTTGTGCGCGGCCGTCCTTTTCATGATCGGGACTCTGGTTGCGTTCGCATCCCCTGTCGGAGGATTACCGCAGAAGCACACCAGTCTCGCCAGCGTCGAAAAGTCTAATATACCCAGTGGGCACATTGCGGCCTCCGGGGTTGTTCATGGAGGAGAAGGCAAAGAATACACCGATGGCAATCGAGCCGAAGCACATCCCGAAGAAGTTCTTGTCAAGCGATGAAAACCTCGTTTTCGAGTCGCGTCAGAGCGCCTGGTTCCGCATGAAGTCGGCGGCATTGTACTTGATAATCGAAGCGGTGGCCCTGGTCCTGTTCATCTGGCCATGGATGACCGGCGTGGCGGACATACCCTACGTCAGCGACTGGCTCGCCGACCCTGACTACGGAGACTACGTGCAGATGGCGTTCGGGGCGCTGTTCTTCCTTGCGTTCATTCTCTCCAGCTACAAATGGTGGATTTGGAGCAACACTGTGTACGCTGTCACTGACGAGCGGGTGATCACGCAGACGAGGAAATGGCTCGCCAAGACTTACAGGTTCATCCCGGTGACTCAGATCGAGGATGTGCGCTTGGTTCATCCCGTTTCGGGACGGATCCTGAGATATGGCACGATCGAGATCTCGACAGGGTCGCTCGAGGCGGGGAAGGCGGACATTACATGGCTCGCGGTCCCGAGCCCGATGACCGTAAGCAGGATACTCGAGGAAGTCATGGATGTCAGAGACAAGCCCGTCTGAGACAAGTCCGACAATAGAAGAGCCCAATCGCTCTCCAGTGAAGCCGCGACGGGACGATTGGCTTCAGAACAGGAAGCGAAGAGGATCTAGACTCCCCATCGAGAATGCCGCAGGGGAGGAAGGACGTACTGGATGCGAGGCACGCAATGGTGAGTCTCTTCAAGAGATTGGCTATGATAGTGGCTATCGTTGAATCACTGGCAGTAGTGTCATCATCCGCTTTGATGCAGAAATCCGGGGCAACGCCAACAACAATCGCGGTCATCATATCGATAATCGCTGTCGCAACAGTTGCGATAATGGCCAATGTCATCTACTGGGTTCGAAGATTCCTTCCGCCAAATCGCCAACGCGTTTGACAAGGTCAATGGCCGGGGATGGATGAGTGTGCGAGATGCACCTTCAAGCGATCTGTGTGCAAAGCCGGAAGCTCTCCAAAGCAACCGTGACCTGCAGACCGACCAGGCCTATCCCCTTTATCGAGCAAGAGATCGAAAGCGTTCAAGATATTCTCCGCTCATCGATCCTGGCTCCTGGATTTCTGGCCATGCGCCACAGCTCATGCAGAGGCTCGTCTGCACATCCGATGCACATTTTGGAGCCTGCTCACCTGCTCATGGCCCTCTTGAACATTGGGACGGCGACGGCGAGCAGGACGCTGCCGAACGCCGCGAGGACGACCACATCAGTGAGTATCGCCTGGGTCCCCGCGCCCAGCACCATCACCTTCCTCATCGCGTCCGCAGCGTAGGTGAGTGGCAGGAAGCTCGCAACGGACTGCATGAACGACGGCATCTGCTGGATCGGGAAGAAGACCCCGCTCAGGAACATCATGGGAAACATGAGCGTCATCATCACCATCGTGGCGGTCTCCTCCTTGTCGGCGAAGGAAGTTATCAGGATCCCGAGACCCACGAAGCTGAACACGGTCAGGATGATCAGGAGCACAACGAGCAGGATGCTTCCGTGGATAGCCACTCCGAATAGCAGCACCGAGAGCAACAGTATGATGAACCCTTGGATCAAGCCCATGGTCGACTGCGCCATCACCTTGCCCAGGATGATCGCCCACCGGCTCGTGGGCGCCGCCAGCATGCCGTCCAGGGTCCCCATGTCCTTCTCGTAGGAGATCGCGTGCGGCAGGCCAGTCATGAGGGACATCATGACGACCATCGCCATTATCCCCGGCGCGACGAACTCGAAGTAGTTCGGGTTCCCGGGCACGATGCCCTTCAGCTCGACGTTGTAAGGCATCAGCACCGCAGGCGCCTGCTCGAGCGAGACGCCGTACGTCTGGTTCAGGTTCTGCTCCGCCATCAGGAACCCTAGCTGTCCGATGACCTCCGTGAGGACGGCCTGTATCGTCGCCGACATCTGCGGGTTCGACTGGTCGGTCATCACGGTGATGTTTCCCTGCCTGCCGGCAAGGATGTCAGATGTGAATGTCGAGGGCACGATGATGCCGCCCATGACCTTTCCATCCTGGATCTTCGACTTGATGTCGTCGAAGCCAGTGGCGTCGCTCAGGTCCATCATGCCAGTCTGTTCGTTCAATGCCGCAAGCTGTGCAACGAAGCTGTCGCCCAGGGAAGTGCCATTGACAGCCACGTCCTGGTTCGCCAGGGCTATTGGCTGTCGGCTGATGCTGTCCCCGGTCGGGAATATGAACCCGACCATCATCATCATGAAGAGCGGCATGAGCACCAGCATGACCATCTTCAGCTTGCTCCTGCTGAACTCTAGCAGGTCCTTCCAGCAGATCCACGCGCTGTGCCTCAGAACTCGACTCACTCCCATGAGCTCACCTCACCCTCTTGTTGGGGCGCCACCCGTGAGGGCCACCCTTCTGTGTCGGGACGGGCGTCTTCGCCACTGAGTCTCTCACTTCATGTCCCGTGATATGGAGGAACACGTCCTCGAGGGTCGGCTCAAGGTTCTTCACAGTCCGTATCTGGGCACCGCTCTTGCGAAGAGCATCGACCAGTACGTCAAATGAGTCGTTCCCTACGGAGCTGACCTTGATGTGCGTCGGGTCGTCCTGGACGACCGAGCTGACAGACGCCAGAGATTTCACAGAGGAGAGCACGTTCGAGTCGAGGTTCGGTATCTCGAACTCGAACAGGGTCGCGTCCGTCCCGGTGACGGACTTCTTCAGGTTGGCCGACGTGTCCAGCGCAACGATCTTCCCGCGGTCCAGGATCCCGATCCTGTCGCAGAGCATGTCCGCCTCGGTCATCATGTGCGTCGTGAGGATGATGGTGGTCTTGTTCTCGAGGTTGATCCTTCGAACGAGCTCTCTGACCTCCGCCGTCGACTGAGGGTCCAAGCCGAGCGTGGGCTCGTCCAGGAAGAGTATCTCTGGCTGGTTCACCAGAGCGCGTATGACATTGATCCGCTGCTTCATGCCTGTGGAGAACGTGTCGATCCTGTGGTCCGCCCATTGCTGCATGCGCACGAAGTCCAGGAGCTTGCCTATTCTCTTCTCAAGGACGTCGTTGGGGATGTCGTACAGCTTCCCGAAGAGCTTCAGGTTCTCCCTGGCCGTCAGCTCGCCGTACATGATCATCTTCTCGGATACGAGACCTATGTGCTCCCTGACCTTGGCGTCCTCCTTACGGACATCAAAGCCGGCAACGGACGCGAAGCCGTCGGTCGGGGCGCTTAACGTAGACAGCATCCTGATGACAGTTGATTTTCCTGCGCCGTTCGGACCCAGCAGGCCGAATATGTCCCCCTTCTTGACCTGGAAGGAGATATGGTCGACCGCAGTGAAGTCCCCGAACTTCTTCGTCAGATTCGTGGCACTGATGGCAATGTCCGACATGGTCACACACCCCTTCCTGATCCGCACTTCCCAGCTTCTTCTCGGTCCAACTTGGAGACAATGTCTCTGATCTTCTTCACCATCTCGTGTAGGGTGGAGATGTCGTCAGAATCCAGCGAGGAGAGGTTCTTGACGACGGCCTTCCTGATACATTCCGTGAAATCCTTGATTTCCTCTTTGCCAGCATCCGTGATACGGACATTGACCACGCGCCTGTCGTCAGGGTCCGGCACCCTCTCGACCAAGCCATCGCTTATGAGCTTGTCGACCAGGGCTGTCATGTAGGGCCTTGATATCCCCATATGCCTCCCGATCTCCGACATGCGTACGGGCCCGTGCATCTGGACCGCTTTGAGAACGAACCTGCTCGGGTCGAACTTCCTGGCGCTCGGATGGGCCACTCCTCGGGAGACTCTTCGGAAGAATACAGGAAACGAGTCCATGAATCCGTCCGCGATGTCCTCTAGCTTCTTCTGGTCCGCACGGGTCATGAAGGCCCCACAGATTAGTTCTCTTATTAAACTATTCCTAAGCTAAACTATTCCTGCGGTGAGCATCCTGCAAAAGTTATTATTCCTTCACGCAGATACTTGTCTGTCACAGCGGTGGGAATCCTGAGGGATGCAGGAGTTGTGTGATCCAGCATGAGGCGAATATTGACAGTGCTAGTCAGCATAGCTGTGGGCATGATGATGTTGGCCAATGTGAGCGCGTTTCCTCCGGCCGCCTGGGATGATGGCGACGAGGCGGCAGTCTTCGGGCACACGTTCGACGAGGAATACTGGACCAACAGCTCGATAGAAGTGCAGAACGCCGTTGGAGACAACCTGACCTTCTCTGCATCGTATGTCAACTACGAGGGCGTCCAGGCGTTCCTTCTTTGCCTGAACATGGTCGAGAACGTGAACGGCACCGGGACGGTCCCGTTCCAGCTCTTCGGTATGCATTACCGGACCCCTGAGAACAGGGAGGTCTTCATTGGAGCCGAACTCGCCTTCCTCATGGTCTTCGACGACACCTACAATGGCACGGGCCCAGGCACGAACGGCCTGCCCGACCCAGGGCACGAGGACGTCCTTTATGTGGTGCCTTTCGGGGTCGGCGCGGCGCTGGGTGGGGAATATCTGCCCGAGGTGAATGTGCATCCCGTTCAGAAGCTGGGTGAGGGGCATTACAGGTTCGGGATCCAGTACGTCAACCTTTACGCGTTCGTGTCACCGAACTTCCTGGCAAGCATGGTATACAGGACAGGCTGGATCGCCAAGTTCAGCGAGCTAACGGTGGATTACGAGATCACGATGGACAACACGACGGGCGTGGTCAAGGCCGAGACGTGGTACACGCTGGGCCAGGTCACGGAGCTCTGGGCGATATTGCTGGGGTTCCCCATTCAAGCAAATCCGCGTGACATCCCTGACACCATGGGGATATCCGTGGTGCACTTCGTGACGGTGTTCACATCGAGGTATCAAGGAGCGTCCGGGAACGAAACAGGCGACACGATCGATCCAGACATCACTGCTCCAATCGATCAGGACATCGTGCTGAAAGTCGGTAACAATCAAGAGCGAGCGATGCAGATCGGCACGCGCGGCACCTTCGACCTCATCAATGAGAGCTCCGGCCAAGTCGTAAGGAACGACCAGCCCGCCCTGAACGCCATCGTCGGTGCCCAGGCGATCGACCTTTTGTTGGTCGCGTGGCAGCTCGGTTTCGGTGCAGGTGCCATGAGCGTGTTCGCCTACGCCTTGAGCGACTACGTCCAGAGCACTTACTCGGGCCCGTTGGACCTCGCGCAGAGAAGCCTGTTGCCGGCGAACGAGGACGGCTTCAACGCATACCCGCTGTGGTACGCGGTGTCGTTCCCGCAGTGGAACGGATACAAGGTCGTGCACGACCCAGTGTACACGGCGTACACGGACATGGGTGCCGCAGCTGAGCCCCTGAACTTGGGCGGACTCGTGGTGCTGCTGCTGATCGTCGTTGTGGTCATAGTCGTGATCGTCTTGGTCGCCACGAGAAAGAAGAGCAAGTAGCCCTTCGTTCTTTGATTTCCCACGCATATGCCTGCTCGTCCCTGAGTGCAATTGTTCATGCCGCAGGATATCCTCTTAGACGAGTCCATTGGGATCTGCTCTCCGGGTTTTTGGCCTCGTCATGATGAGAAACGTCATATGTCATATAGTGTGACAATGATTCGAGTAGTGGCGAAATCGGTACTTTGTGAGACAGTCATGGAGGAACTTGATGCAAAAAAGGCACGACGGCTGTCTCTCATTCTATCGGATCTATGCTGCGCGGGAATTCCTTTCTCCTCCAAACTCGCAACCCACATCAGGTGGGCTCTTTGATTCTATCGTCAAATGGAGGAGGAAATGGAAGATATGAGAACAGAAAAAGGGATCGCGAGATCAAGGAGCTTGAGAGTGGGATTGGCGTTGCCGGCAACGCTTGTAGCCGGCATGTTTGCACTGATGTCAGTGCTGTCGACGCACTGTGACTTATTCGGATCTTCTGTCTTTCCTCTTTGCCGACTGTGAATCTGTGCTCTACCACTTCTCCCCTCGACCTGATCTCCCGTGATTCCCTATGGGACTTCCTAAGGTGAGGCTCAGACTCCTTTCTTCTCTCGTTCCTGCGCCGGCGTGACTATCCGTGGGGTCCGAGGAATCATGCTTCCACAGTCTCCACAGAATCTCCTGCCCTCTGGGTTGTCAAACCCGCAACTCGGACATTTCACCAACCCCAATCTTGCCTGGGGTGGCATATCGAGACCGCGGCCGCAGTCGCCACAGAAGCTCTGGCCTTCTGGATTCTCGCCCCCACAATCCGGACACTTCATTGCCACTTCTCCGCCATCAGTCGTGTTCCCTCTGGTTATCTGCTCGGACTTCCCTTCCGATGCCTTCTGGCTTTCTCCTTGATATTTCGGTTCTTGCTTCTTGGTGACTTGAGATATGAGATCATCACACCCCCTTGCCATTCATTCATGCAATTTCTTCGCTATGGTTCTTACTGGACGAAGCGCGAACATCACAATGACCGGCGCACCCAATGTCCACAGTATGGGCACTGATTCGCCTCCATGGGTAGGCTACGACCGCAGGAAGAGCAGGTTCTTCCTGTGGACCTTTGCTCTACACCTGGATCCATCGTAAATTCCTTTCCGCAAGCGCCGCAGAATTTGTTCCCCTCAGGGTTCTGTGCTCCGCAATTTGGACACTTCACTGCTATTCCTCCACGTGAATCATCTTACCTTCCCTATGTTCTTTTCTGACCATGAAGCGTCGCTGTCCTTTCCTTATGTTGAGACTCTCTTCCCACAGACTCCATTCGGGGTTTCTGGGATCTCCAGCTGGCGTGCCAGTGTCTACAGATCTCCATTGAGGGAATATCGTGCGTCCAGATATAGCCTATACCATCGTCAGCGGTTACCGTCATATCGTGTAGCACCAGCACATGGTTGAGCGACAGAGCGCCTGATAGGTCTTGCACTGGGTCAAATACGTGATTCTTCTCTGTCTTCTACACGGTGGAGATTTCTTGCGCGCTTGTTCTTGTGAAAGGAGTGAAAGAATATGGAAAGAGAGTTCAGCGTGAAACTAGCGAACAGGTCGGGAGAACTGGCGCGGGTAACAGAGGTCCTGCAGAAGGATGGCGTGAACATACGCTCAATCTCCACAGAGCCTCAAGCCGAGGTCGTGAGAATGGTAACGTCCGACCCCGAGAAAACCCGTAAAAGCCTCAGCCAATCCAACATGCAGTTTTCCGAGAGGAATCTGCTGGTGGCCAAGCTCGAGGACAAGCCCGGAGAGCTCGCCCGAGTCACGGGGGCGCTCGCCAAGGAAGGCATCAACATCGATGCCGCGTACATGCTCGACAAGGACTCGAAGCATGTGCATGTGGCGCTGGCTGTCAGCGACGAGAACAAGGCACGGAACATCCTGAAGCTTTGATCCTGACTGACACCTGGCCAACAAACCCCTTTCTATCGAGTTTTCTTCCTTATGATAGATACAAGCCTGGGGCGGAAGGGTTCGAGTCTCTCCGAGAGGGAAGAAAGATGTTTCTGAGAGCCCAATGTCAATGCTGGCTGTCCGCTTGCCTGCGAACGGTGTGGCAGGCATCATTACTTGTAGTTGGACCTGTTGGACTCCTTTGCGATGAGCGCAGTCCGTGCTCGCGCGAAAAAAGGAGAAGAAGCGTAATGAGTTTCGGCACGTATGGAGGCGGAAGCCGTAGATATGACTCAGGCCCCAGGGAGATGCACAAGATAAAGTGCTCCGACTGTGGAACTGACTCAGAGGTTCCCTTCAAGCCAACAGAGGGAAGAGCTGTCTACTGCCAAGCATGCTTCCAGAAGCACAGACCCCCACGAAGAGACACGTTCTGATCGTCCAGTTCATTTCGATGAATTATTCGTTCAATTCGTATTGATTCGTAAACCCCTTCATTATTCTTTCAGCTCACGTTTCGGCTGGCTCAGTTCAAACCAGAGGATTGCCGAACCGAACGCATCACTGTCTCCCTTCCTCGCCGAATGCCAACAAGGATAATGTACCCCGGACCGGATTTCCCCCTCGGGTGGTGTTCGTTCGGGCTCTTCTCCTGGGGGGATCTGGCCGTTTCGGCGAGGGCGCTGCTAAGTGCCTAACACGTTCGGATGTGGTTTCAGAGGTCGGGCTCGCGGGCAGAAACGAAGAGGTGCTCAGACGCCGCGTATCGGAAGTCGGTGCCAAGGCTCATTCAGTCATTGTTGACATTCGCGACGAGCGCCGTCTCGCATCAGTAGCGGCAGACTATGACATCCTGGTCAACGCTGCGGGACCAGAGTGGGAAGTCCTTCTTCCAGCGCTCCGAGCAGCCATAGACGCGGGCACTCACTACTGCGATCTTGGAGCGGATGGGCGAACGGCTGAGGAACAGCTCGAGCTGGATTCATTGGCCAAGGAGCATGACATCGTCGCAATCATTGGAGTGGGGTTCGACCCAGGAATAGACAACCTTCTTGCCATGCATGTGAGCAAGCAGTTTGACAACATCGAGGACATGAAGTTCTGCTTCCAGCTGGCCCTTCCCGACGAGCTGCTTCGCGAGGCCGTCTGCGAACTAGGAAAGAGCGGCAGGGTCGACTCATCCTGGCAACTTGTCATGAGTCTCATCAGTGGGCCCGTCAGAGTCTATCGTGATGAGTCATGGATAATGGTCGACCCGCTCGAGCACGGTGTTGAGATAAGGTCACCCCAAGGATTCACCACAACCGCTTATCCGTGTGCAAACTCGGAGCAAATCACTCTGCCTCGCTACCTGCCCCGTGTCCACAACATGTCGTGTGTTTGCGGCATATCTCCTCCCGATATCAGCCAGCTCGCGCATCGTGAGGCCCAGCGGATATCGCGGGGAGAGACGACGCCCAAAGACGGTACTCGAGCATTTCTGGAGACCATCGAAAGGGATCATCAGGTGTGGCTGAAAGGGAGTTCCCCCGGATGGGACATGTGGCTGGTCACGACCGGGCTCAAGGACGGCAGGCGTGCTCGCCACACGTGCTGGCCCGTCAGTGTATGCTCTACCAGTATTCCATTGTCGGTCGCGGCGTTCAGGGTCCTCCGGGGCGAGGTTTCTGTTCGCGGTGTTGTTCCCCCAGAGGCGTGTTTCGAGCCCATGTCCTTCTTCGAGGAAGTCGCGCACTATGCGCCAGCGGAAGATCAGGGCAAGGAGTTCTACGGCGAATCCACAGAGTGGTTAGGGTGACGCTGGCTCGGCCGCCGCGCCTATGCCTGGGAGAGTTCGAACCCCATCCCCCGGTTGGCTCCTTCCTTCTTCTGCGGGCTGAAAGTTTCAGATATCCAGTCCTTGAGATCGTCCCTCACACGCCTGAATGATGCCAGGGGGTCTCCTGGCTCGGATTCCTGGACGGGATCGACGAATCCACGGTGAATGTATCTCTTCGCGCCGGGGAAGAACGGACAACCCTCCTTTGCGTCATTGCACAGAGTCACGACTTGGTCGATGTCCTTTCCATCGAACTCGTTGACGCTCTTCGACCTTTGTTGGGAGATGTCAATCTTGATCTCGGCCATCGCTCTCACTGCGCGAGGGTCCACGGCCGTCGGCTTGGTGCCGGCGCTGTGCGCCTCGAAACGGTCTCCGTAGAGTTGTCGGAGCAAGCCCTCCGCCATCTGGGACCTTGCTGAGTTGTGCGTGCAGACGAACAGGACCCTTTCTCGGCTGCCTGGTTCAATCATCGTCATACTCCTACTGGTGCAGATGAGGCTGATTACTGCCTCGTTGAGTCTGCCGGATCATCACAGGAGCAGGATCACTCCTTGACCACTCTCTGGCCTGTGACCATGTAAATCACCCTTTCCGAGATGTTGCAGGCATGGTCGGCTATCCGCTCGAGATATCTAGCCACGAGCGTATAGTTGATGCCCAGGCCGATCTTCTTGGAGTCCTCCATCATGTAGGTGATGACCTCTCTGAAGATCTCGTCGTACAGCGAATCCACCTTGTCTTCCAGATCGAATACCTCTTTCGTCGGCGAGGTGTCTCTCCTGAGAAACGCATCCACGGACAAGTCGACCATGCGCTCCGCCATCTCGGCCATGTGGGGAATGCTCACGAGCGGTTTGAAGTGTGCCATGGTCTGCGCGTGCACCGTGACCTCCGCGATGTCCCTTGCGTACCGGCCTATCCTGTCGAAGTCGGTGATGACCTTCAGGTAGGTCCCGATGGTCCGGAGGTCCTTGGCCACGGGCGATTGCAGTGCGATGACCTCCAGGCAGCGCTTCTCTATCTCGACGTTGAGGGCGTACATCTCCTCGTCGATCTTCCTCACCCTGTCGACCAGCTCAAGGTCGAGCTTCTCGAACGACTCGACAGCCAGCTCGATCGCCTCGCTTGTCTTCGTCGCCATCTTCTCCACGAGCTCGTCCAGCTCCGTGAGCTCCGTCTCGTAGGCTTTTCTGGGAGACATCGCTAACCGAACCTCCCTGTGATGTATTTCTCTGTTAGCTCCTTATCAGGGCCCTCGAATATCTTCTTGGTCACGTCGAACTCGATCAGCTCTCCTAGATACATGAACGCAGTGAAATCCGCAACTCTTGCTGCCTGTTGCATGTTGTGTGTGACTATCACTATCGTGTACCTGTCTTTGAGGTCGAAGAGAAGGTCCTCGATCTTCGCTGTCGCGATCGGGTCCAGGGCGGAGCACGGCTCGTCCAGCAGCAGGACCTCTGGCTCAACGGCCAGAGCTCTCGCGATGCACAGTCTCTGCTGTTGCCCCCCCGAGATGCCGACTCCCGAGGCGTCCAGCTGGTTCTTCACCTCGTCCCATAAGGCGGCGAGCTTCAGGCTCTTTTCCACAACGGCATCGAGCTTCTTCCAGTCCTTCTCCCCGTTGAGTTTCAATCCAGCAACCACATTATCGTAGATGGACATGGTCGGAAACGGGTTTGGTTTCTGAAACACCATACCCACCTTGGTCCGCACAAGGACGGGGTCCATCTGGCTGCTGTAGATATCCTTGCCATCCAGCAGCACCTTTCCGGTGGCCCTGGCACCGGGCACGATTTCGTGCATCCTGTTCATGCACCTGATCAGGGTGGATTTGCCGCAGCCCGAGGGGCCGATTACCGCTGTGATTGCATTCTTCGGAATGCGTATGTCGACTCCCTTGACTGCATGTACTTCGCCAAAATACGCGTTCAAACCCTGCGTGACAATCTTGCTGTCCATTTCGACCTCACCGCCTTTGATTTCTTTGTTCTTGTTCTCATGAAGAGTCTGACTCCTATGTTGAGAGTGAGCACGATGAGAATCAGCACAAGCGCCGCGCCCCAGGCCTGCTGAAGGAGGACTTCGTCGGGCGAGTTGTAGTTCCTGAATATGGTCACAGGAAGTGAGGCGATCGGATCAGTCGGGGAAAGAGACCAATAGCTGCTGTAGAACGCTGTGTAGAGGAGCGGGGCGGTCTCCCCGGATATCCTAGCTATTGCCAGCAGAGCCCCGGTCACTATTCCCGCCTTCCCGTTGGCGAGCATCACTCTAAGCACCGTCCTCCATCGGGGAACGCCCAGGGCGAGCGCTCCCTCCCTGAGCGAGTTGGGCACAATTCGCAGTGCCTCTTCCGTGGTGTTTGCGACGATTGGGATCATTATTATCCCGAGGGCGAAAGCACCCGCAATCACGGAAAAACCGACATCGAGGTAGGATACGACCAGGGCATATGCCAGGAGTCCTACCACGATGGAAGGGAAGTTGGCCAGGACGTCATTGAAGAATCTGATGGTCCTTCCGAACTTGTTGTCACCATACTCGGAGACGTAGATGCCCGTCAGGATCCCGACGGGCAACCCGATTATTGACGCATAGAATACGAGGAGCAGCGTTCCGACAATCGCATTCCCTATTCCCTCGCCCGGCTCGCCCGTTCCCTTCGTCCTGTGGGTCAGGAACTCCAGGCTTATCGCGGGTGCTCCCGTGGCCACGACTTCGACAAGTATGTAGACCAGGGGGATCAGAGCTAAGACAACGCACGCGAAGGCAAGTCCTGAGGCGACGGTGTTCTTCAGCTTGCGATACTCGTGTGTATTCACAGCCCGCCCCCTGTCGCCGGGATTCTCTTCATGAACCTTCCGACCATTAGCCTCGCAAAGACGTTTATGACAAGGGCGACTGCGAACAGGACGAGGCCAATCTCGATCAACGCCGAGAACTGAAGCCCTTCGGCCTCGTTCCAGTTGTTGGCGATCAAGCTCGCCATCGTCTGGCCGGGGTCCAACAGCGACCACGAGATGGTGTTGGCATTCCCGATGGTCATGGCCACGGCCATCGTCTCGCCAACTGCCCTCCCGAGGCCGAGTATCACCGCTCCGAAAATGCCTGAACGCGCGTATGTGAGGACTGCTATCCTTGTCGTCTCGTATCTCGTCGCTCCCAGGCTCAGTGCCGCCTCTCTTTGCGAATCGGGCACTGCCATCATGGCCTCTTTCGAGACGGACGCAATCGTAGGGATGATCATGATGGCAAGAATGATGCCTGCGGTGAACTTGTCAAGCCCCACGGGATTCCCCTGGAAGAATGGGGTCCATCCGAGAATGCTCTGGAAGAAGGGTTCGATGGTGTCAACTATCACTGGCCTCAGAGAATACATCGCCCAGAGACCATATATGACACTCGGCACGGCGGCCAAGAGTTCGACAACGAATGACAGCGGCCCCCTCAGCCACGGCGGCGCCAACTCCGAGAGGTAAGTCGCGATGCCAATGCTCAAAGGGACTCCGATCAGGACTGCAATGCCCGTTGTCATCAGAGTCCCGAAGATGAAGGGAAGAGCTCCATAGACGTCTCGGTTCGTATCCCAGACATCACCAGTCAGGAATCCGAGGCCGAATCTGTCAATCGATGCCTGGGCATCGAACACCATCATCACGACGAGAAGCCACACCAGGATGAGGGTGAGGGTCGCGATTCCCATGACCGAGTACTTGAATACCAGGTCGCCTCTGAATCCCAGAGGGCCTCCTCTGAGCCTCGAACTCACCCTTATCGCCATGTTCCTCGCCGCTTCGAATCAGCTGGATCCCCAGGAGGTCCTGTCTTTCATGGGGAAGATGTTTTTCGCGCTAGTGGCCCTCGTCTATCTTAGCTCTTGCCCTTGGTAAGTGATCGAATTGAGGGTTGCTTCGTTTATTGCCGTGACTGAAGTGGGCAGCTCAGCATAGTACAGGCCAGGCGCATACGATTGCCCCTCCTGGTGCACCGCCCACCATAGGAAGTCTATCAAAGCCTCCGCTGCCGTTTCGTTCATCTTGCTCTGGTCATTGTACAATTCCTTGTAGATGAGGATGTAAGTGAAGCTTGCGATCGGGTATACATCCGCACCAGGGGAGTTCAGTATGTTCACTTGGGACCAATCTCCATCGCCTGCAGGGAGTGTTACGTTCGATGCGGCGGCAGAGATCGTTTCCAGCGAGGCGTTCACGAAATTGCCGTCGCGGTTCCTCAGCTGCGCGAAAGGAACGTCGTTCGCCAGCGCGTAGGCCAGTTCGATGTATCCGATCGAATGGGCGGTCGTCTTGACCGTCTGTGTTACTCCGGGATTCCCGCTGGCACCTATTGCATCGGGCCAGTTGACGGACTTGCCCTGCCCATATAGTCCTGCGAATTCGCTGCTTGTGATCGCGAGATACCCAGAGAACACGAAGGTAGTGCCTGATGAGTCTGACCGCACAATGGTCGTGATCTCATCCGAGGGAAGGTCGATCCCCGTATTCAAAGCTGCAATCGCTGGATCGTTCCAAGTCGTGATATTCTTCATGAAAATCCTGGCCATGGTCGGTCCGTCCAAGCGCAGATTCTGAATGCTGGGCTCGTTGTACGCCACCACGACTGCGCCGAGCGTCTCCGGGATGTGCACAAGCCCGTATGTTGACGAGTCCTCCGCGCTCAGGGGTGCATCTGATGCGGCGAAATCCACGTGCCTCTCCTTGATTTGGGTTATGCCAGCTCCGCTGCCTCCTCCACCGTAGTTCACCATGACCTTGTTGTCTGTCTTGTTGTAGTACGCATCCGCCCATTTCAGTATCAAGGGCATCGGAAACGTTGCACCAGCTCCGGTCAGCGTCACGCTGTCTTTGTCCTGTCCTGACGACAGCAGTCCAACCGCGAAGGCCGCTGCAATGATGATCACAACTGCGACAACAATCGCTACTACTGCAAACCATGGAACGCCCCGCTTGTGGGGCATGACGATCTTTTCCTCGCTCATGCTTGCCTTTGACTTCTCCTGCTCACTCATGTGCCCACCTGACTCTAGGATTTCTCCGAATGCTCATTTCGATCGGAACTCGATGGCAAGGTCTTCTCCTATTCCGTCGTAAAGCTTCCTCTCATCAATGTGCATCTCGCTGTGTGCCTCGGCTGTCGTTATTCTTTCCATTATTTCATCTCTCTTCGTCCAAGTCATGGTGGATTCACGCACATCACACTTGCCAAAGTAGAACTGGCTGTCAAGCACTAGCACGTTGACAAATATATAGATGAATATAGTTGTCATACACAAGTCTGAAGGCGGCGCATTCTATAGAGTGTACCAACCAGAGTGATAAGGGGGGAATCCCATCATGCAAGAGACCAGGAGAATCCAGAAAACCGGTGGCTCGACCTATGTGGTGTCCTTGCCCAAGAAATGGATACAGAACGCCGGGCTCAAGAAAGGCGATCAGGTGGCGCTCAACGTCACTGGTGACGGGACTCTCACAGTCGACCCTCGCATGTCCAGGGAGTCCGAGAAGCTCGTCAAGGTCGTCGAGATCGACTCATCCACGGACCCGAAGGCGCTTCTCAGGCTGCTCATTGGTACTTACGTCACAGGATATGACATGATAGAGATACGTTCCAAAGGCAGGATACCTACGGCGCTCAGGAAGACCGTGCAGGATTTCTCCAGACGAGTGATCGGTCCTGAGGTTGTTGAGGAGAGTTCGAGCACCGTGGTTCTTCAGGACGTCGCCGACCATGCAGATCTCGATATGAGGAAAGTGGTCCGCAGGATGCACCTGATGTCGAGGAACATGCTGGAGGAGGCTATCAGGGCTGCGAAGGAATTGGACAGAGGGATGGCCGACGAGGTCATTGCTCGTGACGACGAGGTCGACCGGCTTCATTGGTTTGTTGAAAAACAGCACGCGATGACAAGACGGAATGTCACATTTGCAGCAAAAATGAAGACAACATGGCTCGAATCCGATTCGATGCTTTCCACGGCGAAGGCACTTGAGCGGATTGCAGATCACGCCACGAGAATCGCTCACAGTGTGAAACTCCTTGGGGACTCCAGGATCGATGCCGAGACCATGAGGAGCCTTGAGCAGCTGAGCACGGAGGCGATATCCATTCTCGATTGCAGCGTCGAAGCGCTGTTCAAGAGGGACTCATCCAAGGCGAACGACTGCATCGAGCGAACCTCCGACCTCAGAGAGAAGTCGAACGCCTTCCTTGACGAAACCATGAAGAAGCGGGGGAAGGTCGCTGTGGGATTGGCTTTTGCCGCAGAGAGCATCGAGAGGACTGGCGGCTACTCCTCCGACATCGCGGAGATCGCAATCAACCTGGCCGAGGGGCAATAATCCGGATTCTCGACCCGTGAATGCTCTGCTGGCAAACGGCCCGGATCGAAGCGACAGCATACATTTTGGAGAGCTCACAGAACGCTCCTGAGCCCCGGAGTCCTTCTCAGTACGAACTCTGTGAGAGAGAACGTGATGAGGATCGTTGAGGCGGCAAGGACCGGGAATTTCAGCATGTTTGGAACGTCGTAGTCGGCCAAGAGGACTTCGTTTTCTATCGGTGAGCAAAGCATCCTGCTCCAATCGCGGGCAGATACCAGACAAGGCTTCGCGGTTAGCCTCGGTAGGTACGTTTATTATGCTTGCAGGAAAATGAGGCGGGGAGTTGAGGTTCCTTGTGTAGTGATGCCTCGGAGGGCTTCAGAATCGCTCTCGTTCAATTGCGGTGTTCGCCGAAGCCCGGAGAGAACATCGCCGCTGCGAAGCGGGCAATAGCTGCCTCGTCTGCAGAAGATGTGGACCTTTGGATACTGCCCGAGCTGTTCTCGAACCGATACGTGGGTCAGTTCGAAGATCGTGAGGCCAAGATAGCCCAGCTCCCGGATTGCTCAAGGCTCCTGGCAGAATTCAGGGAGGCCTCGAAAGAGGCAGGCGCTGCAGTTGCTCTGCCCTTTGCGGAGGTCGTAGACGCGGGCACGTGTTACAACTCGCTCGCGCTGATAGACAAGAGCGGGAAGGTGAGAGCCTCATATCGCAAGGTTCACATTCCAGACTCCGAGGGGTACAGAGAGGACCTCTACTTCAAGCCGGGAAACCTGGGATACGTCGTCGCGCGTATAGGCGATGTCAAGATCGGCCTTGGGATATGTTGGGACCAATGGTTTCCGGAGGTGTCCAGGACCTTGGCCCTCAAGGGCGCCCAATTGCTGATCTACCCTAGCGCGATAGGCTCCGAGCTGGTGAGGCCCGATTTCGACTCCCGTCCTGAGTGGGAGCTTGTGATGAGGGCACAGGCGATAATGAATCGAGTTTTTGTTGCTGCCGTCAATCGCGTCGGTCAGGAAGAGAAGGTCAGGTTCTATGGAGGTAGCTTCGTCGCTGATCCGTGGGGCAAGGTCCTCAAGCGCGCGTCCACGAGCCACCCTGAGACGGTGCTTGCAGAGCTGGACATGTCGCAGGTCCGAGATGCCCGTTCATTCTTTGGATTCCTCGACACGCGCCACCCTCACACTTACGGAGATCTGACAAAGGCAAGGAGGTCGGGGCATGGCCGCTCTGGGTGCTAGTGAGGAAGCGCAGGGAACGCCCGCAGAGAATGGGTTCTCCATGCCCGCGGAATGGGGCCCGCACGCCGGATGCTTCATCTCCTGGCCATGTAGGGAGCTAACCTGGCGAGGACACTTCGAGGACGCGAAGAGGGCCTACTCCGCTGTCATCAAAGCGGTTGACCGATTCGATCCCGTGACGGTTGTCTCTGATCCCAAGACGAGTCAGGAGGCGCGAAGAAGACTCGGTCCAGAAGCGAGGATCTTCGAGGCGGCGCTTGATGACTCGTGGGCGAGAGACAACGGTCCAGTCTTCGTCCGGAATGAGGACAACAGGCTTGCGCTTGTCAACTTCAGGTTCAACGGTTGGGGTCGTAAATGTCCTTACGAGATGGACGACAAGCTCCCGGTCCTCGTCGCTGAACGATTGAGGATCAGGCGTTACGATGCGCCTATCATCCTCGAGGGAGGATCGATAAGCGTTGATGGCGACGGGACATTGCTGACGACGGCGCAGTGCCTGCTCAATGCCAACCGCAACCCCAGCATGTCCCAGGAGGAGATCGAGCAGGCTCTCGCCAGCTACTTGGGCATACGCAAGGTGATCTGGCTCGCCAGAGGAGTCGAATACGACATGACTGACGGACACGTTGACGGTGTCGCCGGGTTCGCGATGTCCCGCGTCGTGCTGGCAGCGCACACAGGGGATGACTCTGACCCGAACTATCGGAATTTGGAGGAAAACATGGCTCGGCTGGAATCCGCCACAGATGCCAGAGGCCGGTCCCTGGAGGTGGTGAGGATGGTCCAGCCGAGGCCGATGCAGGTCGGAGGGGTTTCGGTAACGCCCAGCTACGTCAATCTATACTTCGCCAATGGCGCTGTGGTCTTCCCAACATATGGAATTCGAGAGGACAATCTCGCCCTTGGGACACTCGCCTCTCTGTTCCCTGAGCGCGAGATCGTTGGTGTCAGGTGCGAGCACATCAGTATTGGAGGAGGGGACGTTCACTGCATCACACAGCAGCTGCCCACCGGTGAGCCTCTGTATCCTTGATACAATTCGACAGTTGATTTACGTAGTGAGCAGTGCAGACCGAAGAGTCTAGCTGTTACTCGATCAGAGGATGGCTGCAATCGAGCGCTTCGCATGCCTGAGAACATGGTATTCTTCTTGATTTCAAGACTAGTGCTCCGAGCCGACATCCACCTCCTTGTCCGCTTTCTTGGAGGTCTCCTGAGGTGCTCTGTAGAAACCCTCTGAAAAGCGACATTCTGGAAAGGTAGAAACGTCGGCACGACATGGCCCCACCCGGGGTCAAGCCAGTTCCGGAAGAATCGCCTTGACCCCAGGGATGGGATGGCCTCGTGCCGTGGGATGGGAAGATAGCGAAGCAGCATAAGCTGGTTCGCATCGTGAGACGACAGAAGAGGGTGTTGAGGAGGGCTCGCTACCCTCTCAGAGGATCGAAATACGCGAATCACCTGTACACGGACCACCAGCATGTGGTCCTGCTGGCGCTCCGCCAGCACTTCAGGAAGTCGTACAGGGACTTCTGCGAGATGATCGAGGTCTGCACCTCCCTTCTCGAGGAACTCGAATTGAAGAAGGTGCCTCATTGGACGACGCTGCACAAGTTCTCGAGGAGGACGAACACGAGGAGGCTGGAGCGCTTTCTCCTCGGGTTCCTGGAGGAGGCAAGAGTCAGGGTTCTCTATCTGGCGGTCGATTCGACCGGGTTCAGCTCGACATCCGCGAGCACGTACTACACCCGCGTGCTCGAGTTCAGGAAGAGCACGCTGGGAGGACATCGTCGGGGTGTCCTGACGCGTCGGTTCGTGAAGCAGAGCGTGGCGGTGGAGACGAGGAAGCAGCTCATCGTGGCGGTGAAGTTCAGACGTGGTCCGGCGAACGATTCGCCGGACTTCATCTGGACTCTCAAGAAGGTTCGGCCAGCCGGGCTTCCAGTAAAGCTAGTCGTAGCTGACAAGGGCTACGACGCGGAATCGAACCACGAGTACGTCCAGGAGGTCCTGGGCGCGAGGACGGCGATACCCGTCCGCGCCGCATCGCGTCCGAAGATCAAGATGAGGGGAAAGCGCCGGAGGAGACAGGCCAAGGACTTCGACAAGAGGGGATATGATCGCCATCGACCGAAGGTGGAGACAGTGTTCTCGGTGGAGAAGCGGAAGATGGGGTCGCATGTGCTGGCTCGGGACACGAGCCAGCAGCACAAGGAACTCATCTTCCGAGCGTTCTCATACAACTCCGTGAGAATGGAGACACCATTTTTGCTCTCCATCGAGGTTTTCTACAAAGCA